>Ga0209930_1005598_pt1 | contig 10118 bp, 14 predicted proteins | sample ThiBiot_500_biof_2_FD_183948 | JGI IMG/M metagenome (GOLD analysis project Ga0209930, IMG submission 183948) | Wastewater bioreactor microbial communities from Cape Town, South Africa - Thiocy_cont_500_biof (SPAdes) | ecosystem: Engineered > Bioreactor > Thiocyanate-remediating >... | reverse complement strand
CGACATCCGGAACTGGATCACGACCTGGAACGACGACCCGAAACCCTACGTCTGGATCAAGACCGCCGACGAGATCCTCGACAGCGTCGCCAGCTACTGCGGGCGAATTACCGACTCAGGACACTAGCAGGTGGACGGCGCCGCGGACGTCGGCGAGGCCCCGTGACGCCACCTCCGGCCCGCCCGGCGCGTGCAGCCCCGCGAGCGCGCGGCCGACGTCGGCCGGGGAGGCGAACCACTCGATCGCGTCGGTCATGCGGGGTCTGGGCCAGGTCTCGGTCACCGCGGCGAGCGGGAGACGCTCCAGCTCCTCGAGCGTCTGCTCCGAGGGTTGCGCCGGGCACTCCTCGGCGGGGGCCGGGTACGCACCTCTACGGTTCCGCGCCATGCGGTTCTACGCGGAACGTCCGGGTCGCCTCTTCCGACAGCTGTTCGCCGACGTCGTGGTGGTGGCGTGGGTGGTGCTGGTGGTGATCATCGCTCGAGCGGCGTACGACCTGGTGCAGCAGCTGCAGGGTCCCGCCCGCACGCTCGCCGACGCGGGCGCGGCGATCGGCGGTGCGTTCTCCGGCGCCGCCCGCACCGCGGGCAACGTGCCGTTCGTGGGCGGCGACCTGGCCCGCGCGCTCGGCACCGGCACGGCGGCGGGAGACTCGCTGGCCGCGGCCGGTCGCCAGCAGGTCGAGACGGTGGCCAACGTGGCACTGGGCACGGCCGTGGGCATCGTGGTGCTCGCCGCGCTGCCGGTGGTACTGCTCTGGCTGACCCTGCGGATCCGCTACGCCCGCGCTGCCCGCTCGGCCATCACCGTCCGCACCGCCGACACCGACCTGCTGGCCCTGCGCGCGCTCGCGCACATGCCGGTGCGCCGGCTGCTGGCCGTCTCCGACGACCCCGCCGCGGCGTGGCGGCGCGACGACCGCGAGGCCGTCCGCGGCCTGGCCGAGCTGGAGCTCCGCTCGCTCGGCCTGCGTCCGCCCCGCACCCGCGTCGACTAGTGCCTGGCCGTCGCAGTGGGCTGTGACAGACGACCTCGACCGAGCACCGCATCCGTGATCGCTACTGGACGTACGGGAACGCCCTCCGCACGGCCGTCACGTGCGGCGAGTAGCGATCGTGGGCAGGACTGCCCCGTGCATCCGGCTCGGGCGCCGCCTACGCGACGGTGATCGACTTGGTGTCGGTGAGCACCGGGCGGCCCTCCCCGTCGGACGGGTCGTCCTCCGAGATGCGCACCTCGTACTCGCCGGGCTCCAGCGTGACGGTGAACGAGAACGGGGCGAACACCTGGCCCTCGCTGGTGGACGTGACGCCCGTGCACACCACCGTCGCGCCGCGGCGCACCTCCCAGTGCACGGAGGCCTCGAAGACGGCCGCCTCGCCCGTGACCACGACGTCGCGCTCCATCGTGGCCCCGTTCATGGGTGAGTCGATCTGCACGAGCGACCTCATCGCGTAGATGTCACCGCGGGGCACCGGCGCGGCGACCGGGACACTCCCGAGCACCCGCTCGACGGCTGCGCCGTCGACCAGCAGCCGCACCGGCCGCGTGGATCCCGCGGCCCCCTGGACCGTGAAGACGAGCTGCTGCAGGGCCATCGTCGCAGGCACCGGGCCGGTCGGGGCGCCGGTGGCCCGGGTGGTGAGGTCGACCGTGATCGCATCGGCGCCCACCATCACGGGCGCCCGCAGCCCGGTGCCGGCCGGCCAGCCGGAGAGGTAGTCGGGATCGGCGGCCGGGACGTCGAACATCTCCCGGACGGCGTCGCTGGCGGGATCGGTGGTGGTGATCCGGTGGAACTCCCGCTGCAGGCGGGGACCCGCCGGGGTGAGGGCCACGTAGTAGACCGGGAGGGCCTGAGCCCGGCCCGACGGCTCCGGCGACATCTCCGGCGACATCTCCGGCGACATCTCCGGCGACGCGGCGGGCGGGGCGGCGGGCGGGGCGGTGGGCGCGGCAGGGGGTGGCCCCGCCGAGCATCCGGCCATCGCCACCGCGAGCACGGTGGCCATCACGGTTCGCTTCATCGCGATCCCCCTTCCCGGCGCATGTCGTGACGAGCAGGACGTATCGCCCGGCACCAGGTTGCCCCCACCCGCCGTCGCCACCCGAGCGCCGCGCCGGACCCGCCCGGGTGGCACCGTGTGGACCATGCCGCTGTTCTCCTTCGAGGGCCTCGCCCCGACCGTGCACCCCACGGCGTTCATCGCCCCCACCGCCACGCTGGTGGGCGACGTGCGCGTCGAGGCGCACGCGTCGATCTGGTACAACACCGTGCTCCGCGCCGACTTCGGGCCGATCATCGTGCGCGAGGGGGCGAACGTGCAGGACGGCAGCGTGCTGCACGGCGGCACCGACCCGATCACCGAGATCGGGCCGGGCGCCACGATCGGCCACCTCTGCGTGGTGCACGGATGCGTGATCGGCGCGGAGGCCCTGATCGGCAACGGATCCACCGTGCAGGACGGCGCACGCATCGGGGCCCGCTGCCTGGTAGGCGCGGGTTCCACCGTGGCGCCGGGCACCGTGGTGCCGGACGGGCGGCTCGTGCTGGGCACCGTGGCCAGGGAGAAGGGCCCGCTCACCGACTCGGCCCGGTGGTGGGTGGAGGGCAACCCCGGCATCTACCGGGAACTCGCGGCGCGTCACCGGGACAGCGTGGCCCAGGTGCCCGATCGCTGAGCCCCGATCGGGCCGAGTTGTCCCCATCGCCGGAAGTTGTCCACAGGAATCCTTGATCATCCCCGGGCGCCGTCCCGGCCGGTCATCCTCGGGACATGATCCGATACATCGCCACCGGGCCGGCCCTGCTGCTGGCGCCCACCACGATCGGCGCGGCCGCGCCGCCGCCGGCCGTCGTCGGTGCCTACGCGGTCGGCCTCCCGGTCACGACGCCGCGCGAGGAGCCGCTCACCGACATCGCGGCCCTGAAGGAGTTCCTGGCCGGGTACCACGAGCAGGCTCCGTCGACGTGGCGGGAGATCGCGCCCGGCCGCGCCCACCTGCGGCCGGGCGGTCTTCCGGTTCGTCGGGCCGGCCCCGCCACCGAGGTGAGCCCGGACGGGACGCGGTTCGACGAGGCCCAGCTGCTGGCCACCGCCGCAGCGCTCACACCGTGTCGGGCCGCGGATCAGGCGTCGGGATCGGGAGAGCTGGCATGCGCCCAGTAGCGGCGCGGGATCCGGCCCGCCCCGTGCGCGGCCCGGCCCGCGTCCACGGCCCACCGCATGGCCTGCGCCATCCGCTCGGGATCGCCCGCCCGCGTCACGGCGGTGGCCAGCAGCACGGCGTCGCAGCCCAGCTCCATGGCCAGCGCGGCCTCCGACGCGGTGCCGATGCCGGCGTCGAGCACCACCGGCACGCCGGCCCGGTCCACGATCATCTCGATGTTGTGCGGGTTGCGGATGCCCAGGCCGGTGCCGATCGGCGAGCCCAGCGGCATCACCGCGGCGCACCCCACCTGCTCCAGCTTGAGCGCCAGCACCGGGTCGTCGTTCGTGTAGGGCAGCACGGTGAAACCGTCGTCCACGAGCTGCTCGGCCGCGTCGAGCAGCTCGATCGGGTCGGGCAGCAGCGTGCGCTCGTCGGCCACCACCTCGAGCTTCACCAGGTCGGTCTCCAACGCCTCGCGGGCCAGCCGCGCGGTCAGCACGGCCTCCGCGGCCGTGCGGCAGCCGGCCGTGTTGGGCAGCACCTCGATGCGCAGACGCCGCAGCAGGTCCAGCACACCGGTGCCGGTGGCGGCGTCGATCCGCCGCATCGCCACCGTGGTCAGGGCCGTTCCCGACGCCACGAGCGCCCGTTCCAGGATCTCGAGGTTCGACGCCCCGCCGGTGCCCATGATCAGCCGCGAGGCGATCTTGCGGCCGCCGATCACCAGTTCGTTCGCCAGGTCGTCGTTCATGGTCATCCTCCCTGCACCGCGGTGAGCACCTCGACGCGCGCGCCGTCGGAGAGCGCGGTGTCGGCCCACGTCGCCCGGGGCACCACCTCGCCGTCCACGGCCACGGCCACACCGGTGGCCGGGGCTCCGAGCACGCCGAGCGCGTCGGTCACCCCGGCTCCGTCGGCCAGCTCGTGGCGGGTCCCGTTGATCCACACCTGCACGTGCTACCTCCTGGAGACGAATCGGTGGGGGGCGGCGGGCCGCGCCGCCTCCGGAGGCGGATCGCCGTGCAGCAGGGCCAGCACGGCGTCCGCGGTCACGGGAGCCAGCAGCATCCCGTTGCGGCCGTGCCCGGTGGCCGCGAGCAGCCCCTCGGGGCCGAGCGGCCCGATCAGCGGGAGATTGTCGGGGCTGCCCGGACGCAGCCCGGCCGCACTCTCCACCAGCGCGTACTCGGCGATGCCGGGCAGCACGCGCTCGGCGTCGCGGAGCAGGTCGCGCACGCCGCCGACGGTCACGTCCGTGTCGAACCCGGTCTCGGCCTGCGTGGCCCCGATCACGAGGCCGCCCCCGTCGCGCGGCACTGCGTACACCGGCCGGCCGTCCACGAGCGCGCGCACCGTCCGACCCGGCGGGGGGAAGGCGCCGGCGCGGTGGGCGAGCCGCAGGATCTCGCCCTTCACCGGGCGCACCAGGCCGTCGAGGGTGGGATGCAGGTCGGCGGAGTGCGCCCCGGCGCAGATGAGCACGGCGTCCGCCGGGACGTCGGGCCCGTCGGTGCGCACACCGGTCACGCGACCGCCGTCGTCGAGCACGGATTTCGCCGCGGCCGCCACGAACCGGACGCCGGCGCGCCCGCACGCGGCCTGCAGCGCGGTGAGCAGCAGCCGGTTGTCCACGGCCAGGTCATCGGGCACCGAGAGCCCGCCGCGCACATCCGGTCCGAGCGCGGGTTCCAGCCGCCGCAGCTCGCGGCCGGAGAGCCGCTCCACCGAGCGTCCCAGGCCGGTGAGGTACGTCGCCAGGTTGTCCAGCTCGGCGCGGTCACCGGCACCGGTGGCGGCCACCATGGTGCCCTCGGTGCGCAGCCCGGCCCGGCACCCGGCCGCCGCGGTGAGGTCCGCCGCGAAGCCCGGCCAGCGCCGCACCGACTCCACGCCGAGGTCGAGCAGGTGCTCCTCGCCCGGCCACGCCTCCGTGACGGGCGCGAGCATGCCGCCGGCCACCCACGAGGCGCCGCGGGCGCGCGCGGGGTCCAGCACCGTCACCGCGTGGCCGGCCGCGGCGGCCCGCCAGGCGCAGGACATGCCGATGACGCCCGCGCCCACCACAACAACTTCGATCATCTTCGCTCCCTGCGCCGGCATGACCCGGATCAGGTTCGACGGTCAGGACCCGCAAGTCCTTTCTCAGCCCAGCCGGGCTCCCGTGCGACACCTGATGGCCACCCTACGCTGGGCCCCATGCCCGGACTCGACGGAACAGCCCTGCGGCAGCGGCTGGACGCCGCCCGCCTCTACCTCTGCACCGGCGCGCGTCGTGAGCGCGGCGACCTCGCGGAGTTCGCCGACGCGGCCCTCGCCGGGGGCGTCGACATCGTGCAGCTGCGCGACAAGGGCGCCGACGGCCCCCTCGAGGCACGCGACGAGCTGGCCGCCCTGGAGGTCCTGGCCGAGGCGTGCGCACGGCACGGCGCGCTGCTGGCCGTCAACGACCGGGCCGACATCGCGCTGGCGTCCGGGGCCGACGTCCTGCACCTCGGCCAGGACGACCTCCCCGTCGCCTGGGCGCGCAAGATCGTCGGGGACGAGGTGGTGGTGGGCCGGTCGTCGCACAGCGCCGAGGAGACGCTGGTGGCCGCCGACGAGGCGGGCGTCGACTACTTCTGCGTCGGCCCGTGCTGGCCCACACCCACCAAGCCCGGCCGTCCGGCGCCGGGGCTCGGACTGGTGCGCACCGTCGCCGGGCGCGGCCCGGCGCGGCCGTGGTTCGCCATCGGCGGCATCGACGACGCCCGCCTCGGCGAGGTGCTGGCGGCCGGAGCCAGCCGCATCGTGGTGGTCCGCGCCATCACCGAGGCCGAGGACCCGCGGGCCGCCGCTGCGGCGCTGCGGGCCCGCCTGATCTGAACCCCACCGCCGAGCGGTCCGGGGGCCCTCAGCCGGCCGCACCGCCCAGCAGGCCGCCGGGGCCGGGGGCGGGTGTCGGGGCCCCGGAACCGGTGGGACCCGTGCCCGGGTCGACGGTGGCGGTGAGGCCGCCGGTAGCGCCCGGGCCGGGCACGGCGGTGCTCGACGGCTCGGCCGTCGGGTCGGCCGTGGAGGTGCGCCCGGTGGAGCCGGACGGGGCCGCCGGGGCCGTGGTGGGCTCTGTGGGCGCGCTGCGCGCCCCACCGAGCACCCTTCCGACCGACGTGCCCGAGTCGTTCGAGCTGAGCGTCGAACCCTTCGCCCACTCGATCCCGGTCACGGCCAGCAGCCCGATCACGAACACGAGCACCGTGGCGCCCGCCCACATCCACCAGCGGCGCCGCGGGGAGGCCGGCGGCACCACGGGCTCCACCCGCAACCAGACGGTCTCGTCCTCGCCCGTGCGCTGCATCGGCAGCGTCAGCTCGCTGGGCGACGAGCCCCCGGCCACCGGCCGGATGCGGGCGACGATCGTGTCGCGGGTGCGGTCGAGATAGCGCTGGTAGATGGTGGCGGCCACCGTGCTCGCCACAGAGCCCAGGGCGGCACCGGCGACCGTGCCGGCCGCCCCGAAGAACGACCCCAGCACCGCGCTCGTGGCAGCCGCCCCGGCCCCGGCGAGCACCTTGTTGACCGTGAGGTCCCTGGTCGGGGCCACCACGACGCCGGAGTCGGTGTCCGGGCCGCCTCGATCCGTGGGAGGCAGCGGCGGTGCCGGACGGCTCCCCGGCGGGACGGGCCTGCGCGGGTCACGTCGGGCGCCGGAGCGGTCCGGGACGCGACCGTGCGCGGGGTCGGTACGGGGCGGGCGGGCGGCGGGCTGCTGCGGCATGGCTCCTGGAGGCGATCGGTCGACGTCGGGTGTCCAACGCCCACAACGCCGCGCCCACCCCGATCGCTCCGGAGGATCACCGTTCGTGAGCCCTCTCACCCCTGCCGTGGCGTACGCGGCACGGGCTCCACCGGATGCCGGATGCCGGGATGGCCGGCGGGCAGGGCCGATCGGAGCAACGGCCAGGACGCGGCCACGCACACCGCCACGAGCGGCCAGGTGAGCACGACCCGCGTGACGCCGAGCGCCACGACCTGGTCGGCGAGGAACAGCGGCACGAACACGGCCAGCCGCACCACGTACTGCGCCACCCACGCCCACGACGCGCGCTGGTAGCCGCGCAGCAGGTCCGGATCACGACGCCAGGTCGTCCGCTGCCCCAGCGCCGTGCCGACCACGAGCCCGAGCAGCGGCCAGCGGATCACGATCGACACCGCCCACGCGAGCGCGCTCGCCGCGTTGGTGGCGATCTGCACGAGGAAGAAGTCCACGGCCCGGCCGGTGTAGAGCGCGATCAGCGCGCCGACGGCCACGCCGAGCAGCCCGAACAGCACCGACCGCGGCCGCCGGCCCTGCCGCAGCCGGAACACCGCCACCACCAGCGCCACCAGCACGGCGGCCCCGCCGCCCCAACCCACCGGCGACGTCCACCCGGCGGCCTGCGCGACGGTGAGCACGACGACGAACACCACCACCGGCACCGTGGCGTCCACGGCTCCACCACGACCGCCGAGCAGGTGCCGCAGGGAGTCGGGGTCGTCGGTTCGCCGGGCCATGAGGTAAGGGTGCCCTATAGGAACGGATCGATCACCCCGGATGGTCTCCAAGCGATCTACACTCGTCATCGGGATGACGGGAACATGAACGGTGAGGGGCGATCGCATGGGCCGGTGGAACACGTTCGTCGCGATCGGTGACAGTTTCACCGAAGGACTGGACGACCTGCGATCCGACGGCACCCCGCGCGGGTGGGCCGACCGGGTGGCCGAGCGGCTCGCCGACGGCAACCCCGGGTTCCGCTACGCCAACCTCGCCGTGCGCGGCAAGCTGCTCGACCAGATCGTCGACGACCAGCTCGCCGTGGCCGAGCGGCTGCGGCCCGATCTCGTCGCGTTCTGCGCGGGCGGCAACGACATCATCCGGTTCTCCTGCGACACCGACGACCTGGCCCGCCGCTTCGACGCCGCGCTGGAGCGGGTCACGGCCACGGGCGCCCAGGTCGTCGTCTTCACGGGCTTCGACCTCGGCCGCATGCACCCGCTCATCCGGCGCCTGCGCGGACGCGTCGCCTGCTACAACGAGCTGATGCGCGCCAGCGCCGAGCGCCACGGCAGCACCGTCGTGGACCTGTGGGGCATGGCCCCGCTCGCCGATCCCCGCACGTGGGGCAGCGACCGGCTGCACCTCACGGCCGAGGGCCACAAGCGCGTGATGCTGCGCGTGCTGGAGACGCTGGGGGAGCCCGTCGCGGAGGACTGGCGCGCGCCGCTCCCCGAGGCCGAGCCCGCCCCGTGGCGGGACCGGCAGCTCGAGGACCTGCGGTGGATGCGCGAGTGGGTGCTCCCGTTCGTCCGCAACCGCGTCCGCGGCCGCCACACCGGCGAGGGCTTCGCGCCCAAGCGCCCGGAGCTCCTGCCCCTCTCACCGACGAACGGCACTTTCGTCACCTAGGTTGCGACGAGAGTGCCGTTCGTCCGACGGGCGTCAGCTCGCTACGGGAGTGAAGTCGCGAGAGCCGATGTACTCCGGGCGGCGCCCGGGGGCGCTGAACGGCTCCTCCAGCGTGTTCTCCACGCTGTTGAACACGATGAAGATGTTCGAGCGCGGATAGGGCGTGATGTTGCTGCCCGAGCCGTGCATGCAGTTGGAGTCGAACAGCGTGGCCGAGCCGGCGGCTCCGGTGAACATCTGGATGCCGTGGGCGTCGGCCAGGGTCGTCAGGCTGTCGGGATCGGGCGTGCCGATCTCCTGCTCGCGCAGCGACTCCTTGTAGTTGTCGGCCGGGGTCTCCCCCACGCACGACACGAACGTCCGGTGTGAGCCCGGCATGATCATCAGGCAGCCGTTGTGCGCGAAGTTCACGGTCAGCGAGATCGAGATGCTCACCGCGCGCGGCGACGGCATGCCGTCCTCGGCGTGCCAGGTCTCGAAGTCGGAGTGCCAGTAGAAGCCGCCACCGCCGAATCCCGGCTTGTAGTTGATCCGCGTCTGGTGCACGTAGACGTCCGAGCCGAGGATCTGGCGGGCCCGGCCGGCCACGCGCTCGTCGGCGACGAGCGCCGCGATGGCGTCGCTCAGCCTGTGCACCTCGAAGATCGACCGCACCTGCTGCGACGTCTTCTCGACGATCGTGCGCTCGTCGGCCTTGACGGTCGGGTCCGTCGCGAGCCGGTCGAGCTCGGCCGAGTAGCGCTCCACCTCGTCGGGCGTGAGCAGCTGCGGGACCGTGACGAAGCCGTCGCGGTCGTGCGCGTCGAGCTCCTCGGTGCTCAGCGGGCCGGGGTCCCGGCTCCACGCCGCGGGCTCGGCCCGGTCGATCAGCAGCGGCCGGTCGGCGATCCGCGTCGGGTAGCGGTCGGCGGTTCGTGCAGCGGTGACGGTCATCGGTCAGCTGGCCTCCTTCTCCTCCGTGATCAGCGGGTACACCCCGTTCTCGTCGTGCACCTCGCGGCCGGTCACGGGCGGGTTGAACACGCACACCGTCGTCATCCGCGTCCTCGGGCGCAACTGGTGGCGCTCGTTGCCGGACAGGACGTAGATCGACCCCGGCGCGAGCTGGTGGGTCGTGTCGTTGTCCTTGTCGTACAGCTCGCCCTCACCCTCGGTGATGAAGACGGCCTCGATGTGGTTGGCGTACCAGAAGTCGTTGACCGAGCCCGCGGCGAGCACGGTCTCGTGGACCGAGAACCCCACGCCGTCGCCGGCAAGGACGATGCGCCTGCTGCGCCAGTTCTCGGTCTTGACGTCGCGGTCGGTGTCGGTGATCTCGTCCAGCGTACGAACGATCATGATTTCTCCTCCACGGGAAAAAGTGCGTCGTCGGTCATTCTGCGGACACTCCTTCCATCACGGTGCGCACCGACTCCTTCACGATCTCGAGTCCCTCGGTGAGCTCGTCGTCGGTGATCGTCAGCGCCGGCATGACCTTCATGACCTCGTCGGACGGTCCGGAGGTCTCCATCAGCAGTCCCCGCTCGAACGCCGCGGCAC
>Ga0209930_1005597_pt1 | contig 10119 bp, 9 predicted proteins | sample ThiBiot_500_biof_2_FD_183948 | JGI IMG/M metagenome (GOLD analysis project Ga0209930, IMG submission 183948) | Wastewater bioreactor microbial communities from Cape Town, South Africa - Thiocy_cont_500_biof (SPAdes) | ecosystem: Engineered > Bioreactor > Thiocyanate-remediating >... | reverse complement strand
AGCTTGGGGGCGCGGGTGGCGCTTGGGAGGGCTAACGGACGAGTGGCGAGTGGCGTGAGGCGGGAAGCGAACAAGAGAAGAGAAGAGCAGCGCGGAGCAGAATTGTTGGTTAGTGGCGTTTTTTGTTGGATACCCTGTTTGCTAATCTATCTGTCGATCAATCAATCTGTCGGCTCTCGATCCATCTGGCTTGCTTGGTATGGTTGGTGTATTCGTGTGAAGCTACGAGAGGCAACGGATGAGAGAGAAAGAGAGAAGAAGCAGACACTGTACGAGTAGGCGAGAACAAATCTACAACAGAGTATTGGGAAGAGAAGAGTTGCCTCGAGCGAGAGCACAAACAAGAGCGAAAAAGAGGAGAGATGAAGCGAGACGAGATGACACGAGAGCACCCCAAGGCGCCTCGCCCAGTAATTACACTAGTCACAAGAAAGATTACGCTGTGGTGGAGGTCGACCGGTGACGGCCTATAAGATCAGCGACGCCGGGCGTTGAGTTTGGTGTTGGTGTTGTGATGCCGTCGCGCGCCAGAGCCGGATCGTCTGGTCGTCGCTGGCGGATGCAAGCAAGCCTGGGTCGGTCGGACACCAGCTGACGCAGTTGATGGTGCCCGAGTGGCCCGGCAGCACGTTGACCAACTCGCCACTCGCACGGTGCCAAATGTACACCTGCGAGTCCTCGCTTCCGCTGGCGACGAATCTCTCATCGGCACCGCCGAAGCATGGCCGAATGACGAAGCGCGCCTTGTCAGAGCCTCGAAAGTACTTTTGTACCACCTTTTTCTGTGCGAGGTCCCATAGAATCACCTCCTTGGTCACGATTCCGACGAGGATGTGCCGACAATCACGCGAGAACGCCAGCGAATGGATCGTCTCGCGTTCGGTAATGCTACATCAACCAACCAACCAAGTAAACGTTAACGATACTGATCTCTCTCCTCTCCCGCTCTCTGTCTGGATGCAACATACATGGATTCGGGCTCGGTCGAAGAACTCTCCAGGTTGTAGATCTTGAGCACGCACTCTTCGCACGACACCACCATATGCTTGCCATCGGGGCTCACGATCAAGTCGCTGACGCGTGGGCACGGCCACGTGCGTATCTGCTGACCGTCGATGCCCATCATGTAGATGTGGCGGTCCTGTCCACCCGAGATGAAGCGCTTGCTGTCCGGCATCCATGCGATGGCCGCCACGACCGGCAACGAGTGGTGCATGAAGGATTTGATGCACGAGCCGTCGCGAGTGTTCCACAGGCGAATGCAGTGCCCGAGGCCGGCCGTTAGCAGCATCGAGTCGTCGGGGCTCCACGAAACGATCGACAGTGCCTCGGAGTGATCCTCGAGCGTGAATCGCAAGCGGAACGACTGGTGAACCTTTGGCGAGAGTCGAATGTCAGCCAGCCGTCGTTCGCGAGCAGCCGTGCTTCAATACGTACGCTCTTGCTCTCGGCCACTGCAGAATCGTCGGCATGACCGTTGTGGCTCGTCGAGTCGTGCTCGTCGGCTTCCAGCGCCCAGATGGCGGCCGTGTTATCCTTGGACGATGAGGCCAGCATGGTGCCCGAGTGCGAGAACTGCAGGTGCCAGATCTCGTCCTTGTGCACCTCGAGCACCTGCACGCACTCGGACGGCAGCAACGTGCGCGGACACGCGTGGTCTTGCAGCAACGAGAACGGCACATGGTCGTCGTCGAGGTTGTGGTAGAGACAGCGAGCGAACTGCTGTTGCTTGGCTTGCGCCAACAACGCTTGCAGGCGGTTCTCGGGCGCGAGGCTCGCCGGACAAATGTGCTCTCGCAGCTTGCACAGCAGATTCTGCCGCGACTCCGTGCCACCCGGCCATTGAGCACGCGCTCGCAACTCGGCCGATGTGCGGCACATGAGCATACTGGATACACGAGCAACGCGTTCAGCACCGAGAGGCAAGGAAGCTCGCGCGAGCGTATGCAGGTGATGTGGAGGCCGCGTGGAAAGATACCTTGCGAGCCGATGCAGCCGCGAGCTGTCGACCTTCAAGGGAGTGAGCGTCGAGCGTAGGCACGTCAGGGCGCTGGCAGTGTCACCGCTGTCGAGTAGCTCAAAGAACATTTGCTCGCCAACCAAGAACTTGACCTCCTGCAACGCGATTGAGAGAGAGACAGAGAGAGAGAGTCAGAGGCGACAGCTGAGCGATTGCAGCACAGCCGCTGATGTCGTCGGTACCTTGGTGTGGTCGGGAGACGAGAGGCGCAGCGCAGGCAGCAGCCGATGCACCGTGCGCCAGCGGCCGTCGAGCAGCGCGGCTTGGAACTCGAGCACGCCCGACTCCTGCAGCGGGGTGTGGGACTCCTTCTCGAGCAGCGCGGCCGACTCGACGTAGCCCAGCTCGCGCATCGTCTGCACCATCAAGCGCACGATCTCACTCACGCGAAAGCCATCGGCAAGAACGCGCTCGGTGTCCATCGCGCTGTGGTGCTCATCGTGCTCGCGTGCTGCATCACGCGAACAGTTGCCGTTGGTCGTAGCGCTACTGCTGCCACCAGTGGCGGAGCTGGCGGCATTGTCGCTGCCGTTGCTTGGGTCCTGCTGCTGGTGGTGCTACTGCTGCTGGTGGTGGTAGTAGTGGTGGTCGATGAGGGGGAGTGGTGGTGCAACTTGGGGCGCTTGGCAGCGGGTTCGAGAGCGTGGCTCGAGGAGTGCACCAGCGCCGGGGCTTCTTCTGCTGCGGCTGTGGCTGCTGCGGAAGCTGTCGGTGTTGTGGTAGATGCCGCTGCGGTGTGAGACGCGTCAGCGAGCGAAGAACCGACTGGGAGAGAAGACGAACGTCGCGAGGACGAGGACGGGTCAGTGGCGCTGGACGATGACGACGACGACGACGACGACGACGACGACGAAGCCGAGGTACGAGCCGAGCGGCGGCGTTCGGACGGTGGCGGCGGTGGTGCGGAGGCTTCGTCCGGTCCCTTCCTTTTCATGGAGGGGCCACCCCACGCCAAGTTGGCCAAACACCAAGACAGCTGCGATGGACACAGACGCGATAGATCGATAGAGATCGAGAGAGATCGAGAGAGATCGATATGCGCGAGAGGAGGAACGAGATCAATGGAATGAACGCGACCAACGCGTCTTTGCGATAACGCGAACTACCGAAAGTACCGAAAGTACCGAAGAAATGCGGTGCCGCTCCTTCATCGATCTCATCGCATCGCATCGCATCTCATCCCATCGCATCCCATCGCACGCATCGATCCATCGCGAGGCCTCGATGGAGACCATCGTGACCTCGGTGCTGGCCAAGTACTTTCGGCTGTTCATCAAGGACTTTAAGAATGATCAATTCAAGTTGTCGCTGCTCAAGGGCTCGGCGCATCTGTCGAACCTCAGGCTCAACGAGGCCTTCATCCAGGAGATGATGATGATCCCGACGAACCTCGAGGTCCAGAGCGCCTCATGCAACGAGCTCACGGTCTCGGTAGCGTATCGGCATCTGTCTGTCTGCTTGGTTGTCTGGTTGCATGCTCGTATTGGTTGTGTTCTTCTAAGATTGCGTCTCTCTCTCCAGTTGCCGAATGTGACGAAGCTCGCCGAGAGTCCGGTGGTCATGAGCATCGACCGCATCAACATGGCGTTGCGCGAGCCGGTCATCATTCCTCCGATGCCAACCACCATGAGCCCGTACGTATCAGCACGCATTCGATGGATTGGTTCACGAGTGAGAGTGAGTGAGTGAGTCGTGGTGAGATTGCGAGGCACCACGAACCGAGCAATGACCGGCAATGCGGACTCGCTCTCTCTCTCGCAGGCCCAACTCACTCTCATCCGAGCCCTCGACGCCCTCGACGCCCAACGTCTCGGACGCCGATGGCAAGAAGAAAAAGAAGAAGAAGAAGAAGCTCAACTTCGAGGACACGGTCATGAACATGACGTTCAAGGTCAACGAGGTGCACCTCGAGATCTCGACGCTGCCGCGCGAGGACGCCGGCGGCTGGGTGCCGCAGCTCGTGATCGACATTCGCGACGTCGTCATTCAGTCGACCAACTCGAGCTGGGAGGTCGTGAAGCTGAGCGCCGCCAACGACGTCGACAAGAAGCAGGCGCTCAAGCGCACCTACAAGCAGCTCACGTGCCAGTCGCTCTCGGTCAACCTGATTCAACTCGACGGCTCGCCCATGTCGCTCGTCAAGCGCATCCCGGCCGAGATCCGCGTCGCCGCGTGCCTCAACACCGACATGGACGAGTACACTGCCATCACGGTCGATATGCTGTTCCTCATTCCCCATGGTCAGCTCGCATCCACTCATGCTTGTTGTAACGCGCCCACACAGATCAATTTCTCAGCCAACGAGCTCTCGTGGCAAATGATCGCGCAGTTGTTCTCATCGATCAAGCGCTGCTTCGAACGTGACGCGCCAAAGAACCCCGAAGCCGAGGCCATCGCTTCGGCGCGCGTACAAGAAGGGCTGAACAAGCTCTCGACCCTAGAGTACGACGTTCGCTGCACGACCGTGCTGCGCTGTATCGTACTCACATCTCGTACTCGCTCGCGCTCGCTGTTGGCAGAATCATGTACAACCTTCACATTGAGCGATGGTCGCTCGAGTTCCACAAGACGTCACTCGTTTCTGGAGCTCCCAAGGATGGTAGGTCATGCCAGCCAGCCAGCCAGCTGCTGCTGCTGCTGCTGCCGCCTCATCGTGCACTCATCGTGTTTACGTGCAGGCTTCACATTTCATGGATTCGGCTTCCACTTTTACATCTCGCCGCGCAAGCAACTCAAGTCGGCGCAAGACGGCGATGGCGACGAGCTGTACGAGAGCGTGCTCAAGCTCAACCTGCACAACATGACGCTGCGCCAGCTGTCGCCTCCACGCGACCGAGACGCGCGCTACACCAAGCTCCTCGGCCAAGCCGTTCCCGACAATGCCTCGGGCGAGACGCCGCGCGACTTTCTCGACGTCACGATCCTGCATCGCTGGGCGCGAATCGACGATCCACGCAGCACCATTTTCTCGGTCAACCTCAACGGCCTGCAGGTGGTGCTCGATCGCTTCGCTTGGAAGGGGCTGTATCACTTCTTGTCGGGTGCCATCGTCACGCCCTCCGGTGCCGGTGCCGGTGCTGCCGCTGCCGCGACCACGACGCCACCGCCAACTCCTGCCAACGATGACGCCACTCCGCCAGCAGCGGCGTCGAGTGATGGAGGCAGCGCCTCCGAGGAGCCCAAGCTCTCGCCCAAGGAGATGGCCGAGTGGATCAACAAGATGCACGCCAAGAAGGTGTCGGACTACTTCAAGTGGTACCACTCGTCCCGGGTCGATATCAACGTCAACAACACGGTGCTGCTGATCCCCAAGGACCGCTACGCCGACGAGGACGGCTTCTACCTCAGCCAGGCGCTGCATCTCATGGTGCGCCAGGTCGGCCTCACCAACCGCCCCGACTGGTCGTTGGTGCCGTTCTTGTTTGACGGGCTCGCGTCCCTTCCGGCCAGCGACTACCTGAGCTTCTCGCAGCAGGCGTCCGAGCTCTCGAACAAGTTCCAAATGAGCCTCGTCGACGCTACGATCGAGACGGTCGACTCGATGGATGGCGATGCCACGCCAGCGACCATCTTGCGACCATCGACCATTCGGCTGTATGGCCGTTTGTTAGAAACGCCCAAGTACGAGTGGAGTGAGTGGAGTGAGTGAATGAGCGAGGTGGAATCACTCACTCTCGCTTGTACCGTTACCTCCAGTGACGAAGCACAACGGCCACAGCTGGAGCTGGCGATCCATGCTGGCGACTTCTGCTTTACGCTCACCGAGCCACAGGAGGAGTACTTCAAGAAGATCTGGCCCACGTTCCGCAAGTGGCACGCCGAGCTGCAAATCTCGGACCAGGAGAAGGACAAGTTCAAGCAGACGCTCGAGGACGTGGCGTTGACGGCCGCGCTGACGGTTAGTGAAGCCGTACGTCTACCAAGGAGCGAGAGAGGTGGTAGTTGCGTAGGTGTGCCACCACCGCCACCTCCATTCATCGTGTCGTGCTGGCGTAGAAAACCACCGAGATCCTCGAGAAAGCCAAACACGATACCATCTCGGCGGTCGATGCGGCCCTCAAAACGTACGTCGTCGTCATCGTTGTCGTTGTCGTCGTCGTCGAGCAGTAGTAGTACATTGGGTGGGCTCACCGAGGCGTCGTGTGTGTGCGCGCTGGATCACAGCTTCCAGTGTGCGGTCATCTTCCGTGCCGACAATGGCATCTTCCGCATCCCGCTCTACAACATTGGCACGACCTACGAGCCGCGCAACGCCATCGACTCGCCGCTGCACGACGGCTTTTCGAACAACAGAAGCCTGTTGTCGCAGCTCACGTTCTCGGGCCTGACGCTGATCGTCGAGAACAGCCCCACGCGCCAGAGCGTGCTAGCACGACTGATGCGACTGCAGGCAGATGAGCTCGACCATCCGCGATCGCCCACGTCGCTGCGCTTGGTGCCGTTGCCGGTCACGGGTTCGTCGTCGGTGCTTCTGGATGACGCGCACTGCCACCACTTGCAATTCTGCTGCCAGCGAATCTTGCCAGTCGATACTCCATCGTTCACCGAAGTACGCCGCGGCTGAGTACACACACATATGGTGTACGCGCTTGCTTACTTGTTGGGGGATTGCTCACGTATGTTTGTAGATCTCGGTGCGCTTGCAAGGCATGCAAGTGTGCGCAAAGGCCAAGAAGGGTGGTCTGAACGAGCTCGAGGACGTGATGCCCGACCTGCAGGTGATTGCCAAGAAGATCACCGACACGCTGATTGGCATGCAGGGCAGCAAGGACGACATTCGTCGTGGAATGGAGATGGGTACGTCGTGGGCGACGTCGGAGATTCGAGCTCATCTTGCTAACATGACCGTATGCACAGCTGGCCAGGCAGTCGATGTTCTGGACCTCAGCTGGGAGTTCGAGATTGCCGACTGCGAGCTGGTGTTGCACGACAGCTCCAACAAGAAGCGTCCGTTCGGCGTCATCAAAATCTCGACCTTCAACCGCCAGGCGCTCACCAAGCAGTTCGAGACACTCGAGGGCGAGCTGATCACGACCAAGATGTTGTTGGCCAACACCGAGGCCAACACCGACAGCTTCAAGTCGCAGCTCACGGATCTACGTGCCGAGATGGCGCGCATGCAGGCCGAAGCCGACGCCAAGGTTCAGCGGGCCAAGGAAGAGGCCGAGCACGCGATGCAGCAGCTGATTGCCACCAAGATGTTGCTCGCCGAGCAACAGGGCCAGTACGACGAACTCGCGCGTAAGCTGCGAGGTGGCAAATAAGCCGACCACGAGTACCAGCACGAGCGAGCGAGGAGAATGAGAGAGGAGAATGAGTGTGTGATTGGTTTCGGTTGTTTACGTCAAGTGACTCACGTCGTATGAATAGATAGATAGGATGGGATGGATGCGATTGATTGATTGATTGATTGATTCATTCATAAATTAGAGACGTGCACTAAATATCAACGTGGCGAGTGGAGTGTGAGTGGTTGCGATGCTATCTAACTAACTCTCTACTGTTCTAACTAACAAGAGATGGACAAAATGAGCAATGGTGATTGATGGTGATTGAGGTGATGAAGCTGCGTCGTCTATGTCGTAGCCGATAATGTGGGTGACGATAACGAGCGTACGGCAATGTCGGTAGCCGATTGTGTGCCATCGAGCTCACGCTTCGGTAGCTCAAAGACATGCGAACGGCCCCAAGGCTTGTAGTCGGCGGTGCAGATGCAGGCGTTGATGAAGGTGGTGTCGGCGGTCTTGGAGATGCCGGCGGCCTCGTGCACGTGGCCAAAGACGTGGTACTTGGGCTTGACGATGCGCACGACGCGCATGAGGTCCTCGCAGCCGACGTGCTCGATGAAGCCGCCGCGGCCCTTGATGCCGTCGCCGTGGCCGTACGGCGGGCCGTGCGTGATGAGCACGTCCGTGTCGGCCGGGATGGCGCTCCACTTTTCGAGCAGCTCGCGGCCGCGCTGGAGGTTGAAGGCCCAGTTGAGGAACCACGGCTGCCACGGCGAGCCGTAGAGCTTGATGCCGTCGATCAGCACGGCCGAGTCCTCGAGGTAGGTGCAGTGCTGGAAGAGCAGCGCGCGCACGGCGCGGTGGTCCTCGCGCTGCTTGTGCCAGCGGTAGTGCTCCTTCTCGTAGAAGGCCGGCTGCATGGTGGTGTCGTGGTTGCCGGCGATCACGATCTTGATGCGGTGCGGCTGCTTGTCGAGCCAGTCGCAGAACGACTGCACCTCCTTGAGCGAGCCCGTGTACGAGAAGTCGCCGGCGTGTATCAGCACGTCGCCGGCCGGCGGCCGCAGCGACTGGTGGTGCGTGTGCGTGTCGGAGACGCACACGAACTTGACGGTGCTCGAGTCGTTGCCGACGCTCAGCAACGGCGTCGTGCGACGCACGACCTCGGCCTGCTGCAGCGTGGCGTCGATCGAGCGCTGCTCGGCCAGCATGCGGTCGATCTCCTCCTCCTTGAGCTTCATGGCCTGCGCCAGGTCCTCGGACGAGCCCGTGCGCCGCAGCTGCAACGACGGCATGCGTTTGAAGTTCGAGTCCGAGTTGCCGCGTCGGAGCTTGATCACGTGCGAGCGAGGAGTGTCGGCCGACACTCGCGGCGACGGCTGCAGCAGCAGCTCGGCCATGTCGGGTAGCGTCACCGAGTGCGACAACATGCTCGGCTTGTCGAGCCAGTAGAACGAGTTATGTCGCACCAACGCTGTACGTAGAGATGGAACATCGACACCTCCCGATGACGATGATGATGTCGACGAGGTACAGCTGCTCGATGATGATGATGACGGTAGTGGGTCGCTCTTGGGCTCGTCGAGCATCGAGTCTGGAGAGCAGGGAACCTGACGTCGACGACGGCGGCCACGGCTGCTGGTACTCTTGCTCGATGGTACCACGTCGTCCATGGTACCTGGTACCACAATGTCCGTTGTAGTTGAGCTGGCGGTGGGCGAGCTCGACCCATCTCGTTTTGCGAGGCGTCGGCTTGACGACGATGACGATGATGGCGGCGCTGCTGCTGTGGCCGGGCGTGGCGACTTGGCAGGCACGACAGGACGTGCGAGCTCGATCGATGAACGCGTCAGCTCGTCCTTGGAGGTGTAGGTGCTGGCGTTCGTGAAGGAGCGCTTGTTGTTCGGCGCCTCGGTCAGCACCGACGGCTGCGAGGCGCTCGCGACGCTGGCGGCTGCCGCCGCGGCGTCGCTGTCGCGCTTCACCTTGCGCCGCACCGCGCGCTTGGCCTCGAGGTACACGGCGTTCTCGCCGGCATCGATCTTGGACGCCACGGTCATCGGTGCGTGGAGTACGCCGCCGGCACTCGATGGCTCGGGCGGCGGCGAGGAGTCGCTACCGCCCTTGCTGTTGGCGCCGGCACGGTAGGCCGACGAGAGATACGCAGCGCGTGCTTCGACTGACATCATACGCAGCTTGCGCATGTCGTCGGGCGTAATCTTGCGAGCCATGGCGCTGGGCGGGCTATAGTAGCATACCGGGTCCCAACGAAGGAGCGAACACGAGAGCGGCGGTTAGCGAGGCGCAGACGAGAGAGAGACAGATGGCGAGTAGGGGAGCGGATGCGAGCGAGAGAGGGCGAGCAAAGGATTAATTGGTGCTTCTGCTGGTGGTTGGTTGAGGTGGTTGTATTGGGCGACGCATCGGAGATAAAATGAAGCTGCCGCCTCTGCCCGATCGCCCGATCGATCGAATCGCGCACACACACCGAGGTGCGCATCCCCTGCTCACGCTTGCTCGCACACACATTACATTCTTCACACCGAAGCGCGTACGTTCGCCAACTGCGCGGCCTTGCTGATCGGTATGCCGCTCAGTGGATCGCGCTCGTCCTGCTCGGCTGCCACAGCAACCGACGATGACGCCGCAACATCTTGGGTCGCGGTCTGCTCGGCTGCTGGCAGCACATCAGCGCCGCCATCTGGCGCTCGTGCTTCGCTGCCCTCTGGCTCATCTTGGTTGGTGTCTATCGCCTGGTTGGGCTTGGGCTTCTCGAGTGGCAGCGAACCGAAGCTTCGACGGTCGTTGCGCGGGCTCTGAATCGAGAACACGTCGTCGTGGTTCTCGTTTGTTGCGGCGGCGGTGGCGGCA
>Ga0209930_1005586_pt1 | contig 10140 bp, 8 predicted proteins | sample ThiBiot_500_biof_2_FD_183948 | JGI IMG/M metagenome (GOLD analysis project Ga0209930, IMG submission 183948) | Wastewater bioreactor microbial communities from Cape Town, South Africa - Thiocy_cont_500_biof (SPAdes) | ecosystem: Engineered > Bioreactor > Thiocyanate-remediating >... | reverse complement strand
TTGCCAATTGAATTCAACGATTCAACATTCAAATTACAATTTAACAAATAAATTTCGCCTTCATTCGAACACAAACACAAATCATTCGACGAACAACGACCAATTCCACAGCTTAACTAAACTTTTTTCTTTATCTTCAAAAGAAAACATCAGCGTTTAGTTTACTTCAGTTCCCGGTCGAAAATCACAAAGTTTGACAACTTGTTCGAACACCGGACTTTGCTCATTTTTGTCAACTGAAAAACCAAACGAAATCTCATTTGCATTTCGAAAGAGAAGAATTTTACGTTGGATTTTCTTCGCTTGAACAAAAGTTTGTTGCCAATTCGATTTTGTTTCGAACGAAGAAAACAGAAGTTCGATCTTTTCAATTTGTTCGCTACAAATCAGACAAAGAATTTGTTTATCAAAGTGAAATTAATTCTACGTCGAATTGAAAATCAATTGAATTGAGTTCGATCGTTTCAATTCTTTATTTACAATTTCGAATGTTTCTTTAATCGCATCATCTAATTGCTAAAACAAATAAACCAACATCGAATTTCGATATTCGAAAAAAAAACAAAGAACTTGATGAGGAATTGATATTGTTTTCGAAAGATTCGACATTTGTCCGAGAATGAGAAAATCTTCTTCGACACTTTTTTGTTTGTCTGAATTCGATACTGTTCGATCATCTACATTTCATTTTCTTACACTTTTCGATGAGCATTTTCAAAATCAAACCTTCGATGATCTCAATCTTGTCCAATGGCATTTGCACAATTAATTTGTATTTGTCATTTTCAATGTATTGTTTTCCAGATGAAGAATTTCTTCGAACAAACAAACAAAAACAATTACAGGAGAGAGACAAATCATTTCACCGAATTACAAAATAAGAAATTGTTGATTTTTTTTATTCAAATGATTTGCTTTGCGTTTGGAATTTGTAATTAAAAGTAAATCATTGAAGAGAAACAAACATCGGTCTTTCTTCACAGGAGACGAAGACAATTGAATTGGAACATGATCAATTCGAATCAAATAACGATTTCGATCGACTAACTAAAAATGAAACAGGAAAAAGTGAACGAAGAAAAAGAATTGAACAAACGTCAGTTCGATGTTCGATCATTTGTTCGACAATTCTCAGTGAAGAATTGGCTTGTTGTTTGTGAACTTGATCGATTTGTTGAGCTAAGAGATGAATTTGCGATTGAGCTTTCAACAACAATTGATAATCAGGATGAGAGAAATCGGTCGATTGAACGAAATCTTTGATCAACAATTCGTATCGAGGAATTCGTTGAACCGGTTGAATCAATAGATCATTCAACGATAATTTACCTCGATGATCGCGAATCTGTTGTTCGACAAATTTGTTAAACGACGACGAATCTCGGCAAACATTCAACGCTAATTGAGCTCGATCATAATTCTCAATAAAACTCGTGTAACTTTCGATCACCGACATTCGACTGAACTATTCTCTCAAATTATTTTATTTTAACAAATATTCTAAATTCAATCGATTTACCATTTGAACAAGAAGATCACCGATGGTCTCGGACCTATTCCATCGATTCAATTTCTCGGATAAAGAAATCAGAAATGCCTAAGACAATATTGTTCTTTGTGTCAACTTTCGAACGTTTTCTTTTGTTTTTACCGTATGATGAATGTGAATTTCGGGAATTTTATAGAAAATATCATTGAGAAGATCATTGGAAACAAGATCTTTGTCTTTCAATGGCAAATAATATTTCTACAAAAAACAAATCGAATTCGGAATCCAAACTGAAAATTTTCCTTTACTGTCACAAGATTTTTCAATGCTTCGACATAAGATTTCTCTGTTTCGTACATTTGTTTCGCAATTGCTTCGCGTTTCGCCTAAATCATTGATTTACTTTGCAAACAACAATCGATGTTTTTTTTTACTTCATGTTTACGATCGTTGTTCGTCAATGAATTTCTCCGATGATCTGAATTTGTTTTATTCGAAAGAACGTCCTCGGTGTTGCTAAATGTTTGACTTCGTTGAACTCCATCACGAGTTAAATCCGTTTCTCGAATTGTAAATTCACCGATCGGTTCCTTTAGAAAAAACAAAAACAAATCAATTCTAGAGAAAATCTTGGATAAATTACTTCGTATTTTTTTAGATGAATTATTGGTGCAAATCGACAAATCGAATTCGATGACGATTTAAATTCGTTGATTAAATGACGTAGAGGACGATACGAATTGCTCGTTGATTGACCAACATTCACATCAATTGACATTTGGATTCTCTGCAAAACAACGAAGAAAACAACAGAATACAAAATACGTCTCATTAACAAAAGAAAAAGAAGAAAGGAAACATGTTTGTGTCGGTTCTTGTGAGACTTGTCAGAGATTAACAAATGTCGATACATATGCCAACCGAAGACAATTACAGATTAACCGACGTATTCTCATTTGTCTTCGATGTCAGTTGACAATAACAGTTCGACTTTCTTTTTATTTCAAAACAACTTGCCCAACAAACAAACAAACAAACAATCATTGATTCATGACGCGCCATACCTCGACGACAGTCGCAATGAATCAAACCATCCACAAACAACAACAACTCCTACGAATCAACATGATTAACGATCAGACCGAAGACTTTCTCTTATCGAATCATCTATCAACAATTCTTTTCGCCTTTTTTGTTTTCTCTTTATTAAAATAAAATAAAAAAAGAATTTTCTTGTTTGTTGTTGTTGTTGTTTAACGTTCTAAGAAACAAACAAGTTCGACAAGTTTTGTTATGTTCGAATTCGATGCGGCGCTTAATTTGTCTAAAACAACAAAATCAATCGTCTTTTCTTTTTCGTTTTCGAATGAAAAATAATTAACCATTTCGTTTGGGAAGTAGATGAATTCCATCGGCATCGACTTGCCAATCACGTTCAACACAAATTTGCTCTACAGACTTTCGATTAAGACCAAACACTTTGTGAATATCATCGAATGATATTGATTTATATGACAATTCGATTAATTCAACATTTTCAATTGTCACTCGAGCTACAAATTCAAAATATTTTCATTATTTTATATTCGAAAGACGAACGAACAAATTAATTGTTGAATTGATTGACTCGTTTGAGATGATAAACTACCCGTTTCAAGTGCTGTTTGACACAATTTATAGAAATCTCCATATTGTTTTAGATTAAGTGTAGAAACTAACGAAGCAACGAATTCCAATTCTTTATCCTATATTCAATCAAATCAAACTGATTGGTTTAGCTATCATTACAACAAAATTGAATCTACCGTTTTCATATTAGTTGGAAGATTTTCCCAAAGAAATTTCGCTTCATTACTAAAATAAAACACAATGATTTTCATTGTTATTCATTCGAGCAAATAAATTATACATTTTCGATAAATATAAATACGTAAGAATTAATTCTTTATAAAGATCAATTTGAATATTATCCAATGGCGTCTACAAATTGTGAAAACAGTCATCAATTTTTGAAATGACAAATCTCAATTTATTTAGATTTAACTGTTAAAAGACGTTTTTGTATTTGTGCTAAATGTTCACGTTGTTCAAGTTGCATTGTTGCTAATGTTCCGCTCATGATCAACTATTTCACAATCACAAAAAATGAAGATAATAATTTTTTTGAAACCAACAACAGAAAGGAAAGTAGATTTATAAGCCAATCATAAATTATGATTCGATTTAAAACAGAATACTAGAGACATCTTTTGTTTTCAACATAATTCTTCCCGAACATACATCGGACTATTTCGATTTCTTAATGTTTATTATTTTAAATTATGCAGTGCCATAAGACCAATCAATGTATAGATAGAGTGGCAATTTTCATTTTTACTTCTACCTTCTGTAGATATGTGCCTAGAGTGAATTCGAAACACAGCTTTTTGACGTTTATATTATATTATATTGGTGCGAAATGGTCGTATACGTTATCGTTTTGTACCGTCATGACGACAGTATTGATCATCTTGAACATGTGGGAACATTCTCAACACAACGTGAGTTACTTGAGATCGCTGTCGATTACATTTATTTTGCATAAAAATAAAACATGTATTCTAGATTACTTCACAAGATGGGTTAAACTGTGGAATCATTTCCAACCGACTGTTTCTATTTAGACTTCATCGAAAATTTCATTTCGTGACGAATTCAACATGAAGTAATTGTTGTCTGTAATACTGTTATCATATTTCATTAATAAATATAAAAAGAAAAAAAAACTTGTCAAAGATTTGTCATTATGATTAGAACAGAGAAAAAACATGAATATTAAATCATGTCCGACGGAGGATTGTGAAGCAAAACATAACAATAAATTCGTAGAAAAAAAAAGAACAATGAAAATGAAATGATTCATAGATTGAGTTGTTGTCGATTTACTGAGAAATAGGATCCGATTGCATTATGAAAAAGCATCAATTGTTGGGTCATTACTTCGATCTAAATTCACATTTTCAAATATGCAAATTTGAAAGAAAAAGAAAACAAACTCGATTTTGATCAAGAAATTTGAATTTAACATTGAGATCTTCTTTTGATTTCTCATAAATGAGTTTGAAATGTTCGTATTGTTTTTGAATATTTTGATTAATTTGATTTTTATTTGCTAAGACTTGATAATCATATCGATGTGCATCGTATTCAATTCTATTTCGATATTACTTATTACTCAAATTGTTATTTCTCGTCGAATCGAAATGATTTACCTTGCATTTTCATAGATTTTAATTGTATGAAAGATATCAGTCATTGTTTTATTTGTTAATGTATTTAATTTATCAATAAATGTATTTATTGTATCTAAATGTTTCCTTCGAGATGAAAGAGAAAGAAAAAAACGAGAAAATTTACTAAGAAGATTTTGTCCATTGATTGCTAATGTCTTTTGACACTGACTATTTCTGACGAATTGATCGACGAGATCATCGGATGATCCTGAGAGTCGTTGTAATTCATTGAAAGATTCGCCTATACACAACAGTCGCTTGACTTCGATTAGAAAAAAAAAGAAAGAGAAAGAGAAAGAGAAAATCTAACCGAGAGCTCGTTGTGTTTGAATAAGACCTGCGAAGTAAACACTCATTTGACGTGCTTCTTTTAAAATCTGTTCGTAACGATGTTTCGTTTCATGTAAAATCTAATGTCAAAAGAAAACTTCTTGTTTTTTTCTCGTGATTTAACTTGGAAATAAACTTGAATATTTTGTTGAATTTCGAGATCTTGTGTTCGTGGAAGTTGTCCGATAGTTTCTTGAAACAATTGTCGAGTGTATTTGAATGTTCGTGAGCCCCATTGTCGTAAAGTTGCAAATGGTTGAGTCCAATTCGATGTTGAACTTTGTGAATACGATGAATAAGATCCATCTAGATTTGTGATTGAATTGTCGTTTGAAAAGAAGACAAATCGAATCGATTTACCTGGAGTTTCATGTGAATCCAACAAACTAACATAACCACTCGATGAATTCGTTGTCAATTGAGAAGAACTGATTTGATCTGAAGTTGTTTGAGTATCTACATTCGACATCGACACAGTTTTAGTCAAAAGAAAAAAAGAAAGTTATTGATCGATATCCTCGAGAACAAAACTACAGAACAGAAAAGAAAAGAAACTCAATGGATAAATCGATGGAGTCAATCATATACAAAGTATGTTGATCGCTACTCGGATATTTGTGACATCTACAAATCGTCAGCAATTCACACAGTAACGTTTATTCATCGGTTAATTTATTCATTTAGTTCGAAATCAGAAGAATAATAATTCGATAGAGAGTGAGACAGACTTCAAATCATTTTTCATTTATTCAAATATTTGAATAACATTCAAAAGGGAATATTTTACAAGAAATGTTCGACACTAAAATCGATGTAAATTGTTGTCAACGTCGAGTTCGATTTAATTGTCGAAATGAAGATCAAAATCATTTATCATTCATTGAAACAGATCTCATTGAAAGTGAATCTTATTTTGAAATCAATCCTCAAGCAGATTCTCTCAACAAACACTTCCAACAAACTCATCTTACAAATACCAATCAACATTCTCTTTTTGACACGTCTCTTCAATTTAATGTATTTACGTATATCATTGCTCAATTCGATTTCATTTCCTTTTCTTTTTCTCTTTAGAATCCTGACAAAACAACGGATTTACCTTTGAAATCGATTCTTAAAAAGGGCAGAAAAGACCCAACAACATTCTCCTCACCGAGAATCTCACGAATGAGATCTCCACTTCATCTTCATCAATTGTCTATTCAACCAGTTCGAAGTCAATCATTGATTTTCAAATCCAATTGGCAACATCAGCCACAACCAAAACAATACGTCACTTTCCTAACTCATCAACAACCAATTCAACAGTACGAAGTTTTTTCTTTTTTTTCTCGATTTTCAATTTTTCTTTGGATTTGAAAGAGAAAAATCGTCGTTAGATCGATGTGATTCATTTCCGTTGGAACTCGATGCGAATAATCTTATTTCTCCAAATCAACAACAACAATTCAATTCGAATTCAATCGGTTATCGTCTTCAAACAGCATCACCTCGAAGACATCGATTACCAGTTCAACTCTTGCCAAATTTCTTTTTCACCAACCAACAAAGGATCAAACATCAACAAAATATTAACAAATACGATCATTTTCTGCCCAATCTTCATCAATATTCACAATTCACATCGAATATTTCACTAACTGACAAGCATTAATTTCAGTAGATTTCGATAATAAAGTCAACAAGTTACTACAAAAAAAAGAAAACGAAAGGAAAGAAAGATCTTTCTTCAATTTCAATTGCAAATTCGAAATACAAATAACAGAAAAAAAAACTCACCTAGGTTGACATTTGCATTTGAGTTAATTGTTGAAAAGTATGTTGATTAAATAAATGTTCGAGTTGACCTAATTGTAATTGAGTTTGATTATTTAAATATTGAAGAAAAGATTTCATTGCCGATTGAGTTGTGTGATAACATGAATGTTCACGAGTCAATTTTGAGGGTAACAATCGAATACATTCGTCGGTATGATTCACAAAGACAATTTCAACATTTCGAATGAGTAAGGGTCCATCAGTTAAATCAATTGCAATATCAACTGGAGAGAGAAAACAAGGCGAAATTTCATGAATAGGAAATCCATAGGCAGCGACTTGTTTTCGTTTCGTAATTAAAATATTATTCCAAATGTGTGGTGGATTCTTTCTTGTTCCTAAATCGAAGAGATGATGATCGTTGTCATTCGAATAAACAGTTGAAAATGGAAAAACTAATCGAATCGAACCGTATTTGGATTGATTGGACGATGATTGAAACGGTGTTATCCAAAACAAAGGAACACCCGTATAACTTCGATTCAATCGTCCGTTGATTTCAATTTGATTTTGATGAATCCATTGGAATAATTGTTCAATATCTGTGTCATGTTGAACATATTCAAATGAAATTCGATTAAAAGAATTCGAATGAATACTTATCAAACTCTGCTCATTTGTCAATTGTAACCAAAGTGTTGTTGAATGACTTTGTTCTTGAAAACGTTGTTCAATCGAATCAATCGTTCGGTTGAGATCGATGTTTGCCCATTGTTGACAAAGAACTTCTTCGTTCGAACCGATCTTCGGTCGGCAAAGAGCAATTAAATGAGAAATTAACTTCATTTGATTGTTTAATTTCGAATTCGATTGATTTCGAAGTGACGCACTTTCGAGAGACAATGCTAATTGAATTTTATGACCAATATAAATCGGATCGAGATTTTCGACAGACGATACAAGTCGTTGACAATAACTTTCGATTTTACTTGACGATTGTTTCGAAACACAATGAATTGTGAATAATTGAAGAGATAACAGAAATTCGATTTCTTCTTTTGACGACATTTTTCGAAATGAAATTCTTGCATTTTCATTCTCAGTTTAGTTTTGCGTCATTCTTACGAAAGAACAAATAATGATTCATTGATGGTAGCAAACAGATTTATTTTTACAAAAAGAAAACAAATGAAATTTGGATTATTTTTTTAAATTTTGGTTTTTGGCTTCGAAAGGATCGACCCATTTAGTAACATCCCAAGGGGCTCGATGTTGAACTGGAGGTTCTTAACAAAAAAAACATAAGATTAACATTTTCGCAGCAGTGGCTGAAATCCTTGGGATTCGGAATCCATACGGAATCCACGGAATCCACCCATACGTACGTATATGCATATTAAAAGTATTTCCGTTGGTTGTTGTTGATTCGAACAATTGTTCATTGTTGGAATTGATTTCATCTGACCAAGATTTTGATGTTCGATTGCGATCTGTTGGATTGAAATTCGTTTTTGTACCTAAATAAAAAAAGGTAAAAACAAATCGACAAATGACTTTCGTTGACAAACCATTGTTGGCAATCGGTGCTGCTTTAAATTCTTGTTGAGATTGTTCATTCGATGATTTCTTATGAATTGACTTTGGAATTTGAAAGGATCCTGATTGAGATAAAAGATTTAAATCTAGAATATCTTTGGCATTGACGACAATCGATTCTTCATCCAAAAGAATTCCATTATGAAACGCATGTTGTAATGTCAATGTTTGATTCAATGGATCAACACGAATGATTTGACCTTGATATTGACCCAATGTTGAACAACAATCGATTGAAACAGTCCAATTTACAAAATTTTCAATACTCATTCGAAGATTTTCATTGAATTTATCTGAAAGACAAATAGACAAATCTCGTTTTTTTTCGTTTGTAATTCATTTCGAAAGGAATATCGTTGTCGACTTGGACTTAATGTACGATTTGTGAATTTGTCTGAAATATTTTCATTTTGATGTCAATTTTCGTGTTTATGCCCGACCATACCTCGAGTCTAAGTGTAGAGAAAACTTGATGAACTTGTTTATGATTTCATAAGAAACTCTTTTATTGAAAAAAAACTGTTTTTGTCAAAATTGATGACGATTAGTTTTCCGTTGAAATTTGCTTTGAGTAGATGTCAGTTGTGTGTCGACTGATTGGCTTTTCCGGTTGTCTTTTGTCTTGTAGAATTGCGTGATCGATGTGAACAAACACTAACATCACTGGATAGGTCAAATAGTGTCGGTCAACAAATGCGCATTGTTGTTTGACTGTATTGCATTGTTAACGATATTCTCATTTCTCTCTGCAAATTCACCTGTCTTTTGTCTCCGTGATCTTCTTTCAACTAACAACATGTGTCGATTTGTTTCCATTGAACCTTCGATTAAAGTGAGTCAAATCTCTCAATTGGACAATTTACCAAAGAATAACCAGTGTTAAATCGATTCTCTTTTCTTTTCAGAGTATTTTTCCACAGAACAATTTAGCTGTCAATAATCCTGTTTATCATATCACTCAACAATCAACACAAAACACTGTAAAGAAACGTTTTTCTAGTATGTCATTTTTGTATCTTCAACAGTTTCACTTTAAAATTGAAACAATTTCTTTTTGTTTAGAAATACGAAGAATTTTATTTCGTAAATTGACGATCAGACAGATTTTGGTGTTAATCATTTGGACTCTTTTTTGTTCTTATGCTGTCGGATTCATAGGTTTTAAGAGAGCAGAAGACTTCGATCCACAAAAGATAGACAAACTCATTACCCTTCTCTATTGGGAGAATGTCGTTGATCTCAAACTTGCTATTATATACAGATAATCGTTTCTCGTTGTTTTATTCTCAGACAATCAAATCTAATTAATCTACTATCGAACTAAATCTTTAAAAATAATGAAAACAAAATAAATAAATGTTAAAGTTCCGCAATAATTCCAATTTGAATTGTATTTTTGGGATTAATTTTAATATTAACATTTTCTCTACTGATGAGACTTTTTTGAATTGAATAAATATAAAGTGGCCAACGACTCAACCACGATGAAAAAGCTCGTTTCGAAATTTGAATTGTTTGATTCGAAATAAAAAATGTTATTTCATGTTCAAAATCAGGAATTGGAATTCGATAAAGTTGTTTAGCTAACAGAAGAATATCATGATAAACCGATTTCTTCTTTGTTTCAGCATAACCAAATGTTGCTGAAATATGATAAATATCTCCATACAATTTTATTAACAAACGTTTCTCTTT
>Ga0209930_1005578_pt1 | contig 10160 bp, 10 predicted proteins | sample ThiBiot_500_biof_2_FD_183948 | JGI IMG/M metagenome (GOLD analysis project Ga0209930, IMG submission 183948) | Wastewater bioreactor microbial communities from Cape Town, South Africa - Thiocy_cont_500_biof (SPAdes) | ecosystem: Engineered > Bioreactor > Thiocyanate-remediating >... | reverse complement strand
GGCCTCGTCCTCGACCAGGTGGATGCCCTCGGACAGCTGGCCCATGGTGCCCTCGACCTCGGGATGCCCCTTATGGCCGATCATCAGGAACTCGTAGCCTTCCTTGGCCAGCTTGGCCACTTCCACATGCACCTTGGTCACCAGTGGGCAGGTGGCGTCGAAGATGGAGAAACCGCGCCGCCGCGCCTCTTCCTGCACCGCCCGGCTCACGCCGTGGGCGCTGAACACCAGGGTGGCGCCGGGCGGCACGTCGTCCAGCTCCTCGATGAAGATCGCTCCCTTGGCCTTGAGATCGTTGACCACGAAGGTGTTGTGCACGATCTCGTGGCGCACGTAGATGGGCGCGCCGAACTTGGCCAGCGCACGCTCCACGATCTCGATGGCGCGGTCCACGCCGGCACAGAAGCCCCGGGGCTCGGCCAGCAGGATTTCCTGGGGCGAGGTCGTATCCGGCACCTCAGAGCACCCCGATGATCTGCACTTCGAAGGTCACCGGCTGGCCGGCCAGCGGGTGGTTGAAGTCGAACAGCACGGCGCCGTCCTCGCGCACCTGCACCACGGCGCCCGCGTAGCTGCCCAGGCCGTCGGGCGTGGGGAACTGCACCACGTCGCCGGGCGCGTACTGCTCGTGCGGGTCGCCCAGCTCGTTCATCAGCTTGCGCGCCACCCACTGCATCATGTCGCCGTTGCGCTCGCCGAAGGCTTCGCCGGCCGGCATCTCGAACGTGGTGCGCGTGCCTTCGGCCAGGCCCAGCAGGCGCTGCTCGACGGCGGGCGACAGCTCGCCCGCGCCCAGGGACAGCGTGGCGGGCTTGTCGTTGAAGGTGTTGATCACATCGCCTGCAGGCCCGGACAGGCGGTAGTGCAGCGTGAGGAACGAGCCGGCCTGGACCGTGGGGTGGGCCGGGGAAGAAGCGCTAGAGGTCATGGAAGTCCCGATAAACTGGCCCGTATTGTAGAAAAACATCCATGTCCCCACGCCCCGTGCAACGGTGCCCCTGCGGCGCCCCTCACCTGGCTGAACCATGGCTCTCAAAGACCTGCCCGCCCAGGCCCAGCCGCGCGAAAGGCTCGCGGCACACGGCCCCTCGGCGCTTTCCGACATCGAACTGCTGGCCATCGTGCTGCGCACCGGCATGGCCGGCAAGGGCGTGCTGCAGCTGGCCCAGGAACTGCTGCAGCTGCCCGGCCGGCCCGGCCTGTCCGGACTGCTGCAGGCCGGGCACGCCGACCTGAAGGCCATCAAGGGGCTGGGGCCTTCCAAGTGCGCACAACTCCTGGCCGTGCTCGAACTGGCGCGCCGCGCCACGGCCGAGCAACTGCGCGAGCGCCCTGCCCTGGCCTCGCCCGAGGCCGTGGCGCGCTACCTGCAGCTGCACCTGGCGGCACGCCAGCACGAGGTGTTCGCCGTGCTGTTCCTGGACAGCCAGCACCGGCTGATCGCGCTGGAGGAGATGTTCCGCGGCACGCTCACGCGCACCAGCGTCTACCCCCGGGAAGTGGTGCTGCGCGCCCTGCACCACCACGCGGGTGCCGTCATCCTGGCCCACAACCACCCCAGCGGCCATGTCCAGGCCAGCGCTGCGGACAGGGCCGTCACGCAGAGCCTGCAGGCTGCCCTGGGCCTGGTGGACATCCAGGTGCTGGACCATGTGATTGTCGCGCCGGGCGCCGCGCTGTCCATGGCGGGCCAGGGGATGCTGTAGGACCCCGGCTGGGCCCGCCATGGCCGCCGGGGTGCCGAAATTGCGGTACAACCGGCGTCACCATGACTTTGAAAGCCACCAGCCTGCAGGACCTCGCGCCAGTGCGCCGCGCACTGGCCGAAGCCGCCGCCCAAGAGGCCCTGCTCCAGCAGCAGCGCGCCGATGCGGCGCGCCGCCTCCTGGCCGAGCAAAAGCTGTTCGAAAACACCGTGGGCCCGGTGCATGCGCTCAAGTCCGCGCACGCCCGCCACCTCCATGCCCCCGAGCCCCCCGAGCCGCTGCCCCTGCAGCTGGAGCTGGACGAGCAGCGCGTGCTGCAGGAGGCCATGAGCGACGAGTTCGACGTCAGCACCCTGCTGGACACCGACGACCAGCTCAGCTTCCGGCGCCCCGGCATCGGCCTGGACGTGACGCACAAGCTGCGCGCCGGCCAGTGGAGCATCCAGCGCCAGCTGGACCTGCACGGCCTGCGCGTGGACGAGGCGCGCGAGGCGCTGGGCCAGTTCATCCGCCTGTCCCACCGCACCGGCATACGCTGCGTGCGCGTGGTGCACGGCAAGGGCCTGGGCTCGCCGGGCAAGACCCCCGTGCTCAAGGGCCGCGTGCTGCGCTGGCTGGTGCAGAAAAAGGAAGTGCTGGCCTTTGTGCAGGCCCGCCCGGCCGAAGGTGGCGCGGGCGCCCTGGTCGTCCTGCTGCAGCCGGGCAAGCGCCAGCTGTACTGAGGGCGTGGATGGCGTGAGCGGTGATGGGGCTCAGGCCGCGGCCACCGCCGCCGCCTTGCGCGCCCGCCCTATGACCAGCGCCATCACCGCAGCCACCAGGCAGGCCAGGCCGGCCGCATACAGCGCGGGCGTATAGGTCAGCAGCAGGGTGCGCGTCAGGCCTGCGCCCCAGGCAGCGGCGGCCGCGCCCAGCTGGTGGGCCGCGAAGATCCAGCCGAACACCAGCCCCACCTTCTGCGGCCCGAAATGCTGGGCCGTGAGCTTGACCGTGGGCGGCACCGTGGCGATCCAGTCCAGCCCGTAGAACATGGCGAACAGGCCCAGGCCGTAGAAGGTGAACTCCGAATGCGGCAGCCAGAACAGCGACAGGCCGCGCAGCCCGTAGTACCAGAACAGCAGCTTGCGGTTGTCGTAGCGGTCCGACAGCCAGCCCGACAGCACGGTGCCCACGAAGTCGAAGGCCCCCATCATGGCCAGCACCGACGCAGCGGGCACGGCGCCCATGCCGTTGTCGCCGCACAGCGAGATGAAGTGCGTCTGCACCAGGCCGTTGGTGGACAGGCCGCAGATGAAGAAGGTGCCCGCCAGCAGCCAGAAGGTGCGGTTGCGCGCGGCCTCGGCCAGCACCTTGAAGGGCGTGCCGAAGTTCATGGCCATGGCCGGTGGCGGCGGGGCCGAGGCATCGCCGCCAAAGGGCGCCAGGCCCAGGTCCGAAGGCCGGTCCCGCACGAACAGCAAAGCCAGCACGGCAATCAAGGCGCTGGCCACGAACACCGGCACCGTGGCCGAGCGCCAGCCCCAGTGCTCGATCATCCAGGCGGCCAGCGGCAGGAAGGCCAGCTGCCCCGTGGCCGCACTGGCCGTGAGCACGCCGATGACCAGGCCCCGCCGCGCCGCAAACCAGCGGTTGGCCACCACGGCGCCCAGCACCAGCGCCGTCAGGCCCGTGCCCATGCCCAGCAGCAGGCTCCACAGCAAAAACAGATGCCACAGCTGCGTGGCCTGCGTCACCATCGCCATGGCGCCGCCCACCAGGGCCAGGCCCATGCACATCACGGCACGCAGGCCGAAGCGCTCCATCATCACGGCCGCAAACGGCCCCAGCAGGCCGAACAGCGCAAAGCGCAGCGCCAGGCTGCTCGATATCTGCTCCGTACTCCAGCCGAACTCGCGCGACAGCGGCTGCAGCATGGCGCCCGGCAGACCCAGCGCCGCCGACATGGTCAGCATGGTGAGGAAAGTGATGGCCGCGACCAGCCAGCCGTAGTGGATGCCGCGCCGCTGCAGCCAGCGCGCCGTGGAGTTGGAGAGCATGGGAATCTCTTCGGGGGGTTGGCCGTCTGCAGCGTTGCCATCGCCGCCATTGCCGCCATCGAGCAGCACCAGGCATTCGTCGATCAGCGCATGCAGGGCCGCCACGCGCTCAAGGCCCAGGCGGGCGTTGAGCTCGTTCTGTGCGGTCTTCCAGCTTTGCTTGGCCTCTTCGCGCTTGGCCTGGCCCGCGTCGGTGATGTGCACCAGGCGGCTGCGCTGGTCCTCGCCCTGGCCCATGGACACCCAGCCGGCGTCGATCAGCGGCTTGAGGTTGCGCGTCAGCGTCGAGGCGTCCATGCGCATGCGCCGCGCCAGGTCCGAGGGCCGCACCGGACTGGCGGCCAGCACATGGCTGAGCAGCGAGTACTGGGTGATGCGCAGCCCCGTCTCGTTCAGATGGGCGTCGTACACCTGGCCCACGCTGCGCATGAGCTGGCGCACGCGGTGGTTGGTGCAGCCCTGGGGCACGGCGAGGATGTCTGGATTCACTGGCATGGCGCAGATTATTGCATATACAACTGTTGTAGATACAATAATATCCACGCCGCCATCCCAAACAGCCTGGCGCCCGCATTTTTCCCAATGAAAGAGAGACATTCCATGGACACCCGCACCCACTCCCCGGAGCAGGCCGCCCACAGCCTCACCTCCAGCGCCACCACCGGTGCCATCTCCCCTGCCCTGCAAGCCTGGCTGGACGAGGAACAGGCGGTCACCCTCCGGCTGGACGCCGGCCCCGGCGCAGGCGTGTCGCGCCCCGACCAGGTCGCAGGCCGCAGCGGGCTGGAGCTGATGCAGGCCATGCTGCGCGGCGAACTGCCCTACCCGCCCATTGCACGCACGCTGGACTTCATGCTGATTTCCGTGGGCGAAGGCAGCGCCGTCTTCCAGGGCCGCCCCGGCGCCAACCACCTCAACCCCATGGGCACGGTGCACGGCGGCTGGTTCGCCACCTTGCTGGACTCGGCGCTGGGCTGCGCCGTCCACACCTGCATGCCGCCGGGCCGGGGCTACACCACGGCCGAGCTGGGCGTGAACCTGGTCAAGGCCCTGACCCCGCGCGTGCCGCGCGTGCGCGCCGAAGGCCGCGTGCTGCACTGCGGCCGCCAGCTGGCCACGGCCGAGGCGCGCCTGGTTGGCCCCGATGGCACGCTCTACGCCCACGCCACTACCACCTGCCTGGTCTTCGAGCTGCCGCCTGCGCGCTGAAGCCCGTTCGGCACAAGCAAAAAAGCCCCGTGCCAGATGCACGGGGCTTTTTTGTTGCTTGCCTGCCGGAACTTACTTCGACAGATCCAGGCGGTACTTGGACGTGCCCTTGCCTGAGCCGTCATCGGCGGCCACCAGCGAGATGTTGGCCAGGCCCGCCGCCTGCGCCACCGGCAGCGCGTTGGCGCCGGAGCTGAACACCACGTTGGCCGAGGTGGCCACCTTGGTGAAGCGCCAGCTCTTGGCCGCGCCATTGGCAACACGCGTGATGCTGCCGTTCTTGCGCACGTAGCCGATCACCACGTCGCGGTTGGCGTCCGGCGAGGCCCAGATGGCGCTGGAGCCGTCGAGCTTGGCGATGAAGCTCTTGCCGCTGGTGGCGCGGTAGTTGTTCGTGGCGATCACGAACTCCTGCGCCGGGTCGATGGCCTTGCCCAGGTACTGCAGGTTCCTGATGCGGCTGCCCACGGGCTGGGTCACGTCGATCTCGTACTGCACATCGGCCGTGGTGAACATGTCGAAGTTGTAGCCCGGGAAGGTGCTGATCAGTTGCTGCTCACCCGTCTTGGCCGGATCGATCTGGTTGAAGCGCTTGGCAGCGGCCTCCAGCCAGTCCTTGATGTCGGCGCCATTCACCTTCACCGCATACACGGTGTTGGGGTACAGGTACAGGTCGGCCGCGTTGTAGATGGCCAGCGGGCCCACGGCCACGTCGGTGTAGTCGGCGCCGCCCTGGAAGCCCGACTTGAACGGCGCGCTCACCGACAGCACGGGCAGCTGCGCGTACTGCGGCAGGCTGGCTTTCACATAGTCGGCCACATAGTCGCGCTGCGCCTGGTTGACGATCTGGATGGCGCCCGGGTCGCCCACATCGGCGAACAGCGTGCTCATGCGGAAATCCGTGCTGCCGATGGGCGTCTTCACGTACTGGATGGCGGCCTGGTGCTGGCTCTCGATCAGCGGCGCCACTGTCGGGTCCACGGCCACGTAGGTGGCCTTGCCTGCGGCGTCCTTGCCGGTCTGGATATTGCGCAGCTCGCTCTTGCCCGCGCTCTTGTCCACGCTCCACTGCTTGCCGTCCCACTTCAGCGCCAGCTGGATCACACCCAGCGCCTTGCCCCAGGAACTGGCCATCACCGACTGCACGCCGTTGATGGTGCCCGCCTTGTTGTCCACGCCCGCCTGCGTGAACGCCGGCGTGGCCGCCGCATCGGGGAACACGCTGTGCTGGTGGCCCATGACCATGGCGTCGATGCCGGCCACCTTGCTCAGGTGCAGGCCGGGGTTCTCCATCGTCGGCGAGTAGGCCGCGCCGTCCAGGCCGCCGTGCAGCATGGCCACCACCACATCGGCGCCCTTGGCGCGCATCTCGGGCAGGTACTTCTGGGCGGACTCCACGGCGCCTTCGGTGTAGAGCTTGCCCTCCAGATAGCGCTTGTCCCAGTTCATGATGCCCGGCGTGGTGAAGCCGATCACGCCGATCTTGATGGGCAGCTCCACCGCCTTGCCATCCTTGTCCTTGGCCGCGATCTTGCGCTCCAGAATCACGTAGGGCTGCACCAGCGGCTGCTTGGTCTTGCTGCTGTAGACGTTGGACAGCGCCATGGGAAAGCCATTGCCCGCGCACTTGAGCGCCTTGTCCACGCCGTCCACGTCCAGGCCGCCGCCCAGCACCTGGTTCAGGAAGGGCAGGCCGTAGTTGAACTCATGGTTGCCCAGCGTGCCCGCATCGAAGCCCAGCGCGCCCATAGCCTTGTACATGGACAGCTGCTGCGTGCAGGGGATCTTGGCCACCTCGGCCTCGTAGTCGGCCAGGGCCGTGCCCTGGATGGTGTCGCCGTTGTCCACCAGCAGCGTATTGGCAAACTCCTTGCGCGCCGCACGCACCAGCGTGGCCGTGCGCTCGAAGCCGTAGGAGGCATCCTCGGCCAACTTGAAATAGTCATAGCTGCGCACATTGAAGTGCAGATCCGTGGTCTCCAGCACGGCCAGCGTGGCCGTCGCGGGCTGGCTGGCCACCGGGGGCGTCGTGCTGTCGTTGCTGTCGCTGCCACCGCAGGCGGCCACCAGCGCGGCGCTGGCCAGGACGCTCAGCGCCAGGCGGCGGGACAGGAGCAGGGATTGCAATGTGGGGAGGTTGGGTGGGGGTTTACAGGGGTGTGACAGGTGGCGACCCGGCCTTCCCTTGCCATGCCAGGGTGCAGGCCCCAGGAAGCCAGACGAAGCCATGCGACCCGCAACGCGTGCGACGAACTTCCTGCCAAGGCCGGTGTTCGGCGGTGATGCCTGCACGGACAGGGCTGCTACATTTCTCCCATGCGTGTCCATCTCTTTGCCCTCGCTCTGATCGCAACCACCATGCAGGCCTGTGCGCTCCGTGCCGAGCCGCTGCCCCCTGAATGCGTGGATGCCATGCAGAAGATGGAAAAGCTGGGCGGCACTCTCAAAGCCAACGGCTCCATACCGGACGACTACATCAAGGCCCAGGAAAAGGACTACGCCACGCTCAAGGCCAACGCGCTCAAGGTGGATGCCACACAGCGGCCGGGCTTTTGCCGCTTCTATGGCAGAGGAGCCGAAAGGGTTCAGCAAATTCTGGATCGGGATAGCCGAGGGATGGACCAGGAAATCCGGGAGATGAAGGACAAGGGCTTTTTGAAGGGGCCCATGTAAAAAAAGCGGGCTCCACGATGGAGCCCGCTCGATCCGGCACGGCGATCTACCGCCAAGCCTTTACATCATCGATGCTTCGATCAGCGCGTTCTGGACATGCGTGCGATTGGCGGCCTTGGCCGTATTGACGCAGATCTTGTAGCGCGAAGAGCCGAGCAGGACGTCAATCCAGTCGGCCCCCGTCTTGGACACTTCCTCGCGGGCGGCGGCCAGCAGGGCCTTCCACGAACTGTACGTCGTGCCGTAGAAGATCGAGAACACCGCATCGATGCCAATCATCGCCTTGGAGCATTCACGGATCGATGTAAGCGCCACATCGACTTTTTCGATCACATCGTCATTGATGTTGTCGATGGTGTTCTGTGGGATGACGCCAACGCCCCAGATGGCGTTGATGACATTGACATAGTCTTGCTTTTCTTGAGTGGTTGCAGGCATGGACTTCCTTGAAATCGGAGGGTTGAGGGAGGCCACTGCGCAATGGACAATTTCCATTCTTCAGGAAACGGGCGACTTCCGAAATCGATGCTGGAAGTGCATGGCAATCACACAGAAACCACCGGTTCAAACCGCCCAAATGACAGTCGGCCCACACACTGAGCGACGGTGTTACGGCTCTGTTGCCGGGCGTTCACTCCGGTCCAAAGAGCCGGTGCCGCGCTCGACCCTCTGAGTTCTTGTTTCAGCGGCCCAGGCTGGTTCGCGTGGCGGGTGCCAGCTGCGCCGCGAACTCGCGTGCCGCTGCGCTGTAGCTCGCACCGCGACGCCACAGCAGGCCTGCCGTGCGGATGGGGGGCGACCAGGTGGATGGCCACCATGTCCGTGGCCTGCTGGGCGGCGCGTTCGGGGACGATGGTGGCCATGTCGCCCCAGCGGCACAGCGCGATCAGCGATTCCACCGAGCCCATTTCCGCGCGCAGCAAGGGCGTGACGCCTGCGGTGCGCAGCCCGTCCTCGATCAGGCTGCGCGTGTAGAACGTGCGCGGCAGCAGGGCCAGGGGCACGCCGGCCAGCGACTTGACGGACAGCGTGCGGCGCCCGGCCAGCGGATGCGAGGGGTTGACCAGCAGCATCATGCGTTCGTCGAACAACGGCAGCGCGTCCAGCTCGGCGCGCTGGGGCGGGTGAAAGCTCACGCCCAGGTCCAGGCTGCCGTCCAGCAATCCCTGCTCCACGGGCGGGGCCAGCAGCTCGATCACCACCACGTTGACCTTGGGATAGGCACGCATGAAAGCCGCCACGGCCGGGGCGACCAGGGTGTTGAGGAAGGTGGGAATCACGCCGATGGTCAGCGTACCGGTCTGCAGCTCGCTGAGGTCGGCCAGCGCCATGCGCCCGGCCTCCACCTCATGCAGCGCGCGCTCCGCATAGTTGCGGAACACCACGCCGGCCTGCGACAGCTTCAGCCCCCGGCCAATGCGCTCGAACAGCGCCATGCCCAACTCCTCTTCCAGCTGGCGCAGCCCATGCGAGAGCGTGGACTGCGTGACATAGAGGTTCCTGGCCGACGTCGTCAGGTGCTCGGTCTTGGCGATATCGACAAAGTAGCGCAGCTGGCGCAGTTCCATGGGTGAAGGCAAGGGGGTGTTCGGCGGGCCAGTTTCTCACAGAGATACGGGCACGCTGCACAGTTCACTCGCCGTCGTCCTGGTCCACGAACTCCACCAGCTCCGGCAGCATCTCCAGCTGCTGGATGGCATCCTTGAGCCGCAGGCCGAAGCGTGATTCCGGCCGCCCGAAAGCGCCCTGCGCCAGCCGCAGCGCCGCCGTTGCCTTGATCCACTCCACCTCGAAGGCATAGCGGTCTGCGTGCTGCTGGACACTCATGCGCTTGATGTGCTCCAGCGCCAGCTCCACGGCGCAGTCCACATCGACTTCGCTGTCGTCCCTTTCGGGATCGTCGACCATCAGTTCAATCAACTGCTGCAGCGTGCTCTGCACCAGGCCCAGCGAGGCGTGCATTGCCTGCCGCCAAGTGGGAAGAAAAGGTGGTTGGGGAGAAGACGCCTGTGCGGCGGTGAGAGGGTGCATGTCTTGGTTCCTGTATGAATCAAGAGAACCACACGCCACCGTACGACGGGCAACGGGTGGACGGGATGTTCGTAACACGTATACAGACGTGCGGCCATCCTTGCGGGTAAGCCCATCCCGTCCAAAACCGTTGGAGACGGACGCGCGATGACGCATCTGCCCCATGAATCTGGACATGACAAAGCCCCCTTCAAGGTGGGGGCCGCACCTCTGTATTGGTGTTACGACACACCAAGCCTTTCGGCCTGCCGCAAGTTTAACGGCTGCGTATCAAAAAACCTGGCCGAGCGCAGCGAAGGCCCGAGCAAACTCCCCGTATGTCAGCGCCTGCGTCGGGCCGCCTGCGGGGTTGCAGTCCTGCCGAAGGACAGGACTGCTTCGTGATCTGACTCGCTGCGGTTGTCTGAGCGGAGTTCACGCAGTGAACGCAGCGAGTTCCGCAGCGAACCCCGCAGGTGGCCCGACGCAGGTTGCCCCGCAGCGAAGCGAAGGGGTCGCGGACATC
>Ga0209930_1005574_pt1 | contig 10163 bp, 8 predicted proteins | sample ThiBiot_500_biof_2_FD_183948 | JGI IMG/M metagenome (GOLD analysis project Ga0209930, IMG submission 183948) | Wastewater bioreactor microbial communities from Cape Town, South Africa - Thiocy_cont_500_biof (SPAdes) | ecosystem: Engineered > Bioreactor > Thiocyanate-remediating >... | reverse complement strand
CAGTGCTCGGCTCATGGCAATATGAAGGCGGCGGCGCCTTCCATTCCAACAGCGGCGTCTTCGCCATGGACAAGTCCGAGCTGATGGGGACCGCCTTCATCGACCCGGATATCCGCGTGCTCGACCAGTCGCAGATCGGCCGCATCCTCACCGGCGACCGCGAGGCCCTGCGCGGACGTGGGCCGGTCACGGCGATGCTGATCCAGAACACGAACCCGATGACGGTGATGCCGGAGCAGCGCCGGGTGCGGCAGGGTTTTGCCCGCGACGACCTGTTCGTGGCGGTGCATGAGCATTTCATGACCGACACCGCCGACATGGCCGATATCGTGCTGCCGGCCACCATGTTCGTCGAGCATGACGACATCTATCGCGGCGGCGGCCAGAGCCATATCCTGCTCGGGCCGAAAGTGATCGAGCCGCCGGAAACCGTGCGCACCAATCTCTTCGTCATCGAGGAACTGGCCAAGCGCCTCGGCGTCGCCGACCGTCCCGGCTTCGGCCTGACGGAGCGCGAGGCCATCGACCGGATGATGGCGAAAAGCGGCCGTCCCGGCTTCGATTACCTGCTGGAACACAAATGGATCGACGCCGCCCCCGATTTCGATGAGGCACATTACCTCAACGGCTTCGGTTTCGCCGACGGAAAATTCCGCTTCAAGCCGGACTGGACCGGCACGCCGGCCCTGACGCGCCCGCCGGAATCGCTGGGCGCGCTCGGGCCGCATCAGGCCCTGCCGGTCTTCCCCGATCATGTCGAGCTGATCGAGACGGCGGATGCCGAACATCCCTTCCGCCTCGCCACCTCGCCGGCGCGCAATTTTCTGAATTCGAGCTTTACGGAGACAAAAACCTCGCTGCAGAAGGAAAACCGCCCCGAGGTCATGGTCAATCCGAGGGATGCGGAAGCCGCCGGCATTGCCGGCGGCGAGATCGTCGTGCTCGGCAATTCCCGCGGCAGCGTGCGCCTGCATGCGAAGGTGACGGAAACGGTCAAGCCGGGCGTGCTGGTCGCCGAGGGCATCTGGCCGAACAAGGCGCATCTCGACGGCGAGGGCATCAACGTGCTGACCGGCGCCGACCAGGTCGCGCCCTATGGCGGTGCGGCGGTGCATGACACGAAAGTCTGGCTGCGCAGGGATGTGGCCAAGGAGATGGCATGAACAAGTTCGACAAGGCCCGCATCGACATCGTCAAGGACGAGACGCTGTCGAAGAACTGGTATCACCTGCGCAACGTCACCTTCGATTATACCGGCTCGAGCGGCGAGACCGTGCGGCTGAAGCGCGAGGTCTACGATCGCGGCAACGGCGCGACCATCTTGCTGTTCGATCCAAAGCGGCAGACGCTGGTGCTGGTGCGCCAGTTCCGCATGCCGGCGCATCTGAACCACCATAGCGGCTGGATGATCGAGACGCCGGCCGGCCTGCTCGACGGTGATCACCCGACTGAAGCCATCCGCCGCGAGGTGATGGAAGAGACCGGCTATGTCGTTCATGACGTCCGCCCGATCTTCCGCAGCTTCATGTCGCCGGGCGCGGTGACGGAAATCATCCATTTCTTCGTGGCGCTGATCGATGCCGGCGAACGCCAGACCGATGGCGGCGGGCTGGACAGCGAGCACGAGGATATCGAGGTGCTGGAAATCGGCCTCGGCCAAGCCTCGGCGATGATCGACAGCGGCGAGATCTGCGACGCCAAGACGATCATGCTGATCCAGTGGGCGCTGATCCACCAGGCGGAACTGACGGCGGTGTGACCCCTCAGAACGAGCCGCGCACGCCCGTGCCGATATACCCGGCGGCAAAGCCGCCGCCGGCGCCATCCTCGTAATAGGTGTTGCCGGTCGTGTCGGCATATTCCGCATCGCCGCGCCGGAATTTCGTCGCCTCGAAGGATCCGTCGAGATAGAGCGCGATGTTCTGCGTCAGCGAATATTCGATGCCGGCCTTGGCGCCGAACATCGGCGAAAGCTTGAAACTGTCGTCCACGCGCAGGTTGCGCAGCCAGTGGTCGTCGCCGCTGCGATTGCGGATGACGGCACCCACTTCCAGCGCGCCGGTCAGGCGGAAGCGGCCCATGGTCTGCTCGCCGTTCAGCGTCGCATAAAGGACCGGGATTTTCTGCTGGTAGCTGATGCCGGCGACACCGCTGGTAAAGGAGCCGATCGTGTCGCGGAAACTGTCGACGCTGTAGACGAAATCGCCGCCGCGCGCGGTCCATTTGACATCGGTGTAGCGACCGCCGATGCCGACGGAGAGATTTTGCAGGCTGTCGCCGAACAGCAATCGGTTCACCTCGACGCTGCCATTGTAATAGTGGTCGAGGCCGGTGTCGTCATGCTCGGAGCGATGGGTCCAGTCGGCGCCCGGCACGAGCCAGTCGTAATCGACCATGTGGCCGTTGCCGTTGATGCCGGTCTTGCCCTCCAGCTTTACCGACCAGCCGGAGCCGACATCGATATCGAGGCTGCCGCGCAGCACCTGAACCGCCTTCGATTGCCATTCGAGCTGGCTGAGCTTGTGATCTCCGGAAAACACCGTCTCATGTGCGCGAATATTGGCGAGCCCGACGCCGATCGAAGCCCCCACCCGCTCGTCATTGGCAAGTGCCATGCCGCAGGAAAAGGCGAGAAGCCCGGCCGTCAGCGGCAGGAAAGCATGTCTCGTGGCGGTCATGGACGAACTCCGGATGGTTGCGAGTGGCCGTCAAGGGCCGATCTTCACAATCGCGAAGTTTGGTAAATTATTGGTTGAGATCGCTCAGAAGACCGTTCGCCATGCGCGCGGTCGCTTCGTCGGTAAACCGTGTCCGCCCGTCGGCCATGAACACGCGGCCCTCGGCCAGCCATTTCAGCGCCAGCGGATAGGCCTGGTGTTCGACGGTCAGCACCCGGGCGGCGAGAGTCTCGGCGCTATCGCCGGCCTCGACCGGCACCGTCATTTGCAGGATGACGGGGCCTTCGTCCATGCCTTCTGTGACGAAATGCACGGTGCAGCCGGCCTGCGCATGGCCGGCGTCCAGCGCCCGCTGGTGCGTATGCAGGCCGGGAAAATGCGGTAGCAGCGATGGGTGGATATTGATCATCCGGCCCTCATAGGGGCGGATGAAATCGGCGCTGACGAGGCGCATATAGCCGGCAAGGCAGATAATATCCGGCTTGATCTCGGCAAGGGCGGCGAGGATCGCCGCCTCGTGCTCGGCCTTCGAGCCATAGGCGCGGCGCTCGAAGGCGAGCGCCGGAATGCCGAGCGCTTCTGCCTTGGCAAGCCCGCCGGCTTCCGGTTTGTCGGAGAGCACGGCGACGATTTCGGCCGGAAAATCCGCCGCCTCGCAGGCTTTCGCCAGCGCCAGCATGTTCGAACCGCCGCCGGAAATGAAGACCGCGACCCGTTTGCGCGGGGCAGATGTCATAGGGCGAGCGTGCCGGTATAGACGGTGCCGGCGGCCCCTTCGGCCCGGGCGACCATGCGGCCGAGCGTCACCACCTGTTCGCCCTCGGCGGCCAGCGCCTCGCGCACGGTCTCGGCATTCTCGGCCGAAACGACGGCGATCATGCCGATGCCACAATTGAAGGTGCGCAGCATTTCCTTGGCCTCGACGCCGCCGGTCTCGGCCAGCCACGAAAAGACGGCCGGGACGGCGAAGGCCGAGAGATCGATTTCAGCCGCAAGGTGCTTGGGCAGCACGCGCGGAATGTTTTCAGGGAAGCCGCCGCCGGTGATATGGGCCAGCGCCTTGATCGCGCCGGTCTTGCGGATGGCGGCGAGCAGCGGCTTGACGTAGATGCGGGTCGGCTCCAGCAGCGCTTCGCCCAGCGTCTTGCTGTCGGCGAAGGGGGCCGGAGCATCCCAGGCGAGGCCGGAAATGCCGACGATCTTGCGCACCAGCGAATAGCCGTTCGAATGCACGCCGGAGGAGGCGAGGCCGAGAATGACGTCGCCTTCGGCAACGTCGCCGGAGGGCAGCAGCTTGCCGCGTTCGGCCGCACCCACCGCAAAGCCGGCGAGATCGTAATCGCCGCCGGCATACATGCCGGGCATTTCGGCGGTCTCTCCGCCGATCAGTGCGCAGCCGGCCTGGCGGCAGCCATCGGCGATACCGCCGACGATGGCGGCGCCCTGGTCGGGATCGAGCTTGCCGGTGGCGAAATAATCGAGGAAGAGCAAGGGCTCGGCGCCCTGCACGACGAGATCGTTTACGCACATGGCGACGAGGTCGATGCCAACAGTGTCGTGCTTGCCGGCGTCGATGGCGATCTTCAGCTTGGTGCCGACGCCGTCGTTTGCGGCGACCAGGATCGGATCGGTAAAGCCGGCGGCCTTCAGGTCGAAGAGGCCGCCGAAGCCGCCGATCTCGCCATCCGCGCCCGGGCGGCGTGTGGAGCGCACCGCCGGCTTGATCTTCTCGACCAGAAGATTGCCGGCATCGATGTCGACGCCGGCATCGCCATAGGTCAGACCGTTCTTGCCCGTTTCGCTCATGCCAGTTTCGCTCATGGGTGTCTCCGCTCGCCCTTGATCCTGTGGTCGCACATCGTCATTCGCTGGTCGCAATTGCATGACAATCCCCATTATGCAAGGGATTGCGTGGCTGAATGCCCGAAATTCACGGAAGCCTGCGCGCCTTTCGCCGGCAGGCTTGACCGCCTTTCGGCATCACCATTATGGACATCGCAACGCGCGGGGCCCATCTGATGTCTTGCGAACAGCGATCCCGGCAGCGAGAAACCCATGCGACATCATATCAGCGGCAGCCTTCTCAAGCGTCAGATATTTTTCTGGCTGGCCTTCCTCGTCGGGTTCATCGTCTTTCTGTATGTGTTCAGTTCGATCCTGCTGCCTTTCCTGGCCGGCATGGCGATCGCCTATTTCCTCGATCCGGTGGCTGACAGGCTGGAGCGCCTTGGGCTGAGCCGCACCATGGCGACGCTGGTCATCCTCATCGGTTTCATCGTCATCATCGCGTTGTCGCTGATGGTGGTCATCCCGGTCCTCGTCGGCCAGCTCAACGATTTCGCCCAGCGCCTGCCGGAATATATCGAAAAGCTACGCGCCTTCGTCGTCGATGCCCAGAATTCCATGCTGCCCGGTTGGGTGAAGGGCCAGATCGGCAATATCAAGAACAATTTCTCCGGTATCATGTCGGAAGGCGTCGCCTTCCTGACCGGGTTGTTCAGCCAGATCTGGAATTCCGGCAAGGCGATCGTCGACGTCATCTCGCTGTTGATCGTCACCCCGGTCGTCGCCTTCTACATCCTGCTCGACTGGGACCACATGATCGCCAAGGTCGACCGCTGGATCCCGCGCGATTATGTTGGCAGCGTGCGCCAGATCGCCCGCGAGATCGACCAGGCTGTCGCGGGCTTCATACGTGGCCAGGGCTCGCTCTGCCTCATCCTCGGCATCTACTACGCGGCCGGCCTGTCGCTAGTCGGCCTGAATTTCGGGCTGCTGATCGGCCTGTTCTCCGGCATGATCAGCTTCATTCCCTATGTCGGCTCCATGATCGGCCTCGTGCTGTCGGTCGGCGTGGCGCTGGTGCAGTTCGGCGCCGATCCGGTGTGGATCGGCCTGGTGCTGGCCGTCTTCTTCAGCGGCCAGTTCATCGAGGGCAATATCCTGCAACCGAAGCTGGTCGGCCAGAGTGTGGGCCTGCATCCGGTGTGGCTGATGTTCGCGCTGTTCGCCTTCGGCGCGCTGTTCGGCTTCGTCGGCCTGCTGGTGGCGGTGCCGGCAGCCGCCGCCATCGGCGTGCTGGTCCGCTTCGCGCTCAACCGCTATCTGGAAAGCGACCTCTATTTCGGCAGCGCCGTCGAGGCGCCGTTCATCGAGCAGGACGAAAAGGTTCCCCCCCGGGCAATCGACAATGACTGAGCAGAAGACCAATCCGACACGCAAGGGCGCCGAGCAACTGCCCTTGCGGTTTGCCCATGATGCATCCAGCAGCCGCGACGATCTGCTGGTCGCCGATCCCTTGGCGGCGGCCGTCTCGTTGATCGACGACTGGCCGCGCTGGCCGTCGCCGGTCGTCATCCTCGCCGGTCCGGCCGGCTCGGGAAAATCGCATCTGGCCAGCATCTGGCGGGAGTTGAGCGGCGCTGCCGATATCCTGCCGCGGCAGGGGGAGGAAGCGCCGCACCTGGCGGCGCAAGGCCCTGTCATTTTCGAGGATGCCGACCGCATCGCTTTCGACGAGACGGAGCTGTTCCACGTCATCAACAGCGTGCGTCAGCATGGCCATCACCTGCTGATGACCTCGCGGTTGTGGCCGATGTCCTGGCCGGTGACGCTGCCCGATCTGAAATCGCGCCTCAAGGCGGCGACCACGGTGGAGATTGGCGAGCCCGACGAGGAATTGCTGAGCCAGGTGATCGTCAAGCTGTTCGCCGATCGCCAGCTTTACATAGATGACAAACTCGTCGCCTATATCGTTCAGCGGATGGAGCGTTCCATGGAGGCGGCGCAAACGATCGTCGAGCGCCTCGATCGGCTGGCGCTGGCGCGCGGCACCCGCATCACCCGGCCGCTGGCCGCGGAAGTGCTTCACAGTCTTGGAAATGACGCGACGAACGATTGACTGTCACAGAACCGTCGTCAAACTGTTATACGGCGGATGCGAAGTTAAAGGAAAGGCGAAGACTATGGATTCCGGGCTCACCACGGCAAAAGTCGGGACTGCGGGAACGGTTTCTCCGCCGACTGCGCCCGAAAACGATATCCTCTCCAGCCCGGCGCGTTTCATCAACCGTGAATTTTCCTGGCTTCAGTTCAATCGCCGTGTGCTCGAGGAAACGCTGAACACCGCGCATCCGCTTCTGGAGCGCGTCCGCTTCCTGTCGATATCGGCAGCCAATCTCGACGAATTCTTCATGGTGCGCGTCGCCGGTCTCGAAGGCCAGGTGCGCCAGGGCATCGCCATGCGTTCCCCCGACGGCAAGACGCCGGCCGAGCAGATGGAGGATATCCTCAAGGAGATCGACAATCTGCAGATGGAGCAGCAGGCTTCGCTCGCCGTGCTGCAGCAATATCTGGCCAAGGAGGATATCCTCATCGTCCGCCCGGCGGCGCTGTCGGAAGACGATCGCACCTGGCTGGCGACCGAATTCGAGCAGTCGATCTTCCCGGTGCTGACGCCGCTGTCGATCGATCCCGCGCATCCGTTCCCCTTCATCCCCAATCTCGGCTTCTCCATGGGTTTGCAGCTGGTCAGCCGCAACGATCGCGAGCCGATGACGGCGCTTCTGCGCCTGCCGACCGCACTCGATCGCTTCGTGCGTCTGCCCGATCTCGGCAACGTCATCCGCTACATCACGCTGGAAGACGTGGTCGGCATGTTCATCCACCGCCTTTACCCCGGCTATGAGGTGAAGGGCTACGGCACTTTCCGCCTCATCCGCGACAGCGATATCGAGGTCGAGGAAGAAGCCGAAGATCTGGTGCGCTACTTCGAGACCGCGCTGAAGCGGCGCCGTCGCGGCTCAGTGATCCGCATCGAGACCGATTCGGAAATGCCGGTGTCGCTGCGCCAGTTCGTGGTGCAGGAACTCGGCGTGCCGGAAAACCGCGTCGCCGTTCTGCCCGGCCTTCTCGCGCTCAACACGCTCTCGGAAATCACCAAGGCGCCGCGTGAAGACTTGCGATTTCAACCCTACAACGCCCGCTTTCCCGAACGCGTCCGCGACCATGCCGGCGACTGCCTTGCCGCCATCCGCGAAAAGGACATGGTCGTCCACCACCCTTATGAGTCCTTCGACGTGGTGGTCCAGTTTCTGCTCCAGGCTGCGCGCGATCCTGACGTTCTGGCGATAAAGCAGACGCTGTACCGCACCTCCAACGACAGCCCGATCGTGCGCGCCCTGATCGATGCGGCCGAAGCCGGCAAGTCGGTGACCGCGCTGGTGGAGCTCAAGGCCCGCTTCGACGAGGAAGCCAATATCCGCTGGGCGCGCGACCTGGAGCGCGCCGGCGTGCAGGTGGTCTTCGGCTTCATCGAGCTGAAGACCCATGCCAAGATGTCGATGGTCGTGCGCCGCGAGGATGGCAAGCTGCGCACCTATTGCCACCTCGGTACCGGCAACTATCACCCGATCACCGCCAAGATCTACACCGACCTGTCCTTCTTCACCTGCAACCCGAAGATCGCCCATGACATGGCGAACATCTTCAACTTCATCACCGGATATGGCGAGCCGGAAGCCAGCATGAAGCTGGCTGTCTCGCCCTATACGCTGCGCACCCGCATTCTCACCCATATCGCCGAAGAAACCGAGCATGCCCGCAACGGCCGGCCGGCGGCGATCTGGATGAAGATGAATTCGCTGGTCGATCCCGAGATCATCGATGCGCTCTATGCCGCCAGCAATGCCGGCGTCGAGATCGACCTGGTGGTGCGCGGCATCTGCTGCCTGCGCCCGCAGGTGCCTGGGCTTTCGGAAAACATCCGCGTCAAATCCATCGTCGGGCGCTTCCTGGAGCACAGCCGCATCTTCTGCTTCGGCAACGGCCACGGCCTGCCCTCGGAGAAATCGCTCGTCTATATCGGCTCGGCCGACATGATGCCGCGCAACCGCGCAGGTTCTTTCGCAGATCATGCTGGGCAATCTCATTGACAACCAGCAGAGCTACGAGATACTCCCCGATGGAACCTCCAGGCGCATGGACGTCCGCGAAGGGGAAGAACCCTTCAATGCGCAGCACTATTTCATGACCAACCCGAGCCTTTCCGGCCGCGGTGAAGCATTGAACTCCAGCGCGCCCAAGCTGATTGCGGGCTGGGTCTCCGGCAAGAAGAGATAAACTGGAATTGCATGGTTGAATCGGAAGCTCAGGGGCGTTTGCCTGGCATAGCGCCCGTCTCCGTCGTGGATATCGGATCGAACTCCATTCGTCTGGTTGTATACGAAGGCTTGTCGCGGTCGCCCGCAATTCTCTTCAACGAAAAAGTGCTTTGCGGCCTCGGCAGGGGCATCGCGCTCACCGGCCGCATGGACGAACAGGCAGTCGAGCGGGCTTTGGCCGCGCTTCACCGTTTCCGAGCGCTTTCCGTGCAGGCGCGCGCCCGCACCATGTATGTGCTGGCGACGGCTGCGGCGCGCGAATCGCAGAACGGGCCGGATTTCATCCGCCAGGCGGAGGAAATCCTCGGCCAGCCCGTGCGCGTGCTGACCGGCGAGGAAGAGGCGAAGTTTTCGGCGCTCGGCATCATCAGCGGCTTTTTCCACGCCGATGGCATCGCCGGCGATCTCGGTGGCGGCTCGCTGGAACTGATCGATATCGAGGGCAAGGCCTTCGGCAAGGGCGTTACGCTGCCGCTCGGTGGCCTGCGTCTTTCCGAATATTCCGGCAATTCCATCGACAAGGCGCGCGTCTTCGCGCGCAAGCAGGTGCGCCGCGCTGCCGAGTTGTTGAAGGCGGGGGCGGGGCGGACCTTCTATGCGGTCGGCGGCACCTGGCGCAACATCGCCAAGCTGCACATGGAAATGCGCCAATATCCGCTGCACATGATGCAGGGCTACGAGGTGCCGCTCGACGAGGCGCTTCGCTTCCTCGAAGAGGTGATCCAGTCGCGCGATTCGAAGAACCCCGCCTTTGCCGCCGTTTCCAAGAGCCGCCGGGCGCTGCTGCCCTTCGGTGCGGTCGCCATGAAGGAAGTGCTGGAAGTCATGAGGCCCGCCCGTGTCTGCTTCTCGGCGCAGGGCGTGCGCGAAGGCTATCTCTATTCGCTGCTGTCGTCACAGGAGCAGGCGAACGATCCGCTGCTGACGGCCGCGGACGAACTGGCGATCCTGCGCGCGCGCTCACCCGAACACGCGCGCGAACTGGCTGAATGGACCGGCCGGATGATGCCGTTCTTCGGCATCGAGGAAACCGAGGAAGAAAGCCGCTACCGGCAGGCCGCCTGCCTGCTGGCAGACATAAGCTGGCGCGCGCATCCCGATTATCGCGGGCTGCAGGCGTTGAACATCATCGCTCACTCCTCGTTCATCGGCATCACTCATCCCGGCCGCGCCTACATCGCGCTGACCAATTACTACCGCTTCGAAGGACTGCGCGACGACGGAGCGACCGGACCGCTGGCGACTATCGCCACCCCGCATTTCCTTGACCGGGCCAAGCTGCTCGGGGGGCTGTTGCGCGTCGTCTACCTGTTCTCGGCCTCGA
>Ga0209930_1005573_pt1 | contig 10165 bp, 8 predicted proteins | sample ThiBiot_500_biof_2_FD_183948 | JGI IMG/M metagenome (GOLD analysis project Ga0209930, IMG submission 183948) | Wastewater bioreactor microbial communities from Cape Town, South Africa - Thiocy_cont_500_biof (SPAdes) | ecosystem: Engineered > Bioreactor > Thiocyanate-remediating >... | reverse complement strand
GGGATGGCGCTTCGCTCGCCGATGTCCATATGTCATGGCGAAGGCTCGGCTTCGATCCCTGAGCGCTCCCTTCCATCCGACGAGGTCCAGCCGTGTCGTTCCTGCCCGATTCCCTCCGCCGCCTGCTGCCGGCCCGCTTCCGCAAGGAAGAGGTCGTCGTGCCGGTGGTCCGCCTTTCGGGCGTCATCGGGCAGGTCTCGCCGCTGCGGCAGGGCATCTCGCTCGCTTCCGTCGCGCCGCAGCTCAAGCGTGCCTTCGCGATGAAGAAGGCGCCGGCGGTGGCCATCGTGGTGAATTCGCCGGGCGGCGCGCCGGTGCAGTCGCATCTCGTTTACAAGCGCATCCGCGCGCTCGCCGAGGAGAATGGCCAGGAGGTCATCATTGCGGTCGAGGACGTTGCCGCGTCGGGCGGCTACATGATCGCGCTCGCCGGCGATCACATCCTCGTCGATCCGAGTTCCGTCGTCGGCTCGATCGGCGTCGTTTCGGCCGGCTTCGGCTTCACCGGGCTGATCGAGAAGCTCGGCATCGAGCGGCGCGTGCACACCGCCGGCGAGAACAAGGCGATGCTCGACCCGTTCCAGCCCGAGCGCGACAGCGACGTCGCGCATCTCAAGTCGCTGCAGCGCGACGTGCACGACATGTTCATCGCCCTGGTGCAGAGCCGGCGCGGCGCGAAGCTTGCCGATGATCCGACGCTCTTTTCAGGCGCCTTCTGGTCCGGCGCCCGCGGCGTGGAACTTGGACTCGTCGACGAGGTTGGGGAACTCAGAGCCTATCTCCGCGGCCGTTTCGGCGAGGATGTGCGCCTGCAGCCGATCGAGGGCAAGCGCGGATGGCTCGGCCGCTTCGGCGGCGGCCGCGGCGCCGGCGCGGCGCGCCCCGTTTCGGGCGCATTCATGGCCGAGCTTGCCGGGGAGGCGCTTGGCGCGGTCGAGGAGCGGGCGCTCTGGAACCGCTTCGGGCTTTGATTGGCGCGCCGGTTGCGGTGCGCTGCGGAAAGAGTCATGCTGGGCTTTCGCGGTGCTCCACCGCCTGAGCCGGTCCGTGAAGGAAAGGTCACATGCCGCAACTCGTCTTCATCGCTCTGATCGGCGCCCTCTGCGTCGTTGCGGCACGCGCGCTCGCTCGCCAGCGCGCCGAGGCCCCCATCCGCGTGCGGAACACCGACCGGTCCGGCCGTGCCATCCCAACGCTGGTGCAGGATCCCGTCACGGGCATCTACCGCCCCGCGCGCCGCGACTGATCATCAAGCCATTCGTTGATGCCGGGGGAAGGTCCGGGCATCACGCACCGGACGCGATATCGAGCGAGCCTCGTTGATCGAGACTCGCTGCCTGTCGTTGCACTCAGCCGCCGACCTTTGAGAAGTCCGCGACGGCCTGCGTCGCCTGGCGGAAGGCGGCGAGCATGCGCAGGCGGTTGGCGCGCACCGCCGGATCGTCGGCATTGACCAGAACCTTGTCGAAGAACGCATCAACCGGCGCCCGTAGCGCCGCGAGCGCCGTCATGGCGACGGCATAGTCCTCGCGTTCTACCGCGCTCTCGGCCCCGGCCAGCGCCCGCTCAAGCGCCGCCGCCAGCGCATTCTCCTCGGGCGCGACGAAGAGCGCCGGGTCGATGGCGCCGTCGAAGCGCTCGCCGCCCTTCTCCTCGGCCTTCAGGATATTCGCGGCGCGGCGATAGCCCGCGAGCAGGTTCGCCCCGTCCTCGGTGGCGAGGAACGCGCCGAGCGCCTCGACGCGGCGGACGATGTCGACGAGGTCGTCCTGCGCCGCTCCGGCCATCCCGGCGGCGAGGACCGCGTCCACGAGGTCGTGCCGGGCGCCCGAGTCGCGAAGCTGGACCTTGAGGCGTTCGTGGAAGAAGGAGACGAGATCGGCCGCGATGTCTCCGGAAGCGCCGTCATTCCGCCCGAGCACCCGCCCGCCGCTCGATATCAGGGCGCGCAACCGAAGCCGCAACCCGCTCTCCAGCACGATCCGGATCACGCCGAGCGCGGCGCGGCGGAGCGCGTAGGGGTCCTTCGAGCCTGTCGGCTTCTCGTCGATCGCCCAGAAGCCCGCGAGCGTATCGAGCTTGTCGGCGAGGGCGACGGCGATGGCGACCGGATCGGTCGGGACGCGGTCGGAGGGGCCCTGCGGCTTGTAATGATCCTCGATCGCCGCCGCGACCGACGGGTCCTTGCCCTCGGCGGTCGCGTAATAGCGGCCCATCAGGCCCTGAAGCTCGGGGAATTCGCCGACCATCTCGGTGACGAGGTCGAGCTTGGCAAGCTCCGCCGCTTCACGCGCCTTGGCGACATCGGCGCCGACCAGCGGTGCGATTTCGGACGCCAGCGCGACGATCCGGTCGATGCGCTCGCGCTGCGTGCCGAGCTTCTCGTGGAAGACGATGGCGTCGAATTTCGGCAGCCGGCTTTCCAGCGTCGCCCTGCGATCGGTGTCGTAGAAGAACTTCGCGTCCGAGAGGCGCGCGCGGATGACGCGGCCATTGCCGGCGGCGATCGCGACGCCACCGTCACGCGCCTCGATGTTCGAGACGAGGATGAAGCGGTTGGCGAGCGCCGTGCTGCCCGGCTGCCGCAGGACGAAGCATTTCTGGTTGGCACGAATGGTGGCGCGGATCACCTCCGGCGGGATGGCGAGGAATTCTTCCTCGAAGGTTCCCGTCAGCACCACCGGCCATTCGACGAGGCCCGCGACTTCATCGAGCAGCCCGGCGTCCTCCACCAGTTCCAGTCCCAGCGCAAAGGCGCGTTCGCGGGCGTCGTGCAGGATGATGTCGCGGCGGCGGTCGGCGTCGAGCACGACTTTGGCCTTTTCCAGCTTCTCGACATAGTCGTCGAAGCGGCGCACCTCGAAGGGCGCCGGCGCCATGAAACGGTGGCCACGCGTCACATTGCCGGAACGAATGCCGTCGACCTCGAAGCGCACGATCTCGGGATCCTCGGTCTCCGGCCCGAAGGTGCAGAGGATCGATTGCAGCGGGCGCACCCATTGCAGGCGCCCGGTGCCCCAATGCATCGATTTCGGCCAGGGGAACGAGCGGATGATGGCGGGGATCGCCTCGGCGAGGATCTCGGTCGTCTCGCGTCCGGCCTTCTCGATCACGGCGACGTAGAAATCGCCCTTCTTCGGGTCGGCATGAACATGCGCTTCCTCGATCGAGGCAAGTCCGGCCGAGCGCAGGAAGCCCTGGATCGCCGCATCCGGCGCGCCGACCTTCGGGCCCTTGCGTTCTTCGCGCGTCGCCGCCGAGCGCGCCGGCACGCCGGTCACCGTGAGTGCCAGCCGCCGCGGGGTCGCGAAGGCCTTTGCGCCCTCATAGTGAAGGCCGGCATCGACGAGCGCGCCGGTCACGAGGCGCTGCAGATCCTCCGCCGCCTTGCGCTGCATGCGCGCCGGAATTTCCTCGGAGAAAAGCTCAAGCAGAAGTTCGGGCATCGGGTGCTACCGGTCTTGTCGCCATCGCGCGCGATGGCGAGAGAAGTGTTCAGCGGATGGAAGGACGGAGGCTAGCCCTCCTTCCCTCCGGCTTCCGTCTGGAGCCAGGCGGCGCCGCAGGCCTTGGCGAGTTCGCGGACGCGCAGGATGTAGCTCTGCCGCTCGGGGACCGAGATCACGCCGCGCGCGTCGAGCAGGTTGAAGCGGTGGCTCGCCTTGATGCACTGGTCATAGGCCGGCAGCACCATCTTCTGGCGCTGGTCGTTGGCGCCGGGCTCCGGCTTGCCGGCTTCCAGCAGCATCCGGCATTCGCGCTCGGCATCCTCGAAATGCCGCTTCAGCATCTCGGTGTCGGCATATTCGAAATTGTGCCGGGAATATTCCTCCTCGGCCTGCTTGAAGACATCGCCATAGGTCACCTTCTCGGCGCCCTCGCGGCCGTTGAAATTGAGCTCGTAGCCGTTGTCGACGCCCTGCAGATACATTGCGAGGCGCTCGAGGCCGTAGGTCAGTTCGCCCGAAACGGGGAAGCACTCGATGCCGGCCACCTGCTGGAAATAGGTGAACTGCGAGACTTCCATGCCGTCGCACCAGCACTCCCAGCCGAGGCCCCACGCGCCGAGCGTCGGGCTCTCCCAGTCGTCCTCGACGAAGCGGATGTCGTGCAGGCTCATGTCGATGCCGATCGCCGCCAGCGATTCCAGATAGAGTTCCTGCAGATTCGGCGGGTTCGGCTTCAGGATGACCTGGAACTGGTAGTAGTGCTGGAAGCGGTTCGGGTTCTCGCCATAGCGCCCGTCCTTCGGCCGCCGCGAGGGCTGCACATAGGCGGCATTCCAGGGCTTCGGCCCCAGCGCGCGCATGGTCGTCGCCGGATGAAACGTGCCGGCGCCGACCTCCATGTCATAGGGCTGCAGGATCACGCAACCCTTGTCCGCCCAGAAGCGCTGAAGCGCCAGGATGAGACCCTGGAAGGACCTCTCGGGGCGCATATGCGGGGGCAGGTCGTGGGAGTGCGCTTCGGACACGGGCGTACCTTCGCGGATATCGAAAGGGGCGCGGCGGGATGCCGCTCAAAATGGCGCGGCACCCTAATCGCGCGACGCGCGCGCGGTCAAGGAAACCTGCCTCGCAACGCGCGCCGATCCGCCGGGCTCACCCGTGCTCGTGCTCGGGGCTCCGAGGGACGTCCAGCGTCTCGGCCGGCGTCCGCACGGCGGCGACCTGATCCTCTCCGCCATGCTCCTCGCGACGGGGCGCCGCGCCGGGAGCCGGGCGAACTCGCCCGGTAAAGGTCAACGGCGGTGCCTCGCCGCTCTTCGGCTGGCCGAACCAGAGGGTGCGCTGCGGGAAGGGGATGTCGATGCCGCGCTCGTCGAGCGCCGTCTTGAGCGCCTCGGTATAGGCGCGCCCGACGGCCCATTGCTGGCCGGCGCTGGTCTTGATCCGGACACGGATGGTGACGCCGTTGTCACCGAGCCCGATGACGCCCTGCATGTCGAGCGGCTCGAGGATATGGGCGGCATGCGGCGTTTCTTTCAGGCGGTCGAACGCGTCGAACATCACCTGCTTCACTTCGCTGATGTCCTCGCGATAGGCGACGCTGAGTTCCTCCACATGGAAGGCGAAGCCGCGCATGAAGTTTGAAACGCTGTCGACGGAGGAGAACGGGATGACGTGGTAGACGCCCGAGAGGTCGCGCAGGCCGACGGAACGGATCGTCAGCCGCTCGACCACGCCCGAGATGCCGCCAGCCGTCACCACTTCGCCCTCGTTCATGGCGTTCTCGAGCTGGATGAAGGCACCGGTGATGATGTCCTGGACGAGCTTCTGCGCACCGAAGCCGACCGCAAGGCCCACGACGCCCGCGCCCGCGATGAGCGGCGCGATGTTGACCCCGAGTTCCGACAGCACCAGCATGAGCCCGATCGCTGCGAAGACGACCGTGATCGCATTGCTGAGCAGCGAGAACAGCGTCCGCGTTCTCGCACGCATGGCGCGGCCGCGGCTCGGATTGAGCTGATATTCGATCCATGACGTCGCGGCGAGCCAGCCAGCGATCATCAGCAGCAGCACGACGGCCGCGGCGGCGATGCGCCGGATCAAGCTGGCATTGTCGACGTCTCTCAGCCAGCCCGAGATGTCGATCAGGGTCCAGGCATCGAGGATGGCGAGGAACACAATGCAGATCGCCACGATCCTGATCGCGGCGGTCATGGTCGGCACGAAGAGATTCACCCGCCGTTCGAGCATCGGGAGGCTCGCCTTCAGCGAGTCCGGCAGATGGACCCGGCCGCCATCCGCACGCCGCGTGAAACGGAGTACCAAGGCTCCGACAGCGAGGGCCACGATGCTCCACAGCGTTGCCGACAGCATGAAGAGAAGGGCGTCGGCGGGGCGGGTCGACCAGACGACGAATCCCGTCAGCAGATAGGCGATCAGAAGGATGTGCCAGATGCCGGACAGGCGCACGAGCATGCGCGCTATTGCAGGGCTCTCGGCGGTGTTCGAGGCTTCCACCAGCTGGCGGCGCACCGAATGCTGGTTTCGCAGGATCAGGATGATCGCCGTGACCGTCGCCGCGACGACGATTGCCATCCTGAGACCGATCCCGAGACGGAAGCCGACGAGGTGGCTGACGGCGGGACCGACAAAGACCAGCCCGTAGCTGACGAAGCTGACCAGTGCTCCGATCCGCGTCGACCAGTACCCGGCGAAGCTGTCAGGGCAGTCGACAAGCCGAAGATTGGCGTGTTGGGGGCGGAAGAGGATGCGGACGACCTGGCGTGCCGCCTCGGCTGCCGCATAGGCGGCCAGGAGCTGCGCCTCGACGAATCCGAGCCGGCCGGTCTCGCTGACCCAGGCGCCGACGCCGATCATGGCGAGGAAGCCGACGATCGAGGGGACGAAGTCGATGAGCGCGGCGGCCGCGCCGAGCAGGAAGCGCTGCCAGCGGGGTCGGCCTGCTGCGCGCCGGTCAAGCTTGCCCAAGGGAAGCTGCGCCAGCGCCCGCAGCAGCGTGGTGACGATGATCGCGGCGAGGATCATCGCTCCCGCCGCTTCGCTCCGGGCGAGAAGCTCCGACCAGTCGACGGCGATGCTGCCATCGAAGAACGCGCGCAGATTGAGGAGGCCCGACCAAGTGCGCTGGACGATGTCGGTCACGCTGCCGACGACGGACGCCGTCAGCGCGTCGACATCCGCCGTCAGGCCCGGCGGAAAGAGCGATGCCGGGGCAGCGTCGGCGGCCGGCTCGGTCGCGGTGCCGGCAGGAGCGTCCGCGCGCCGCAACTGCTCGAGGAAGAGATCGCGCGCGGCGGGATCCGCGAGCACGCGCGCCAGGGCCTCGCTGACGTCCCGGACCGCCGCCTCGGGCGCGGGCTCCTTGGCGGCGGCCGGCGCGGTGGACTGTCCCGGCAGCGCCGGCAGCTGGGCTTCGGCATAGCCGGCTCCGGCCAAAAGCAGAACCAGCAGCAGCCCGACCAGGGCCAAGCTTCGTTTCACGCTTTGGAAGCGCCACGATCCATTGCTCGCCCGTTCGCCTGCCGCGTTTCCGATCGCCGATTGCATTCCGTTCCCTTCGTCGCTCCGCGCAGCCGTCGCCGCGCGAGATCGCTCCCCCGACGGCCGCCAATGCCTGGCCAACGCTTCGGGCCGCCAATCGTTCGCTCCGACGCGTGATGGCGACCGACCCTGAGCGGCAGCCGCGCCTTGAGGAGCCGCGGCCGGCTATCGGTCGGCAGCCGCGAAGGGGTAGGATACTGGCGCCCCATCCCTAGATGACGAACGGGGTCAGCAGAGGGAACCAGCCATGTCATCCTTCAAAGCCGTCTTGATCCGACAGCCCGAAGCGGGCGAGGCGACGTCCGTCGGCTTCGAGACGCTCGAAGACGCCGATCTCATGGAGGGCGACGTCACGGTCCGGGTCGAGCGCTCGACGGTCAACTACAAGGACGGCCTCGCGATCACGGGCAAGGCGCCGGTCGTGCGGCGGTTTCCGATGGTGCCGGGCGTCGACGGGGCGGGGATGGTCGAGCAGTCGGCGAGCCCGCTGTTCAAGGTTGGCGACAGGGTCCTCCTGAATGGCTGGGGCGTCGGCGAGACGCATCTCGGGGCCTATGCCGAGCGCGCTCGCTGGAAGAGCGACTGGCTGCTGCCGCTGCCCGCCGGTTTCTCGCCCGACGAGGCGATGGCGATCGGAACCGCCGGCTATACGGCGATGCTGGCCGTGATGGCGCTCGAGCGGCACGACATCCATGCGGGCGCCGGACCGGTACTGGTGACCGGCGCCGCCGGCGGCGTCGGCTCGATCGCGGTCGCGCTGCTGGCCGGGCTCGGCTATCACGTCGTGGCCTCGACCGGCCGCGCCGAGGAGGCCGGCTATCTCAAGGATCTCGGCGCCGCCGAGGTGATCGAGCGAGCGAGCCTCGCCGGTCCGCCGAAGCCGCTGGCGAAGGAGCGCTTCATCGGCGCCATCGACGCGGTCGGCGGCCCGACGCTCGCCAATGTGCTGTCGATGATCCGCTATGGCGGCGCTGTCGCGGCCTGCGGCATGGCCGGCGGGCTCGATCTGCCCGGCTCCGTCGCGCCCTTCATCCTGCGCGGCGTCGCGCTCTACGGCATCGATTCCGTCTATGCGCCCAAGTCCGTCCGCCTCGCGGCCTGGGAACGGCTCGATCGCGACCTCGACCGCGTAAAGCTTGCCAGTGCCATGCGCCGCATCCCGTTCGATGACGTCATCGATGCCGCTCGCGACATCATCGAGGGCAAGGTGAGGGGACGGCTGGTCGTCGAGATCGGCTAGGCCGTGCCGAACGCTTCACGCTGCAGCTGCCCGGTTCGCAACAGATGCTGCAGCGTGTAGGCGACGGAAAGGGCGTCATCGAGGGCGTCGTGGCCCCGGAGCGGCGGGTGCTGGACGCCGTAATAGTCCGCAAGCTTGTTGCTCGGCGTCCGTGCCAGGTCCTCGATCGGCATGCCGGCGGCGAGCAGCAGCTTGACGGCATTGTCGAACCGCGCGGCGGGGATCGACGGCTCCACGCCGGCAACATAGCAGCTGATCGCCACCATGTTCAGTTCGTCTTTGCCCCATGACCAGAACGTCGCTCCGTCCGAGAACCGGTCGAGGGCCAAGAGCGCCTCGGACTGGTCGACGCCCTTGGTGTCGATGTCCTCCTCGGTGATGCCGGTCAAGGTCGTGAAGAACGGGTCGAGCGCGTAGCGATTGCCGAACCGGTCGATCGGCCGGACATAGGCGGAGAAGCGATCGAGGATGGGCGCGTCGCCATCGAGCCCGAGCTTTACGGCGCCGATCTGCGCGATGACGGGATCCGGGTCATGCGCCGCGCACCAGAAGCGGCGCTGCGAGCCTTCGAGACAGAGAAACTCGCAGTCGAATATGATGGCGGTGTTCATCGCCGAGTGCCTCCCAGTGCTGCGCAAATTCGCGCTCCGCGGCGGCACCCCCGGCGCCGCTCAGATCCAGCCGCCGCCGAAGGTCTTGTAGAAGATGTGGTGGCTGATCTTGTCCATCTTCTTCATGGTCCGCGCCCAGCGCGGCTTCACATAATTGGCGTGGTAATGCGTCGCCGAGCCGACATCGGGGTTCCACCAATCCTCGCGCGAGACGACACGCTTCGCCAGTTCCTGCGCGCGCCGCCATGAGGTCATGTCGGTGATGCGGTCCTTGATGCCGTCGCAGGCGAAGGAAAACTGGCAGGCGTCCCGCATGTCCTTGTTCTGGTAGACGACGCCGCAGATCGTCTTCGGATAGGCCGGGTTCTTGAGACGGTTGATGACGACCTGCGCCACCGCCAGCTCGCCCTTCACAGGCTCGCCGCGCGCTTCGAAATAGATCGCGGTGGCGAGGCATTTCAGCTCGGACTTCGAGGCGGCGCTTTTGGGGATCGGGTTCATCACCCACCAGTGGTCGGGCTTGCCGTCCTTGCCGATCCGCTTCGGACCGGCGAGCAGCGCGTCGAAAGGCGCAGTGATGGCGGCCGCGTCGGGATTGGCATAGGCGGAGACGGCGAGATCGTCGGCCTCCCTGCCGGGGCGGGGGACGGCGCCCGTCACCGAGGCGAGAACTGCCGCCGGCGCCGCCACCGGCTTCGGCGGCGCTGCCATGGCGACCGCGACCCGCGGCATGACGATCGCGCTGGCGAGCTTCGCGTCGGCGGCGCCAAAGACGAAGGCCGAGGCGTCGCGCTGCAGCACGCCGGCCGAGAAGCGGGTCGGCATCACCGGACGCGGGCGCGACATCGCCGCGTCCGCCTTGCCGGCGCGGTTGACGGTCGGCGGCACGAAGGCCGGTGCCGAGACGAAGCCGGATGCCACGACCGAGAGTTTCGGCCGCGTATCGATGTCGAGGCCGGCGGTGAAGACGGTGGCGGCGTCTCCGTCAGCGAGGGTCGGCTCATACCGTGCGCCGTCGGGCACCGCTTCGAGCCGCGCGAGCCAGCGCTGCGAAAGCGGCAGGTCCTTGCCGAAGAGGCTCGCCACGTCCTGCAGCGCCACGGAGGTGGAGGAGAGCGCCAGGATGGCCGCGCCAAGGATCGCGGTGAGGGTCGCCATGCGCGCGCGGCGCGGCTTTGGCCGCTTGCGGCGGGCGACATGGATGACGAGCGGCGGCCCGGGCGGGTGATAGACCGTCAGCGAGGACGGAGACGGCAGCGGGCTGACCATCGGGCACGCAACTCCACGCGCACGAACCAACAAAG
>Ga0209930_1005567_pt1 | contig 10170 bp, 10 predicted proteins | sample ThiBiot_500_biof_2_FD_183948 | JGI IMG/M metagenome (GOLD analysis project Ga0209930, IMG submission 183948) | Wastewater bioreactor microbial communities from Cape Town, South Africa - Thiocy_cont_500_biof (SPAdes) | ecosystem: Engineered > Bioreactor > Thiocyanate-remediating >... | reverse complement strand
CCCACTGCAACGGCCCGCACACTCTTTTATCTTGCACACAAGAACCTCGCCGCCATCGCTGTTGCATCGGTGCCCGAGCAGCTGGAGCTTGCTTCACAGCACTACGCTGTAGCTCTCGATGTCGATGCCTCTGATCCTGTATGTACCTTGCGCCACCTGCGTTCGTTTACCTCGCGCTCATCATCATCATCATCATCATCATCATCATCATCATCATCATCATCATCATCATCATCATCATCATCATCATCATCATCCATCGCATATGTGGCTCAGCTTCTCACGATATATCGTTGTTGTAGACAACATGGTTTGAGTTTGCAACTGTGTGTCGGAAGCTTCGACAGCTGGCTACAGCCCGTATTGCCTTAGAAGAGGCCATCCGCCGTGATCCTGACTACCAACTTGCAGTGCATGGTTCGTTCATCTTGTACGCGTGAACACTTGCGCTCGTACTCATCACATTGCAATCTGCAGAGCTCGTCCAAGTACTGGTCGAGATTGGAGACCTCGTCAAGGTGCGCACCCTCACTCACTCGCTCATATGCATACGCCACGTATTGCAAGCATTGGAGGCTTACTTACCACACGTTCACAAATCATTCATTCTTCAATTCAGTGCCAAGAGATCTGTCAGTGGCTTCTATCAATGGTGTGTGCGCGCGTTTGTGCGTGTGTGTGCGGCCACGTTTATCACTCTCGACCACCTTCTGACATTCGATTGATTCACGTACCCTGTCTGGCAGTCGCCGAATGATGAAATTGCTGCAAGTGTACTTGGCAAGATTACATCCGGTACCCTCAATCCCTCGACCATGGACATTGTGCAAGGCCGCTCTGCAAATCAAAGGAGCCGTCGCCGCAAAGTCCTCCATTGTACGACTGCCACCGAGCGTACCGATGATCGTATTGTATCGTTCATTTACCAGTCCCCATTCCAACACGCCGATCGGCACATGTATGTATGTATGTATGCACGCTGGATGAGCAGTACCAAAGCTCAAGACTCTCTCGTGGGAAGAGCTCGCCGATGGCCTCAAGCGGATTCTCTATCGTGCGATCCAGTATGTCACAACACTCGTTCGATGCAGATCAACCAAGATGTGTCTGTGTGTAACTTGACCAAATGCCACTGTTGCACCAATAGGGACGGCTCAATGGTCTCATATGTGAGCATTGGCTCAGTCGACTTGTTCTCGATGCAACAACTCTCTCCACCACGAAAACTCACACAACCTGTTGCCGAATCCTCCGATGCAACATTGCCGTCCACTTCATCGGATCACGCACCCACGCCCACCGCCAACAAATCAACTGATCCAGATCAGCATGCAAACACTTCAGCCACCAGCACGAGCACCACACTTGCTTCTTCGGCAGCATTGGAACCATTTCCACCAATCGCAACAGTGTCAGCAGCAGCAACAACAACAACAACAACAGCAGCAGCGATGACGGCGGGCATTACTGCTGCCGAACTATCCGATGCAATCAACGGCCTTGAAGGAGATTTCACTGGGTTTGTCGCACTCCCACCAATCGCTTGTCCGAATTATACCTGCACACTAACGTGAACATGAACTGCTCCAGTCCAAGGCGTGCATCTCGAAGGGTCCAGGAACGTCTGTCTATTCGCGATGATTGTACGCAATGTTCTACAAAGTTGTGTGTGCGCGTTCGGCTCGACTAACCAACCCGTTCTACAGCACAAGTTGGTGGTGCTTCATCGTCTCCATTGGCTGAGCTCTCAAGCCAACAACGAGAAATCATTGCTCTATTGCCATCCTATCCACCGACGCTGCTATCTTTGTACGTGAGCAATCCATCGTACATTGCTTGCCCTTCGATTTTTTAGCAGTGCCGTGCTGATCGGTCGACTTGGGGGCCGCCCACAATCTTGGCGTAGATTGACTGAGCCTGCGCTAGCAACCGACCGCTTTTCTCCACACATTTCTCAGCTGGTCACGGCACACTCGTGGCAAGAACAAGCCACGGCGCGTCGAACGCTGCTGACTTTCATCAACAAGTATTGTCCTCCCATTTCTTCGAGTTCCAAGTCGGATCGCCTGCACCGCCCGGTTTCGAGCGCCACCAACCTTCAATCTCTTGGATATAGCATCAGCCTCAACGTCATGAGCTCCGACGATAGCGATCGATCGAATGATGGTGTACTTCTGCCTCCTACCCCTCCTCCTCCTTCGAGTACTTTGGTAGCACCTACATCGCAACTCGCTGTGCAAGCCGACTTGTCAGTCATCGAGCAAGGCACCGACAGTACCGGCGTCTTCGAATCCTCGAATTCAGAGTGGCAAACAGCCGGTAACAGTAACAGTGGGCTCAGTACGAAGCGCCGCTCGACCATGGCTTCGGGGAACAATAGCAACACAGCCTCTGCAACACCTTCCATCGTCACAAAGTATGGAAATAGTGGCATCGTTCACCTGATCGATGTCTTCTTCAAGGAGATTCATGCCAATTCAATGATTGGAGGTGCGGTTTTATCGCCACACGGCGCTCTTTTTTTCATTCGTTCATCACTCATTCATTCGATCATTTGTTGCATGTAGCCGTGTGTTGGACACTCGAGCTTCAACAACGATTGATACAGCTCTTTGAGAAGGTTCAGCCATGGTTGAACACCTCCTCCAATGACAAGCTGGTATGCATTCTGCTCATCTATTCTTCGTTTGATTCCGGCCATGTTTCATGACGATTGCTGACTCACCGGCTCGACCAGTATTATCTCATGTTTGCTGAGATTCTGTTCGATCGATTCGAGAGGAGTTCTCGCTCTCGCTCCGACACCTCCACACCAACAATCACCCACCACTCGGATTCACGGAGTGTACAATTCGAGCAATGTTGTAGCTTGTTCTCGATGGCCTTGCGTACACTTGATGACACCTCCCTTGTTCTGCCATTCCAATATCGTCCTCGGTAGGTTGATCGTTCATCTTGTCGATCCTTCCCGAGCACTTGCAAGGCACGCCCGCTGTAATGCTACTCACACCAGAGGCTGGAGCGCAGATTATACTGGCTCTGGGCAAACATCGAACACGCCAGAGGCAATTCACAACAGGCCGAAATGTTGTGGCAAGAGACTGATGCGCTATTGTCACAAGTAGAGAGCACAGAAAGTAACAACAACAACCACCAGCCAATCGTCATCAAGCTTCCCTACTGGTGTGTTGCATCTTCCTCGTGCTGCTTGAATGACAAGCCACTAACATCACGTACACGTATGTCATTCGCTCGTATGACAGCTTCGGTCAGGACGAAATCTCACGAGCACGTATTACCGCCAAGCTTGCAATCACTCAGCACAAGCGCTTGCTTGAAACAACCAAAGGTTGGTGGATGCCCTTCATGATGCTTGTTTGTCGCAACGTATTCACTAACACGCCCTATATTATATTCCGTCGATTTAGTGGCATTCAATGCAAAGAACTATAAGAATGTCGTGGCGTTGCTCTGGCCAATTCTCATCCGGTAAGTCTTCTCTCTCTCTCTCTCTCTCTCTCTCTCTCTCTCTCTCAATGACTCACACCTTGGTTAGAGGTGAGCCACCAATTAGAATCGAAGAACCCGAGGCTCTACGCACCACCGAAAGCGAAGATAATTCCATGTCATTCTCTACGTCAAGCTCAATGGCCCTCCCAACGACTACAGTGCCTGTATCTGTCGATCTACCTGTTGTCTCCCGCATTTCTTTCCTAATGCTGTTGCTCACGGTATGAATTTTTACCTCAAATCTTGTAACTCGTTTCGAGTTGATTGACCGTTGCTTACGATTTGCCATCTCGCAGTCGTGCAAGCGTCTCGAGCTGAAAGAAGCGCTCGCAAAGTGCTGCAGACATGCCATCGAACTGATTGCAACCACGAAATATGCGCCAACGACCGACTTGCTTGCCACCAACGACAACGAGCAGGTCGAAGCTTTACTGAAGCATACCAGCACGTTACTGGATTCGATCACCGATTGCTGCTTGTTCGCAGTGCGTGGCGAGATTTCCGACGGCGAGCAGTGGGCAACGCACATCTACTTTCTCTTGACGCGATTGCTCACGGCGCCCGAGTCAAGCATGCTCGCTGCCGCTTCACAACAACACCAACCACAACAGCAACAATCACAATCTGACCGAGCTTCGACAATGACTCCCGCACCCGGTTCGACCTCACCAGTCTTGTCAGCTCGTGGCAAGGGCTCAGGGCGTCAGCAAAGTGGCGCCACTTCCTCGCAAAAGTACATTGTCAATCACTGCAGCGCTGTTGGCGCCACTGAAAACACACTTGATTGGTCGTATCTCATTCGTGTCGCTGCCTTTGTCTCTTGATAGGGCTACGAAGCATGCCAACACTCTATACGAAGAGTTCTTTGTCAAGGGTTGGATTGTGCTCCACAAGTTATTGCACGTCTGCCTCGGAGGCATCGCAACAATCAAGGCCTCGCCTTTGCTTGTAACCAAGAGTGTCCAACTCCTCGTCACGGCTTTTGCCGATCTTCGACGTCGCAAAGCCTGTGTACTTCGTAATTGTACGCTCAGGCAACGATTCACTGCTGCTCTCACGGATAGATATCGCCTGAATATCGCCTGACCATTGCCCTACCATTGAGCAGGCGCTTTCATGGACTATTACTTTGCGAAGCTCGACAGCCTTGTAATCCCTCCTTCATCCGTGGCAACTTTGCGCGCCGACGGTGCTCGACAAGAGCTCGGCACCGAGCCTGGCACGGTGAAGCAACCCGAAGACGAAGAACTCGAAGACGAGGATGAGGAAGACGAGGAGGACGCAAACGAAGGTAACAAACAAGCTCGTGATCGTAAGCAGACTACGGCTCGAGAGGCGAACGAGCAAATCAAGCGAGCACAATTGCACGGATTCTCGCACTTTTACGGTACCCATCTTGGATACTTGAGTGGCATCGCTCAAGAGCGTACGGAGAACATTTCGCGCGACATTATCCCGACCGAGAGAGATTTCATTCGTATTCTTCGAGCTCTCAAGGTACATCACTTCCAGCAAACATGGGCCTTGATGTTGTGGCAAACAGCCTCACATGAGCTCACACACCATCGTTGCCGATGATGGAGCACAGTTTGTTCGAGGAGAGTTTGCGAGCCACCCGAATCCTACACCGGCCAACAAGAGGAGTATGTGCCATGCAGTTGCCAAGTTGGCTGCACACAAGCACTTTCCTGAGGTGCCCAGGTTTTGTACGACTACGCTTTCCAACCAAGCATCCACATTCCTGCGTGCGCGCTCTCTTTCTCTCATATCGTATCCCTGACACCACTCTCATCTGATATGTAGTGGAGTCCCAATCCACAGAGCTGAAACAATGGCTCAAGGCTACACCTGCATCGTTCCCATGGACCGATCCAACCACTCCACCATTTCCACAAATGCTGCTCACCAAGCCACAAGCAGAGACTTCTAACAGTACTTGGTGGGTCTCCGGCGAGGCACGAGACATTTACTACTTTTGTGCCCAAGCCATCCCCCGTGAGGAGGAGCGCCGCCCTGAACTGATGGGCTTGCTTTTGGTACTTGACTCTATCTCACTCGCCTTCGCCAGATGCGAGAGATAGTCACTGTACTCACGCATCGAATATGTGTTTATTCTCGTGCAGAGCGACGTTGTATTGAATCCCATGCGAGATTGGTCCTGGGGAATGCTTGCAGTTTGCTTCTTTGAGGTGGCACGATTAAAGTCAATCAAGTCTCGCCACCGAGTGTGCAAAGTCAATCTCAACGTACGTCGTACTGGCGCGTTGTAAACGCACGAGTGAGTGCCAAGGTTTGTTCTGACACTGTGATTCGTTGTCGTATGCAGAAAGCAGAGCATGCATTCACAATCTACATGTGGCTGGCGGAGCGCAACGACGCACAAGTGAGTGGCGACACTACTTCACCAACTGAAGAAACGCCATCCTCTTGCACTAGTGCCACGACCTCCTCTGCTCCAGCGATGGGAATGACGCCGATGGCGATCGACGGCGATGATCTCTCGAGCACCGATCCGACAAGCCAAGGCGCTCGATCGGCGAGCAAGAAGACTAAGAAGGACGAGTCGGATGATGAGATGATTCGTCGTGAGCTAGCTCTATTTCAATCCTTCAAGCTCTGCTATGGTACGTGGTGCTTCTCCTCCTCTTCCTCCTCCTCCTCCTATTGTACTGGATCTGGATTCAAGACAGTGCACTGAATTCATCATGGATTGTCGCGCAATCTGTAGCCACCGAGCCTCAAGCTATCATGGTGCTCGAGCCATTGATTGCCAAATATCCATCAAACGTACGCCTTGCAAGCATTGCACTCATGGATGACACACTCCAACTCACTGTCGATGCGGGCTTTATGTGAGTAGTGGCTGTACGAGTTCTGCCTCGGAAAAATGTTCGAGCGTCTCGGGCCATCGCACTATGAAAAGTACCTATCGATCTATGCCAACTCGGTTCAGCGTCTCCGTGGCTCCAACATCATTGGCGGCATGTACGCGGATGACAAGGCAATTCAAGAGGTTCGAATGCCGCTGTACCGCTTGCACGGTAGTCGAATCGACCTCGCACTTGCGTATCTCAAGACTCTCGAGACATCAAGTCGGATCGATGGAGCTAGTGGCTCCTCCTCTTCCGCGCCATCAGCCGACGAGGAATCGCTCGATTGGGAGCGCATTCTCACCGAATGTGCTCGTCCTGACATTTGCTTCGAAGCGACTACCACAACAGCGCAGCTCGATGCTGCGCAATCTGCACCGCCATCACCTGGAACTCCTTGCTTCTCGCACTCGCCAATGACCACCGGCGGTCCAGATGGCGATTCTAATCTCGAACCGGTATCGGCGGCACAAGAGCAACAATCAAGCTCGACAACGGTGGAACCTACGACTACTACTGTAACCCCGAGCTCAGCGCCATCAACAACAAGTGACGCGCTGGGTTGTGAGGCATCAGCAACAATCGAACCGACGCCGGGGGCTCCTGATTCATTACGTCAGCTGGCACGCCGCATCTTGAATGATGCGATCGCCGGCCTTCGATACGTGCTGGATCTCGACAAATGGAACTACCGTCCGCTCTATCAGGTTTGCAATCTCTCTCCTCCTCCTCCTCTCTCTCTCTCTCTCTCTCTCTCTCTCTCCCTCCCCAATTCTCTTCGTCTGCAGAAGGTGCGGTGCGCTAATGAGTTCCATTACAGATAGCAAAGGCGTACCTCGAGGGACTTCACAATCCTGAGCCTGCCTATGAGCTGTTAAGCCAGCGTGTGTTTCCGCGCACCAAGGGCACGAAGGGTGGTGGAGCTGGTAAGTTCTACGGCATTCTTTGGCGATATCCAACGTTGAATCGGTACGCGCAATTCATTCGTTCGTGCGTTCGACGATTCGTATCAACTCACTCAAGACAACCACTGAATGCAGACGTGGAGAGATGCTTAATCCAAAGCACCAGAACGATAGCCTGTTGCTCGAGTGTCTGCGGAATGAGTTCACGTACAACAACTCGTATACCAAGATTGCCGACATTTGGGTGCGCATTCTGGATGAGCTCAAGAACCTTGAAGAGCTCGAACGCTTCTTCACCAAGTCCAAGGATGCCGCCAAGCCAGCAGTTGCCATCCGTGCTCTCCAAGGCTACTCCAAGGTTTGCGCCCACCTTCTCAAGGAGCGCTACGAGAGGCTCCGTTCCGAAGGGGCCACTCGGCCTGCCGTTGACTCGGATGCCTCCGGAGCTACGGTGGCCGAGCTCGGCGCCTCAACTATGCCGTCGGTTTCATCACCCACGAGCACCGAACTCCCAGTATCGGCTCCACCGGTTGCATTCGACACGAGCTCTCCAACAAGCGCGACGACGGCGACAGAGACAAGCGGCACCGTTCTCCCCGAGGACCACCCGATGGAAGTTGTAGGCGAAGCAGAACAAGCGTCTGCGCATCCTCACTCACCTGCTCTTCTCGCGATGGGCAAGGAGCCCGGTGATGTGAAAGACACTCTAGGCTTCGATGAGCAAGTGGAGCACCTTCAAGGTCGAGTCGAGCCTCTCGCGCTGCCTCCAAGTGCACTCGATGAACAACAGCCTTCGGCAGCTGATGTCAACCCGATGGGCCCCGGCGCGGCTTCTCCTCAACTTTCGCCAGTTGGCACGCCTTTGGTCGAGAACGCTCTGTCTCCCACGATGGTGCTCTCTGGCGTTGTCGTCGAGGTCGAACACTGCCCAGTGCAAGAACTGATGCCGGGCGTAGAAGTTCTGGTCGTCGACTCGAGCAACACCCTACCCGACCCGCGTGCAGAATCTGCCGGGGCAGCGACTCAGATCGCAAGGCGACGATCCACCAAGGATGGCAAGCAAGACGCACAGCTCGAGATGGCATTCGATTCCTTGTGCTACCTTATCAACAACGACATCACGTACGAATCTAGCCAGCCATCGTGCACACACACACACACACACACACACAAGGGCACCGTACAACCTCTTAGGGAGCCGACATCACTGACATTCAGCATGGCGTTCGTGTGCAGAGATGCCAAAGTGGTTGAGGCACAAGAGCGCCTCTTGATTGCCGCACACAAGGTTCACATGAACGACATTGCAGACCTCCCTGAGGAGTATTTGCATTTTGGAGCCGAGGCGCGTTCACGTGAACAAGGAGATTCTTCGATTCCGAGCGCGACAGAATCGGACTCAAGTAATGGCAAGAGCGAGTTCCAACACGACGTGGCACTCGAGCGTGCAGTGATCTATTGTATCAAGTTGTTCCCCAAGGTGCGTTGAACGTTTGCCACCGTGGGCTTGATTCCAGCGCTTGGTTGTTGCTTACTCGCGGTAATGTGTATCAATGGGTAGCGGCTTTCTCTCAAGACTTGGCGCGAACTTAGGCCCATCAGAAAGAAGAAGGTCGTGAAACGCAAGCTGCCATCTGGCGAAGGAGCGGTGCCGCCCGACAGCAAGCGACCCAAGCTGACGACTCTGGATGGAGACTCTTCGAAAGGCCGCCCAACCGAGCCGAGCGTTGGAGAAGGCAGCAGCCAAGCTTCTTCCGCTGCTGCGGCTCTGGACCCCGAGGAAGCAGCAAGGCGCAAGGAACGGGCCAAGCAGCTGCGTAAGGAACGCCGGGCGCTCAAGGCCAAGGAAGCTGGAGCCGATGGCCAGCCTACTGTACGCAAGAAGAAGGCCACCAACTCAACGACGTCTGCCTCGCCTGCCGTGCCGATCGCTGAAGGTGGTTCGAATCTGCCAACGAACGAAGCTACTGGTACCGACGTGGGAGAGAAGCCGAAGAAGAGGAAGCAGCAACAGCCAGATAAGGACGATGCCAGCAAGGCTGAGGTGAAGGAGAAGAAGAAGAAGCGAGATAAGGAGAGCAGTGGCGACGGTAGTGAGAAGAAGAAGAAGGAACGAGACAAGGAGAGCACTGGCGATGATGCCAGCAAGACTGAGGTGAAGAAGAAGAAGAAGCGTGATAAGGAGAGCAGTGGCGATGGTAGCGATAAGACTGAGAAGAAGAAGAAGAAGAAGAAGAAGCGAGATAAGGAGAGCACTGGCGATGATGCCAGCAAGACTGAGGTGAAGAAGAAGAAGAAGAAGCGTGATAAGGAGAGCACTGGCGACGGTAGGAAGAAGAAGAAGGAACGGCTCGGAGAGAACGGTTCCGCCAAGGCAGAGGCAAGCTCATCCGACTTGGTGAGCAATGGCCAAGCCAGCGCGGTGGTAGCGAAGAAGAGGCGGCTCAAGAAGCTATCCCAAACCGGTACCGAGCAGCAAGGCAAATCGACGCCAAGCTCGGTGGTGGTGTTCGATTTGGAGGAGAGCGATCGAGCACCCGAGAGGCCACCGCCAAGCCAGTCTGCGCCGAATGTCGCCTCCAACACAGCCGGAGCCGGTGCGGTCGCCTCTGCGACGGCGGGCGCACCGATCGGGTCGTCTAGCACTGGCGTGCCTGGACCCGAGGTACCATCGCGGCCGAAGAAGCGCAAGAGAGTGTCTGATGGCGATGCAGGGCACGCTGTCAAGAAGCGTCGTACTGCGAGCTCTCAAGATACGAACGATGGCCAGAGCAAGAAGATCAATGCACCGAAGGCGGCCGACGGCGAGACGCCCGATCCTGAGAAGGAGCGACTCAAGGAGATTCGCAAACTCAAGCGGCGAGAACGGCGGCAGCAACAGCGCC
>Ga0209930_1005564_pt1 | contig 10178 bp, 9 predicted proteins | sample ThiBiot_500_biof_2_FD_183948 | JGI IMG/M metagenome (GOLD analysis project Ga0209930, IMG submission 183948) | Wastewater bioreactor microbial communities from Cape Town, South Africa - Thiocy_cont_500_biof (SPAdes) | ecosystem: Engineered > Bioreactor > Thiocyanate-remediating >... | reverse complement strand
GCGCGCCTTATGATCATCCCGATTTTACCAGCAGCGCGCTCAGCGAGGATTTGTTCAGCGCTTCCTCAATATCCTCTTCCCCCGCCTGGAAGCATTGATGGATTTTTCTGTCCCGGAGATCGCCCGGATGCATTGGAACCTGCCATACCGGGCGGTCCCTTTTTACCCGGAGGAGCTGCCCCGCCTGGCTCGCTAGCGGCGCCGCCCAATCCGGGCATACCGCTCGGCATGCCGCCGCCTTCGTTGCCACCGCGCAATTGCTCTCCCGCAGCCGCGCCAGCGGCTGCACCAGCTCCGGCAGCTCTACCACCAACGATGGTTCCGCCAATAGCAGCCCCGCCGGAAGCAACACCAGCATCAGCGGCGCGAGGGGCTCCACCACCGGCGGCTGCTTGCGAGTAAGCAAAACCAACCAATCCGCATATCAAACCTGCGAGTAATGTCATCCTGGATATTCCATCCGAGATAGCCTGATCACTCATGGTTTCCTCCAATATATTTAATCTGATAAGCTCGCATCACCACGGCGCTTTCTCCTTGACATGGTATCGCTTCCTTAATGAAAAGCCCGGTGGGGCATACACCGAGATCTTTTTTACACGCAACAACTACTTGTTTTTATGGCTTTGTCGGATAGCCTCAGCATGCTGTTCAGAACTGCCGCCGCGCGAATGCAGTACTTGCAGCGTTACTGGACCCATGCGGGTGAAAAGCGTACGCGACGGTAATCGTTGCGCTAGCCCTGCTGTTTCTGCGAACGTTCATGCCGATCCGCCCCCAAACTCTCGCTCACCTGCGCCTCCAATATCTGATTGAGTACCCCTTCCACCAGCTTCGCCAGTCCGTCTTCCCATTCAACAATCCTGGCAATAATTCCTTGCCCACGCTAATATCGTATCCAGTCATCGCTTCTGCTCCTTCGGTTGATCAACGTCTCAGAACCGTCAATTTACCGAATCGAAGCGGTGGCTGCCCCACCAAATATTTACAGCAATTTACGGACTCAATCAAAATAAATAATAATGGAAACATCCCTCTGGTTAATCTTATCTCCAGTGTCGGAGCTTCCTTTTTAGGTGGAAATGGCGCCATACTAGGCGCCAACAAAAAGGCACTCTGTACGGTAGGGCACTTTGTATAGGGTTAAGTTGTATTAGCTCAGTAATTCTAATACCTGCTTTTGAATCTGTCACACAGGCGACATGTCACTGTGGCAATATGATTGTGCCCTGTACCCTTGCAGAGCCAGGTCCGATTTTAATCCCTTTCGGATACTGATGTTCCCGTTGACATTCATCCCAGTGGGAACTCCTCCTTCAACCCGCTTCGGCGGGTTTTCTTTCTTTCTCCTCCCCCCTCATTCGAGGGTATTTTGATCCATAGAAAATGTAGTGTGGTGAGATAATAAAAGATTCTGAGTCGCCGCTCGTGGTGACGGATTGACCGGGCCGTGAACCGCTATGACCAGCATAACAACGGGAAGCATTTATTGACGCCGGCTTGACGATTTTTTGTGAATAACAAGAAAATACGTAAAAACGATGAACCTGATTAAGGGAGACGATGGGCATCTGGCCAATGATGATATAGGTGAGTGGGCAAAAGAAAAGCATATGTACTTGTTGCGGTACCTTGAAATCTCGCAAGCGGCCAGAAGGCAATTTATAGGAGAACACCAAGGTGGGGCGGCTTATTTCGACCTCTTCTGCGCAACAGGAAAATCACGAATAAAAACAACAGGAGAGTGGATAGATGGCAGTGCTATAGCAGCTTGGAAAGCTAGCGTGCAAAGCAAAGCGCCTTTCTCTGGCGTGTATATATCGGATGTCGATGAAGAAAGCCTCGCTGCCTGCACTGCCCGGCTGAAAAAACTCGGCGCGCCAGTTTTCCCCATTCACGCATCCGCGACCGTAGCCGCGAAAAAGATGGCGTCAGCCGTAAATCCTTGTGGCCTTCATCTCGCATTTGTTGATCCATACAATCTCATATCGCTCGATTTTCGACTGATCAAAGCACTATCCGCACTGCGTCACATCGACCTTTTAATTCATTGCAGCGCCATGGATTTTCAACGAAATCTCGATATGAATCTCATATCGGAAAATTCTGATTTCGATGCCTTGGCTCCTGGATGGCGAGAAAATGTCGACACAACGGGTTCACGGGGTAAGATCCGCGAAAACATATACGAATACTGGAAGCAAAAAGTAGCGGATTTGGGATTTTTTACTTCGACAGATCAGAAACTTGTTACCGGAATAAAAAACCAGCCGCTTTATCGCCTGCTGGTCGCCAGTCGGTATCCATTGGCAAATGAGTTTTGGTCAGTTGCGGTAAATCCTCAGGGACAGGGTGAACTAGGATTCTAACTGCGAATCTGACAATTGCACCTGTCAAATCGGGTAACTGTCGGATGAAGTCGCGACTACTGCAAATCATTGGATTGTGGGCTGCTTTGGTGTGCGCACATCAACCCGCTTCGCTATTTCCTGTTGTGTCTTTTTGTCTTTCCTTAAATACCTGGGACCAGTCCGCATTTTCTTTCGACATTGCGGATTCGGCTGTCGCTACCAACAGGTGAAACGCATTGTTTCCATCATAAGGGGCACTCTGGGTAAGATATAAATATTTTTCATGTTTCAAGGTTTCAGCTGTCGCCCGGTATTCAACCCAGTTTTCCTGAAATTTATACAGTGTGACCAAACCTGCAATTAGCGCTATGGCAACGCCCATTGCTCCCGTGAGGAGCTTGAGCATGTCACTGTCCCCGGCGATATGGCTGACCAGAAACGGCAGGGTGACTGAAAAAAGAATCTCGAGAGCGCGCAGCCTTTTGTACCACATCTGATTCCATGAACTTTTGTCGTCATACCATTTGATCTGGTCATCGAGCCGTTCCTGAAGATATTCCTCTGAAGTCATCACATATCGCTCTATTGTTTTTCTAGAATTTTCTGCTGTGCCACGCGGTATTTCATGAAACCTAAAGTATCGGAATATCCTCCGCCACGCCTTCGAGATTGACTGTCTCATAGGCAAGTTCCGCTCCGGATGGATTGATCACCCGCCCCCTGCTGCGGATCTTGATCCCTATTGTTTGAAACGCCTGCCGCGCCTGGCCGCGGAGATGAACGGGCGGCAGGAGCAGCGCGAAATCGAGGCCGCCGGCATCGGCGTTGGGTTGAAGCGCCACGGAAACAAGCAAGCCGAGAATATTTTGTTCCTGGCCAATTTCTTCCCCGCGAAATACAAAATGCCCTTCCGGGCCCTGGTACTCGAAACGGGCATCCGCTGCTGCTTCCACCTCTTCTTCCCCCAGAGAATCGAGCGCGCGCGGATAATATTCGATCCGGGTAGCGCCGCCGTAATCGTCCAGGATAAAACGATTGGGCTGGCGGCCGGGCCTGTCCAGATCCAGCTGCGCCGTCTTCGCATTTTGGGACGCGTGAACACGCACACCCTTCACCCCTTCGGGCAGTTCTTCCCAGGTGTAGATAGCCTGAATGGAAGAGACGATCTGAGGTGCTGGACCTGTGGGAGGATCGGCAACGAAATCGAAATCGTGGATTCCGTCGGGCGGCGGCTGGACAAAGACATGAGGCCGGAGCTTCGGATCGGTCCAGCCCCCGGTCGGGACGGTTCCCACGGCGGTGATGCGCAATTTCGGCGGGAAGCTTTCCAGGAGTGCAAGATGGATTTCGGTTATTTCGCGAATTTTCTCCATGGCTTTCTCCCGCTGTTATTGGCTGCTATTGGCTGCTATTAACTGTTATTTACCGCTTGTACCGTGCCGTTCCGTTCAAAATCCGGACTCCGCATTGCGGAGGAGATTTCTCTTCCCCCGGAGCAAATATCAGGAAATGCGTACCAACGCTGCGCTTGACTCCGCTATCCTTGACCCGCATCCATCTGATTTATAGTTCAGCGAATCGAAAAAGCAAATGGAAGCGAAAAGATGATGCAGGCTTCCGGTTTCGCCGTCATCTGCCACATGGCGTTGATGCATTGCTAAAGAAGGCGATGGCGAAACAGCCAGGCCGCCAGCGGCAGAGTGATCGCCGAAATGATCAGCAGGGGAATCAGGTCGTGGATGACCGTAAGCAGCCCCACTCCCTCCAGATAGACGCGCTGCACCAGGTCGATGGCAAAGCGCAGCGGATTGATCAGGGTGGCGATCTGCAGGAATTCAGGCATGTTGCGAACCGGGGTGGCCAGTCCCGAGAGCAGGATCAGTGGCATGATCAGCATGAAAGTGTACAGCATGGCCTGCTGCATGTTTGCCGAAACCGCCGAGATCGACAGCCCCAGCCCCACGCTGGCCACGGTAAACAGGGTCAGCCCGGTATAGAGCGTGACGAGCGACCCTGCCATGGGTATCCTGAACCAGAATAGCGCGACCATCATGACGATGGTCGATTGCGTCAGGCCGATCATGATGGATGGGATGGCTTTGCCTATCATCACTTCCATCGGAGAAAACGGCGTCACCAGCAGTTGATCGAAAGTGCCGTTTTCGCGTTCGCGCGCGACCGACAAGGCAGACAGCATCAGCGTCTGGATCATGCTGAGCGAGGCGATCAACCCGGGCAGCAGGTTCCAGCGGGTTTCGAGGTTGGGATTGTACCAGGCGCGCGATTCGACGGTGATCTGCGGCAAGGGCGGCGCCGCGCCGCTCTGCAGCGTGGCGTTATACCCTTCGATGATGCCGCCGATATAGGCCGCGGCGGATCCCGCGGTATTGGAGTTGCGCGCATCCAGGATCAGTTGTACCGGCGCCATCCCGCCTTCATTCAATTGCTGCTCGAATCGCTGCCCGATCTGGACCACGACCAGGGCCTTTCCCGCATCGATCACATCCGCAATCTCCTTCTGGGTCCGCAGGGTGGCGGCGCGATGGAACACCCCGCTTCCATCCAGGCGGGCTACGAGCTCGGCCGCATGGATTCCCCCGCTCTGGTCCAGCAGGGCATAGGGCACGTTCGTCAGGTCGTAAGTCGCGGCATAACCGAACAGGAAGCTTTCGACCAGGGAGGGAACGATGAGGATTACCCGATTGGCCGGATCCTTGAAGATGGCGAGCAGTTCTTTACGGCACAGGCTGGCAATGCGGCGCAGGAAATCGAGCACGGCGTCAATCCAGTCTCTTGCGCGTGACCAGGCGCGCCAGCGCAAGCAACGATATGGCGTACGTGGCAAGAATGGCGCAATTCTTGAAGATCAGCGGCCAGACATTGCCTGCCAGATACAGTGTCCTGATCAATTCCATGAAATAGGTCGCGGGGAGCGCTTTGCCGATCCACTGGATGACCACCGGGACGTTGCGCAGATCGAACATGAATCCGGATAGCATCAGCGCCGGCATGAAGCTGGACAGCAGCGCGACCTGGCTTGCGAGGAACTGGTTGCGGGTCACTGACGAAATCAGCAAGCCTATTCCCAGCGCCACCAGCAGGTAAAGCATCGAACTGCCCAGCAGAATCAGAAGCGACCCGTACATCGGCACCTCAAACAGGAACTGCGCAGCCACCAGACACATCCCCAGGCCGAGCATGCCCATCAGAAAGTACGGAATGATCTTCGCCAGCAGGATTTCATTGGGCCGCACCGGCGAAACGAACAAGGCTTCCAGCGTGCCGCGCTCCCACTCGCGCGCCATGACCATCGCTGTCAGGAAGGCGCCCACCAGCGTCATGATCAGCACGATCAGCCCCGGCACGAGGTACCAGGTGCTGGTGTTGGCCGCATTGAACCACATGCGCTCCACCGGCACGACCATCCCGGTGCGGGAAGCCGCCGCTGCGGCCGGCTCCGCCATTCGCCCCCTTTCGGCCTGGCGCTGCGTCCATTGGCTTAGCGCGAGGTTGAGATAACTGCGGATGATGAGCGCCCGGCTGGCCTCGGTTCCATGCACCAGCACCTGGAGGCGCGCATCGCCAGCAGCCAGGTTGCGGGAAAAATCGCTCGGCACGCGCACGATGGCGTCCACTTTGCGTTCCAGCATCAGGCGCTCGGTATCGTGCATGGAAATCACCACCACTGGCGAGATATAAGGGGAAAGCTCAAGACCCGCGATGACGTCCACTGCCATGGGCGAGGGATCTTCCAGCACAACCGCTACCGGCGCGTTCCTGACATCGAGGGAGAGGCCGAAGCCAAAAATAAGGATCAGCACGAGAGGCAGGCCGATACCAATGGCAAGGCTGCCGGGGTCGCGCAGCAACTGGCGGATCTCCTTGCGGGTGAGTGAAGCCAGGCGCGGCCAGAATCCCGCCAATCCTCCCGGCCCTCCTGTCCCTCGCGATCCTCCCGCCCCTCCCTCCCGTTTCCGGCTTGCCGATTCCGGCGGGTTGCCGGGCGGCTTTGGCAAAGACAACGCTCCATTGGACTTGTCATCGGGCTTGCTGCCGGGCCTGCCATCGAGTTTGCTATCGGACTTGTTCACCGGACCGCTTCCCTTCGGGGAGTTTCGGCAGGGGTGCGCCGTGCCCGCTCGACAATGCCGATAAAAGCTTCTTCCATGTCCAGATGGTTGCCTTCTCCTCCCGCCTGCACCCTGACTTCTCGCGGCGTACCCAGTGCCAGCAGCTTCCCCGCATCCTGGATGACGATGCGGTCGCAATACTCGGCTTCTTCCATGAAATGGGTCGTGATGACGATCGTCGTGCCCACTTCCGACAGCGCCGTGATGCGCCGCCAGAATTCCCGGCGTTTCATCGGGTCGGTGCCGCTGGTGGGCTCGTCGAGGAAAAGGATCTCGGGCTCGTGCAGCAAGCCCACAGCCATTGCCAGCCGCTGCTTGAAGCCGCCGGGCAACTGTCCGCTCGGAGATTTTTCTCTGCCCTGGAGATCGAATTGCTGCATCACGATGGCGATGCGTTCGCGCAGCCGCGAGCCATGCAACCCGTAGGCGCTGCCGAAGAACTCCAGGTTTTCCATCACGGAGAGATCGCTGTAGAGGGAAAACCTTTGTGAAACATAACCTATCTTGCGCCGTGCTGCGGCCCGCGCGCGCAGCAGATTGACGCCAGCCACCTGGAGAAAGCCGCCGCTTGCCGGCAGCAAGCCGCAAAGCATGCGGAATGTGGTGGTCTTGCCCGCTCCGTTTGGCCCCAGCAGGCCGAAGATTTCTCCCCGCCGCACCGAGAAGGAGACGTGGTCGACCGCGGTGAAATCCCCGAACCTGCGCACCAGGTCACGCACTTCTATGACGACTTCATCCACTTTTTCCCTGCCTTCGGGTTCATCTTCCGCGGCCATCCGCTCCGGCCCTGCCGTTCCTTGCGTCCCTTTCACCCTTTCCATTTTTTCGGTTCTTTCCCTGGTTCCGGATTCCGCGTGCGCAGCAGGCCGGTCCATGTCCTGCTGCTTGCGCAGCAACACCATGAATCCATCTTCCAGCCGCGCTTCCACCTCCGTTACCGGCGTGCTTTCCAGCAAAGCATCCAGATGCCGCTGATCCGCCGCGGGCTGCCGCACAAAATGGACCACCCCTCCATGCGGCACCGCATCGATAATACTTCTGGCATCATCGAACAGGCGCGATTGCAGGATGCGCGGCGGCTGGCCCGGCGGTGGCACCGCATCGAAGCACAGGCCCCGTGCGCGCTGGCGAATTTCCTCCGGCGTGCCTTCCGCCAGCACCTTGCCCTCGTGTAGCACGAAGACGTGGGCGCAATGCTCCGCTTCCCCCAGGAAAGCAGTCGTAACCAGAACGGTTAAATGCTCTTCGTCGATCATTTGCTGGACGATATCCCACAACTCGCGGCGCGATAACGGATCGACCCCCACTGTGGGCTCATCCAGCAGCAACAGTTCCGGTGAGCGCACCAGGGTGCAGGCCAGCCCCAGCTTCTGCTTCATGCCGCCGGACAATTTACCTGCGGGGCGGCGGGTAAAGGAGGCCAGGCCCGTCATCTGGAGCAACCGGGCGTAACGTGCAGCACGCGCGCTGGCAGGCACGCCATGCAGATCGGCATAAAGATCGAGGTTCTCCTGTACGCTGAGATCTTCATAGAGGCCGAAGCGTTGCGGCATGTATCCGATCCTGTCCTGGATGGTTTGCGGGTCGAGCGCGACATCGATACCCAGGACCTCGAGCTGGCCTTCATCGACTTTCAGCAATCCGGCTGTCATTCGCAGCAGTGTCGTCTTTCCCGCTCCATCCGGGCCCACCAGGGCGGTTAGCGTGCCGGAAGACAAGCGCAGCGAGACATCCGTTACCGCATGGATGATTTTCCCGGTTTCCTTCGCCAAAAAACGCTTGTGAACAGCGCTGGCGACGAGCGCCGCCGCTTCGTTCATCGTTTCACCCATCGCCCGGAGGCTGCCGTGAACCGGCGTTATCCTTCAGGGAAATATACACGGTGGCGGGCATGCCCAGGCGAAGCCGGTTGGCCGCGTCCTCGACGAAGATGCGGACTTCATACACCAGGCTGGTGCGCAGCTCCTCGGTCTGCACGGTTTTGGGGGTGAATTCGGCCATGGAGGAAATAAATCCCACCCACCCCGCTATGGATTCGCCTGGGTGGCTGTCAGTCGTGACGCGCGCGCTCATGCCCGGCTTGATGCGCCCCAGATCGACCTCGGACACGTAAGCGCGCACCCATTTCGGGTCCGTTATCGCCAGGGCGTAGACCGCCCGTTGCGGGGAAGCCATATCTCCGGGTTCGAGCAGGCGCGAGCGCACCACGGCATCGATCGGCGCCTTCAACTCGTAAAGGCTGAGCTGGTGCCTGAGAAGGGCAAGATCCGACTGGGACACCAGCAATTGCGCCTCGGCCTGGGCGATATCCTCCTGGCGGGGGCCGATGAGCGCCAGTTGCAGCGCTTTTTTCTGGTTCTCCAGTTGCGCCAGGGCCGCCCGTTTCCGCGAGCGGGCGTTATCCAGATCCTGCCGGCTGACCGCCTCGCCCGATTCCTGCTCGATATTCTGCAGACGCTCGAACTGTTGCGAAGCAAAATCCGCATCCGCCTGCGCGGCAGCCACCTGGGCCCGCGCCTGGGCCACCTCTTCCGGCCGCGTACCGTTTTTCAGCCGCAGCAAGGCCTGCTCCTGCACCTCGATTTGCGCCACCGCCTGGGCAATCTGCAGCGTCAAAGTGCGGGTGTCCAGGGTTGCCAGCACCTGCCCGGCCCTTACCCGGTCGCCTTCCTGGACACGCATTTCCGCTACCCGCTCGCTGCCGTTGAAAGCCAGCGAAACCTGGCGGATATCGACATTGCCATACAGCACCAGCGTATCCGCGTCTTTCCGCTCCTGAGTGAAATACCACCCTGCCAGCAGGGCGGCCGCGATTGCGAATCCCGCAACGGCCAGGATAAGCCGTTTATTCCGGGGCGGCTGAACCGTCGCATCGGGTGAAGCGGTATCCTTGTCCGCCGGCATCATCGGGCAGCATCGAAACGATTAGTCATCCATCAGTCATCCGAACCGGCGGAAGAGAAGATTGCCGCCGCCGCATCCTCCAGCGATACTACCGCAACCGGAAGCGCGGCGACATTGCCGGAAGTGATCGCCCCGGCGAAGAGAATCAGCGCGGATGCCAGATCCAGCGCCTGCTTGAAAACAGCGATACGTCCGATCGCCGTTTTTGCGTGTTTCACGCTGGATTGGAGGCGTGCCAGGGCAGGCTCGCTATCGGCCAGGACCAGGCCTATCGCCGCGGTATACATGGCGGATGCGCTGTTCAGAAGCGCGATTTCCCGCTCATCCAGTTCATCCCATTCACGCCGTGTAAGGCTTCCCTGATGCCCTACGCGCCATTCCCCCAATGCCACCGCGGTATCGCGAAGCAGGTTGCCCAGCTCGAAAGCCTCATCCGCACTCAGAGGTTCCATGATACTTTTCCTCCTTTTCCTTTTTACCGGGAAACATCGAGCAGGGTTTTATAGGCAGTTCGAAGCGTATTTATGTGGGACTTGAACTGCGGTCCGGTTTCGCCGTGGCCAATGGCGCCGATAGCGTTCCTGTGGTCGTACAGGTACTGGTGCCCAGCGGCAATGCCTGACAAGACATTATCATAAGCCCGGGCGCTCCGGATACGGCCATCGGCACGGCTCAATGCTTCCGCCCGAACCTCCTTCGCCAACGCCATCGCAACCGGCTCCGGGGGATTGTCCGGGGCGAGCATTATGTTGTCATAATAACGCGCGATCAGGGCCGATTCCACCTGCAGGTC
>Ga0209930_1005561_pt1 | contig 10180 bp, 15 predicted proteins | sample ThiBiot_500_biof_2_FD_183948 | JGI IMG/M metagenome (GOLD analysis project Ga0209930, IMG submission 183948) | Wastewater bioreactor microbial communities from Cape Town, South Africa - Thiocy_cont_500_biof (SPAdes) | ecosystem: Engineered > Bioreactor > Thiocyanate-remediating >... | reverse complement strand
GCTCAGCCGGGCCGTCATGACGGTGGGCAGTGGAAGTACAGATAGTACCCGGCCTCCGTGCCTGCCTTGCGCGCCACTGCGTGGTCGCCATTGATCTTCTTGGCCGTCGCCAGCGCGATGGTCGCGCTCGTCACCGCCGCCGTCAGCTTGTCGCGATCCGAGCAGACCGGCTTCAGGTCCGGGATCGTCGCCTTCAGGCGGTCGACGATCGTCTGCGCATCCTGCGACAGCGCCGACGCGGGCGTGAGACCGGCGACGAGAAGCGCGGCTGCCAGGGCCGGGATGCTAAGCCTTCTCATGGACCACCGCCTCGACATTGTGCCCGTCGGGATCGATCACGAAGGCCGCATAATAGCCGGGATGGTACTGCGGACGGAGGCCCGGCGCGCCGTTGTCGCGGCCGCCCGCCGCGAGCCCGGCGGCATGGAAGGCATTGACCGCCGCGCGGTCGCGGGCGCGGAAGGCGAAATGGATCGGCCCCGGCGGCGAGCCATAGCTGCCGATCCAGAAGAGGCCCTGCCCGTTCTCGCCGAACATCGCCCAGTCGGCCGTCTCGTGTACGACGCCGATATCGAGCGGCGCCAGGAGGCTCACATAGAAGTCCCGGCTCGCGAGGTAATTCCCGACATTGAAGCCGACATGGTCGAAACCCATCGATGCCTCCTATTCCGCGGCCGCCTTGGCGGCCTCGATCTGGTCGAGCGCGTCGACCACCGCGTCGAAGGTCAGCATGGTCGAGGCGTGGCGCGCCCGATAGTCGCGCACGGGCTCGAGATAGCGAAGCTCGGCGAAACGGCCCTCGGGCGGCGGACCGTTCTCCTTGAGCATTGCGAGCATGGTCTGGCGCAGCGCCCGGAGCTCGGCGGCGCTGGAGCCGACGACCGTACGCGCCATGACCGAGGACGAGGCCTGGCCGAGTGCGCAGGCCTTCACGTCATGGGCGAAGTCGGCGACGACATCGCCATCCATCACGAGGTCGACCGTCACCGTCGAGCCGCAGAGCCGCGAATGCGCCCGCGCGCTCGCATCCGGCTGCGCGAGGCGGCCTATGCGCTCGATATTCGCGGCGAGGGCGAGGATGCGCTGGCTGTAGATATCGTCGATCATCGGCGCCTCCGTGACATCCCTCTATAGAAAGTCGCGCTGCTCCGATCCAGATACAAGGCCCGAGCGCTCCTCCCACCCGAGCCTGGATTGATGACGATGGATGCAAAGACCCCGCCCCACCTGAAATATGCGCCGCGCACGCTGGAGCGGCCGAGCGCGGCCGAGGCCGAGGCGGCGGTCCGCACCTTGATCGCCTATGCCGGCGACGATCCGGCGCGCGAGGGGCTGATCGAGACGCCGGCCCGCGTCGCCAAGGCGTTCCGCGAATTCTATGCCGGATATGAGGAGGATCCCGCCGCGATCCTCGACCGCGTCTTCGACGAGGCCGGCGGTTATGACGACCTCGTGCTCCTGCGCGACATCCCGTTCCATTCGCATTGCGAGCACCACATGGTGCCGTTCATCGGCAAGGCGCACATCGCCTATTACCCGAAGGACGGCGTCGTCGGCCTCTCCAAGCTGGCGCGGCTGGTCGACGCCTATGCGCGGCGGCTGCAGATGCAGGAGCGGCTGACGCAGCAGATCGCCAACGCCATCCAGGAGGGGCTCGAGGCCCGCGGCGTCGCCGTCATGCTGGAGGCCGAGCATCACTGCGTCTCCATGCGCGGCGCGCGCAAGGCCGGCGTCTCGACCGTCACCACCGCCTTCACCGGCCTCTTCAAGACCGACCGCGACGAGCGCGCCCGCTTCATCGCGCTTGCGGAGGGCCGGCGCTGACGCCGCCGCCCTTGTCGCGGGCGTCCACATTGACTAAGCCGCTCTCCTCACCTTGCGAGAGCCGAGCCCGACCATGACCGATGCCCGTCCGAACATGAAAGCCGTCACGATCACGCCGGTGGACGCTCCGCTTTACGGTCACGTCGCGCCGCCCGGCTCGAAGTCGATCACCAACCGCGTACTGCTGCTGGCGGCGCTCGCCGAGGGCACCAGCCGCATCACCGGCGCGCTGAAGAGCCTCGACACCAAGCTGATGGCCGAGGCGCTGCGCGCCATGGGCGTCACGGTCGACGAGCCCGACGCGACCAGCTTCGTCGTCACCTCGACCGGCCGGCTTATGCCGCCGGCCGGGCCGCTTTATCTCGGCAATGCCGGGACGGCGATGCGCTTCCTGACGGCGGCGGTGACGCTGGTCGAGGGCACGGTCGTCGTCGATGGCGACGATCACATGCGCAAGCGGCCGATCGGCCCGCTGGTCGCCGCGCTTCGCTCGGTCGGCATCGACTGCTCGGATGCCGGCGGCTATCCGCCGGTGACGGTGCATGGCACCGGCCGCTTCGGCAGCGGCCGCATCGAGATCGACGGCAGCCTCTCCAGCCAATATGTCTCGGCGCTGTTGATGGCGGCGGCCTGTGGCTCCGGCCCGGTCGAGGTCGCGCTCACGGGCAGCGAGATCGGCGCGCGCGGCTATGTCGATTTGACCGTCGCGGCGATGCGCTCCTTCGGCGCCAAGGTCGAGAAGACGGATGATGCCACCTGGCGGATCGAGCCGACCGGCTATCGCGCCGCCGACATCCATGTCGAGCCGGACGCATCCGCGGCCACCTATCTCTGGGCGGCGGCGGTGCTGACCGGTGGCGAGATCGACCTCGGGACGGCGCCCGACGCCTTCACGCAGCCCGACGCCAAGGCAGCGGCGATCATTGCGAGCTTCCCGCATCTCCCCGCCGAGATCGACGGCTCGCAGATGCAGGACGCCGTGCCGACGCTCGCAGTGCTCGCGGCGTTCAACGAGACGCCGGTGCGCTTCACGGGCATCGCCAATCTCCGCGTCAAGGAATGCGACCGCATCCGCGCGCTCTCGACCGAGCTTTCGCGCATCCGCTCCGGCCTCGCGCATGAAGAGGGCGACGACCTCGTCGTCGCCTCAGACCCCGCGCTCGCCGGCCAGACGCTGCCGACCAGCATCGAGACCTATTCCGACCACCGCATCGCCATGAGCTTCGCGTTGGCCGGGCTCAAGATCGGCGGCATCACCATCCTCGACCCCGACTGCACGGGGAAGACCTACCCGGCCTATTGGGACGCCCTCGCCTCGCTCGGCGTCGGCCTGAGGCTCAGCGAGGGAGCAAGCGCATGACCGCCGCCTTTCCCGCGCCGGGCAGCCATGAGGAGATCGAGGAAGGCCTCGTGCTGACGCCGCGCTTCGACGGCGACGGGTTGATGGCCGCCATCGCCGTCGACGACGAGACGAGCGAGGTCGTGATGGTGGCCTGGATGAATGCCGAGGCGCTGGCCCGCACCATCGCCACCGGCGAAGGCTGGTACTGGAGCCGCTCGCGGAAGGAACTCTGGCACAAGGGCGCCACCAGCGGCCATGTGCAGACGGTCACCGACCTTCGCATCGACTGCGACCAGGACGCGGTCGTGCTCCGCGTCAGGACGGCCGGCACCGGCGCCAACTGCCATACCGGGCGCAAGAGCTGCTTCTACCGCCGCATCCCGCTCGGCCAGGCCGAAGGCGCGCCGGCCCTGCTCGAGCCGACGGGCGATGAGCCTCTCTTCGATCCGAAGGCGGTCTATGGCGGCTGACAGCCGCCGCCGGCGTCACGCCATGGCGATGTAGGCCCGCATCTCGTCGGCCTCGCGCTCGACCTGCTCGATGCGGGCCTTCACGACGTCGCCGATCGAGACGATGCCGGCGAGGCGGCCATCCTCGACCACCGGCAGGTGGCGGAAGCGGCCATGCGTCATCCGCTCCATGACCTCATGCAGCGTGTCCTGGTCGGCGCAGGTCACGACCTTCTGCGTCATGATGGCCTCGACGGCGCCCTCGAGCCCGGCGGGGCCGCTTCGCGCGAGCACGCGCACGATGTCCCGTTCCGAGACGATGCCGATGATACGGTGGAAGTCGTCCGAGACGACGACGGCACCGATCCGCCGCTCGCCGAGCAGGCGGACGACATCGGCGATGGGGGTTTCCTTGCGGACGGTCAGCACGTCCCGCCCCTTGCGGGCGAGGATGGCGGCTACGGTCATGGCGTCGGCTCCCTTCAAGCGAGGCGCCAGCCGCTCTCTAGAAGGTGGACCGGTCCGGGCACCTCAGACGAGAATGATGAGCCTCGTAGCGGGCCAATGCAAGCCGAGCCGTTGCCGCCTCAGGCGGCCCGAGCCCATGCCGCCTCAGGCGGCGCGGCGGGCGACCGGGTCGAAGATCGGGAAGAACAGGAGGCCGATCACGAAGCCGCCGAGATGCGCGTCCCAGGCGATCTGGCTCGACTGCACGCCGGGCGGCGTGAAGAGGAGGCCGAAGACGAAGTTGAACGCGAACCAGACGAGCAGGAAGCTCATCACGCGGCCGTTGCGTATCATTTCGGGAATGGTCAGCGCGGGCCGGTGATCGGCCTCGGGATTGAAGGCCCCACCGCCGCCGAGCCGGCCGCCCGGCGAGAACTGGAACCGCGCCGCGGCGGCCATCTGCGCCGAAACCGCGGCCGAAGCGCCGACCAGCGGGGAGATATCAGTCGGCGCCAGCATGAGATGCGCCGAGGCGCCGGCCGCGGCGCCGAGCAGCGAGAAGCCGATGAAACGCAGCGTGCCGAAGCGGCGCGCCAGCGGGGCGCCGAAGGCGGTCAGCCAGAGGACGTTGACGCCGACATGCATCCAGTCGGCATGCAGGAAGGCATAGGTGACGAAGGTCCAGACATCGCCGGCGATGCCGCCCGGCCAGTCGAAATCGACGCCGCCGGGCATGGTGATGCGCAGCGGCACGAAGGAGAAGGCGGCGATGACCCAGCCGTTCCAGTCGTCCGAGAGCAGGTAGACGCGGATGGCATGGATGGCGAGCAGCACCACGACCGATCCCACGATGACCGGCGGCAGGTTGAACACGGGCTCGCGCGCCGTCTGGGGAGATCGTTGCAGCATGAGACGGAGATAGCGGGGCACCGGGGCCGGCACAAGGCGCGGGCGCCGCGAGCGGCCAATGGCGACACCTTGCCTCGCCCGGGGTGGGCCGATCGCGCGCGGCAGGCCGAAAGGCCTCGAAAACCTGGGGCCGTCCGGCGCGGCCGCGAGCGGCGCACACAAACGGCCCCAGTCACGCCCCGTCTTTACCCCCCGGTCAAAGACGCCCCGTGAACGCGACAGGATTGCCATGCGGCAAACGAATTCGCAACCATGTCACCGAGGCGCGCGTGAGTCGGTCCTGTTGATCGTCGGGCGCCGGTTGGCACGGCATGTGCAAACCCTGCATTTACCATGTTGGCGGGGGGCCAACTGTCCCGCTACCGCACACATCGGCGCGGTGACGGTCGTTGCCGCCCCGAAACCGGACCAGACGTCGAAGGGCGGAATGAAGCATCGCAATACAAGAGAGCTCTACGACTACTGGACGCGCCTGCGCGGGCCCAACGCCGCGCCGCAGCGCGGCGCGATCGAGCCTGCCGAGATTCATGGCCTGCTCGGCGACACCTTCATCCTGGAGAGCGCAGGCCCCACGCAATATCCCTTCCGCCTCGCCGGCACGCGGCTCTGCTCGCATTTCGGCCGCGAGCTCAAGGGCCGCAATTTCCTGACGCTCTGGGGCGACGAGGATATCGAGGCGATCGACACACTTCTGACGGCCGTCTGCGTCGATGCCGCGGCGGCGGTGATCGGCGTCGAGACGCTCAATGATCGCGGCCAGACGGCGCCCTGGGAGATGGTGGTGCTGCCGCTCTCGCGCGGCGGCAAGCTCTATGACCGCATTCTCGGCCTGATGGCGCCGCTGGAGCGGCCTTACTGGCTCGATATCCACCCGGTCATCCGCCAGTCGATCACCAGCCTGCGCCTGATCTGGCCCGACGAGCGGCCGGTGCTGCTGCACCCGTCGATCCCCGCTCCCGGCGCACCCATCCTGCGCAAATCGCGGCACGAGGACGCGCTGCCGGACATGCCGGCCGGCGCGCTCACGGGCGGCCGCCGCCATCACCACCTCGTGGTCTTCGACGGCGGCAAGAACTGACCGGCGATCCCGGCGGTCGGGTCGCCTGAGGAACCCGGCCCGGCCGATGCCGTTGGCCCTCTTTGGAGGAGCCAGCCATGCCGAAACAGCCGGTGACGATACCCGGGACCGACGAGGTCGCGGACGAGGGTGGTGCCGATACGATCGGCATCATGGATGTGCTCGGGAAGCTGGGCGGCAACGACGCGCGCCCGGAAGATCCGATCGCGGCCGATGAGAACGGCAGCGCGGAGGCCGAGGACATCGAGACGCCCAAAGGCCTGCCCTGACGGCGGCGCCGCAGGCATCGCCGCGGGCAAGCGGCCCTACCACTCGTTAAGAGAGATGCGCTAGTCTCCCGGGACGATCTTTGCGGGGGCAAGACTATGATCGAACTGGCGACGGCGCATCGGCCGACCCTCGACAATTACGACCGTCGCCGCTACCGGCGCTACGAGGTCGTGCTGCTCGGCCGCTACATGCTCGAATCGCGGCGCGAATATCCCTGCCGCACCATCGACGTCTCGACCGACAGCCTCTCCCTCGCCGCCCCCGTCGCCGGCGCCGTCGGCGAAAGGATCATCGCCTATATCGACCAGCTCGGCCGCATCGAGGGCGAAGTCACGCGCCAGACCGAGCAGGGCTTCGGGCTTTCGATCACCGCGACGCTCAGGAAGCGCGACAAGCTCGCCGCGACGCTCGACTGGCTCGCCGAGCGGCAGCTTTCGCGCGGCATCGACGAGCGCAACGGCACCCGCATCGTGCCGCGCAATCCCTTCTCGCAGCTGACGCTGCCGAACGGGACGCATCAGCGCTGCCGTGTCGTCGACCTCTCGATCACCGGCGCCGCGCTCACGACCGACTCGCGGCCGGCGGTCGGCACGCCCGTGGCGCTTGGGCGGCTCGGCGGACGTGTCGTCCGCCACACCGAAGACGGAATCGCGCTCGTCTTCAACGCGGTCCAGAGCGAAAGCACGCTGCGCGCCCTGTTCTGAGCGGCAAGCCGGGTCCCCGCATCGCGCGGCACCCGCTCGCCTGCCCTGCGCGCAGGCGCCTGATCGTCTCCATCGCAGGATAGAACCCCGCCCGGTCGCGCCTGCCGCCGCGCTTCCCCGGCGGCGTTGGCGCGCGCCTGATCGGATGCGAACGACCCGCTTCCGCTGACGGATCGACCTTCGCGCTTCGGCTCGGCTTGATGATTCAGGAGAAGGACTGGATTGCCGGGTCAGGCCTGGCAATCACAGGCGGGAGCGGCCGAGCACACCGGCGGAGCCGGATGGCGATCCAATCCACGCCTCTTCCCGGTCGACCTCGCCCCCTTCCCCGCTCCCTGGACGTCCTCGTCGACCCCGATCCTGCTCCGGAAATAGCCGCGGAAGTTAACCTTAACAAAAGGTTACGCTTGCCGGACGGACGCGTTACCGCCATAGTCTTTAACGAAAGGTTAACACGAAGACTAAACCTTTCGACGAATTCGAATTGTGTTGGATTTGAATTCGCGCTCGCTGATTAGACGAACGGAAAAACTCCGGCGTCATGGTCAAATGAGTGTCAGGGGAATTGGCGATTATGTATTGCGTTCGCTATGCGGCCTCTGTTCTGGCGTTTGCTCTTCTCGCAGTCGGCTCCATCGCCGCGGCGAACGCCCAGGGCCAGACGGCTTTCATGCAGGTGCTTGGCAAGACCACGCAGCCGATCGGTCATCATGACCTCTGCGCGCGCCTGCCCGCCGAGTGCCGCGAGCGCACCGCCGATGCCCGCCCCGTCCAGCTGACCCCGGCGCTGTGGAACCAGCTCATCGCGGTCAACGACAACGTCAACACCGCCATCGAGCCCGACACCGACAAGGACATCTACGGCCGCGAGGAAGTCTGGACCTATCCGGACGCCGGCAAGGGCGACTGCGAGGACTTCGTCCTCTTGAAGCGCAAGGAACTGATGCAGAAGGGCTGGCCGGCCGGCGCGCTGCTCATCACCGTCGTGCGCCAGACCAATGGCGACGGCCATGCGGTCCTCACGGTCCGCACCGATCGCGGCGACCTCGTGCTCGACAATCTCGACGGCCGCATCAAGCTCTGGACGCAGACCGACTACCAGTTCGTGAAGCGCCAGTCCGACACCGACAGCGGCCGCTGGGTGTCGATCGAGGACGACCGCGCCGTGATGGTCGGCTCGATCAAGCGCTGATCAGCCAAAGGCCTCGCCACACTCTCAGGCGAAGCCGCGCGCGAAGCGCTTCCAGTTGTCGACATAGCTCAACGCCGACTGGCGCAGCCGCCCGATCTGGTCCTCGGTGAGGGTGCGCACCACGCGGCCGGGCGTCCCGATGATCAGCGATCCGTCGGGATAGTGCTTCCCCTCCGGCACCAGAGCCCCTGCCCCCACCAGCGAATTGGCGCCGATCCGCGCGCCGTTGAGCACGATGGCGCCCATGCCGATCAGGCTGTTGTCGCCGACCGTGCAGCCATGCAGGATCGCGCGGTGGCCGATCGTGCAGCCGCGGCCGATCGTGAGCGGGAAGCCCATATCGGTGTGCAGGACCGAATGTTCCTGGATATTGGTCGCGGCGCCGACGGTGATCGGCTCGTTGTCGCCACGCAGCACGGCGTCGAACCAGATGCCGACATCCTCGCCGATCACGACATTGCCGATGACGCGGGCGTCGGGCGCGATCCAATAGTTGCCCTCGGCCGGAAGCGTCGGCGCGATGCCATCGAGCGTATGAACGGCCATGCCGCGGTCTCCTCTTCTACAGGCCCGCGCGCGCCGCCAGCACGAAATCGAGCAGCAGCAGCCCCGAGCAGGCGCTCCACATCCCGGCGATCGCGGCGCTGCCGGCGAGCCAGGCCAGCATGCCGCGCTCCTTCTGCGCCATCGCGATCGCGTTTCGCATGATGATGAACGGTCCGGAGACGGCGCAGAAGAGGAAAGTGAGGAAGACGGCGGGAACGGAGGGGCCGAGCAGGCGGAAGCGCGCCGGCTCGGAGGTCACCAGCTGGTAGAAGCTGCCGGCGAGCCCCGCGCTGACGAAGCCGGTGGCGATGCAGAAGCCGAGAAGGATGAACTGCACGGAAAGCGGCATCGGCACCCCTGCGAAGCCTGGTGGCGGTCGCCACATCAAGGCTCGCATGGCAAGCCGCGTGCCGGGGCTGCCATGGGCCAGGAAAGGCGGATATCCGCCATTCCCGCGCCACGCCGCGGCATCTGGCGCCGCGGCGTTATGGTTACTGTTCCGTTAAGGGACAGGGTTAACGAATTGTGACCGGTTTTGGGACGCCGCTCACGCCTCTTCGAGGTCGATGTCGAGGATCGCCATCGTGAAGTTGTAGGAGAGCTCGCCCTCCTCGTCGTCGCGGAACAGAACGCCCACGAACTCCTCGCCGAAATAGACCTCGGCGGAATCGTCCTTGCGCGGACGCTGGCGGACGGTGATGTCCTTCATGTTGAAACGGCGGCGGAAGAAGCTCTCGAGCTTCTGGATCTCCTTGCGATCCACAATGTTCTCCATGATCGGGGAAACGGAACGGCTGCGCCGCGCGCTAACGCGGCGTCGATCCGGTACGCCGCCCCGTGCGACGCCTCCGGCACCTGATGAAGGACTGCTTCTACTCGCCCTGACCGGACAGAAGTTGGTCCATGCTGCGCGACGGTTCGGCGCAGGGCGCGCGGCCCACCACCTTGGCCGGCACGCCGGCGACCGTCGTGTTGGGCGGGACGGCATGCAGGACGACCGATCCCGCGGCGACCCGCGAGCAATGGCCGATCTCGATATTGCCGAGCACCTTGGCGCCGGCGCCGATCAGGACGCCATGGCGGACCTTAGGATGGCGGTCGCCGATTTCCTTGCCGGTGCCGCCGAGCGTCACGCCCTGCAGGATCGAGACGTCGTCCTCGATCACCGCCGTCTCGCCGATGACGATATCGGTGGCGTGATCGAAGAAGATGCCCTTGCCCATCGGCACGGCCGGGTTGATGTCGACCTGGAACACGGCGGACGAGCGGCTCTGCAGGTAATAGGCGAAGTCACGCCGGCCGCGGCGCCACAGATAATGGGCAAGCCGATGCGTCTGGATGGCGTGGAAGCCCTTGAAATAGAGCACCGGCTCGATGGCGCGGTTGCAGGCGGGGTCGCGGTCGACGACCGCCTGGATG
>Ga0209930_1005551_pt1 | contig 10197 bp, 10 predicted proteins | sample ThiBiot_500_biof_2_FD_183948 | JGI IMG/M metagenome (GOLD analysis project Ga0209930, IMG submission 183948) | Wastewater bioreactor microbial communities from Cape Town, South Africa - Thiocy_cont_500_biof (SPAdes) | ecosystem: Engineered > Bioreactor > Thiocyanate-remediating >... | reverse complement strand
CATGGTACTATTCGACTTACGTCAATAGTTACAGGAGGACGGAAGACAAAGCCACATCCCCCCGGCTAATCGCTGCTGGAGCCCAGGCCCCCACCTGGAAACTCGAGTCCCCGACAAACAACACCACCATTTCCCTGGATGATTTGAAAGGGCAGGTCATCCTTTTGGACTTTTGGATAAAGAATTGCGGCCCCTGCATACAAAGCGTCCCGCATTTGAATCAGCTGAAGGAAAAGTTTAAGGACCGGCCCGTTAAGATCATCAGCATTAATGCTTATGACTCAAAAGCCGACATTGCCTGGTTTTGCAACAAGCACAACATCCAATACACCGTTTTGTCAAATGGACAGGCAGTGGCAAAAGAATATGGTGCCGCAGACTTCCCCACACTCGTCATCATCGACAAGTCCGGAAAGGTTGTTTACACGCACACCGGCTTTGATGGATCCACCCCATCAACCATTGAAGAGATCTGCACCCGTCAGGCGGGGCCATAATTTGCACCCGGCTCCTTTTAAAATCCTAATTTTGATCCAACTTCTCCCTATGGCAAGCATCTTCATCACCGGCTCTGCCGACGGTCTCGGTCAGATGGCAGCCCATCCCCGACGCCCGGACAGTACTGCAAGCCGACCTGTCCAGCATCAAACAGACCATTCAGCTCGCCGAAGAGGTCAATCAGCTCGGACATTTTGACGCCGTTATCCACAACGCAGCTGTAGGTTACCGTGAGTCCCGGCGTACAGCCACTGCCGACAGGACGTTGCCGTCAGCAATGCCCCCGGTGCGCTCGTGACGGGAAAACATTTCTATCACCTCCGTCAGAGCCCCTTCAATCCCCTGGCAAAGAACCAACAGGTACAGGAGAATTTCCTGCGTCAGTGCGAAAGGTTTTCCGGTATCGCCTTTCCTCCTGGTCATGTCCTAAGCACTATAATAATCTACAAAATAGTTTTCATTTCACCTCACTTTTCTGGTTAAGAAGACGTTAACATGTCATAAATCATCTTCTCCCTTTCTGCGAAAAACATTTTTTATTTACCTGATTTACTATAAATTTATAATTGCGATACTCCACACCTTATCTATTAGAGTTGTTTCTGCACCACTGCTTCTGCTCCTTATGGAATAGCTACATAGCATCTTGATTAATATTGCAAAGCACTATTGTATTTCTAAGAGAAAGAACATGACCCGGTCATTTCCGGAGAGGTTTCCCTTTTTGTCACTTGATTGAATACGACACTTCCGTTTTTCATCAATCCGATTGGCACTGGTAAATATAGAAGATCGCGAGACAGACGGCCGGGTATTGAATATCCTGTTATCTCTAATGCCTTTATATCAACATGGAAAATATGAGTAATCTATCGCAATTCAACAAGTTCACCGGCGGTCTTCCACAAAAAGATTATATGATGCCCGTATTGTTCATCGGGCATGGCTCCCCCATGAACGGGATTGAAGATAATGAGTTTAGCCAGGGTTGGGCACAAATAGCAAAAGAGATTCCCGTACCCGCGGCGGTTCTCGTGATATCCGCCCACTGGCTTACAGAAGGAACGATGGTAACGGCGATGGAATTCCCTCGAACAATACATGATTTTGCCGGATTTCCCGAGCCACTTTATAGAGTACAATATAAAGCGCCGGGCTATCCATTGCTGGCAGAAGAGACAGCATCGCTTATTCACTCCACAAAGGCCTTTTTGGATCATGAATGGGGCCTTGATCACGGCGCCTGGTCCGTCGTTAAACATATGTACCCTCAAGCCAATATCCCGGTCCTCCAATTAAGCATCGATTATACCCGGGACGCACAATATCATTTCGATCTTGCCAAAGAGCTCTATTCTCTCCGTTCTAAGGGCGTGTTGATTATTGGCAGCGGCAACATCGTCCACAATCTTCGAATGATTGCCTGGGATAAAATGCAGGTTCCAGGCTACGGTTTTGACTGGGCATTGCAAATAAATGATCGTATTAAACAGCTGATCAGGACGGGTGACTCCCAAACACTTATTTCATACGAAAAATTAAAAGACAGCAGACTGGCAATACCGACACCGGAACATTACATTCCGCTTATCTATTCCCTGGGGCTGAAAACAGATAAGGACCCGATCTTAATTTTCAATGATAAATCGGTTGCCGGATCGATTACCATGACATCCGTAAAATTTGGATAATAAACTGAGCCATGCATATCTCGAAAAGAATATCTTCTCCCCTGATGAATGAACCCAATCACCCAAGGCTTCGTATTCGTTACTGCACTCATCTCTCACAATACGCCCTCCCGGCCATGACAACCACTAACACTCACAACTAAAACAAATACAATGAAACGATCTATTGACAACCTATCTCCAGCAATTTTGACTTTATGTATTAGCTATTTCATGATCGCCGGTTCAGGCTGTTCAGGAACGCAAAGCGGTGCTTCTCCAGAAATGCAATCGAAAGTTGATTCAATGACCAACGTTCTGAAGAAATATGTCGATGGCGCCGATACGCTGGAACAACATCTTACCAAATTTGACACGCTTGATTTTGTCGTATTCACTAACCAGCAATGGGTCCGTTTCCATGAAACCCATTCAAATGACATTGTTGTCAATTGGCCGGACGGCCACCATACAAACGGTCTTGAAAAACATATTCAAGACATGATCGCAATGTTTGTGTATGCCCCAGATACACGAATTAAAGTGCACCCTATCCGCTTTGGAAGCGGCACCGGCGAATGGACATGCGTTACGGGTGTTATGGAAGGCACATTTACAAAGCCCATGCCCATTGGGAACGGCAAGTCAATTCCGCCAACAGGCAAGTCATTTAAAATACCGATGTGCACGGTCGGTCATTGGAAAGACGGCTTAATGATTGAAGAATCATTGTTTTGGGATAACCAGACCTATATGACTCAAATGGGCCTCGGCAAGTAAGACATGCCATTCCTTACGAAGGTCGATAAACGATTCCAATCCTGCAATGTCCAAATGGCCGAAGTGATCGGCGGCCAGGATACCTCCATGTTCGAGTTGCGTGCCCCGCCCCAAATATTGGGCAGCACTCTTATGGCACAAACGGATGGGCGATATCGTGCTCGATCCTGGCCAATCGCGGACTGGCTGATTAATAACCAAACCAGATACAATGAAAAATGAATCCCTTGACGCGCTCAAGGAGGGTACGAGTTCATCTGGCGTTCGTTCGATACCGAAGAGCGCAAATTCAGCACGTAATGAAACGAAACTCCAAAAGGCCGATGCCCAGCAAATTGGCGGTCCTCACAGATAATTTCTCCACGCTCAAGGTAAAGAACATCCGTATCTACATGACCGGACAGTTAGTAAACCTACTCGGCGACTGGATGCAGCAGACAGCCCAGGCTTGGATTGTATGGGAATTAACTCATAAAGCAACCGCACTCGGTATAGTAGCCTTTCTATCCCAGATCCCCTTCTTTATTTTTGGCCCCTGGGCAGGCGTGTTTGCTGACAGGTTTGATAAGAAAAATATACTTTTGATCACCCAGGTGTTGACGATGGCATTCGCTTTCATAATGGCCTTGCTGATTCAGAAGAATGTGCTATTGTTGTGGCATATTTATGTGCTGGCTTTTTTACTGGGAACAGCTACTGCGTTCAATGTCACCGCCGAACAAACCTTTATTGGCGAACTCGCAGGACCTGGGAATATTAAAAAAGCAATCGCTTTAAACAATTCCCTTAATCAGCTTACCCGCCTGGCGGGTCCTGCCATTGCAGGATGGGTTATGGCGTCAACAACCGCAGCCGTTTTGTTTTGGGCCAACGGCGTAAGCGTTATAGTGTCTATTATTTGTATTGCGATAATCCCTTCAAGAAGGCCAGATAAAGCTGAACCAGAGGGCGGGTTAAAACAATTTCAGGAAGGATTAAATTTCCTTAAAAGACAGAAGCTGCTTCGCCTAATCATTTTATTCGCAGCCATTCAAACTTTTTTCGGCATGTCGCTGGTACAACTGCTTCCGGCCTTTTCCTCGATCGTCTTAAAAGGAAGTGCAGATACGTTGGGAAATTTAATCGGCGCCGCCGGAGCAGGATCCCTGGTTGGGATTTTGGTTATTTTGCCCTTTATCCAACGAGTCAAACGCTCCTGCGTTGTGATTGGCGGAGGGGTAATTTGGGCAGGAGCCTGGTACATCCTGATTTCTTTCACACACAATCAGCCCCTGGCCATCCTTTGTCAGTTTATGGCAAGTCTGGGTGCGGCCAACGTACTCACGCTATCCGTTGGACTCGCTCAGGAGCTTACGCCAAAAAACATGCGCGCAAGGATCGTAAGCACATTTATGATGACCATTTTGGGACTCCAGCCGTTTGCTTCTTTTTTGGTAGGAAAAAGCGCGGATCTAATTGGAATCAGCAAGATGATGCGTATCAATGGGGTTTTCATGATCGTTTTATCAACTCTTCTGCTGGCTGTACCACGTATCTACAAATTGAAAACATCGATTAGCATTCCAGCCGTCAGAAATCAGGTGATCAGTTAAAAAAGGCTATCAAAGCAAAGGAACCCGCACCTGAAGTCAATCAGTCTATTGCGAATCTGATCCAGTCGTATTCTTTGAATAAACAGGTAGGTTCCAGTGATACCGCAGCGCCAATAGACGCTGACCTAAACACATCGCCATCGCAACGACGGATACCCAATCACTGGTCAACCATTTAAAATAATTCCCCAAAACAACGACCAGCGCCCCAACAAGCGCTGCCGACGCATAAATCTCCTTTTCTAATATAACTGGAATCCTATTCAGTAAAATATCGCGCAAAACGCCACCACCAACAGCTGTCGTGACGCCTAAAAGAACAGCAACTTCCGCATTATGATTAAAAGCAATTGTTTTCTGAGCACCGGTGACGGCAAATAAGGATAAGCCCAGAGAGTCGAAAAATACCACCGGCTGACTGAGACGCCGCACCAATGGATATAGACCAACCGTCATTCCAGCAGCGACCAATGCCGTTGTCAGGTAATGCCAGTTCGATAGGCCCGCAGGCGGGATAGCGCCTATACACAGATCTCGAATGATCCCGCCGCCACAAGCTACGGAAAATGCGACGGCGCAAATCCCGAACAGATCCAGCCCCCGTTGCTTTGCCGCTGCTGCTCCACTGATGGCAAATGCAAAAGTTCCCGCCAAATCAAGAATATTGTAAAGCGCATGCAATTTTTCCATCCGAGTAACTGTTTAATTAAACCAGGCTAAAGCAGCTGTCATGATAGCTTGTAAACCAGTTTTTAACGTTGGATGTATTACTGGTGCAAACTTGGGTGAATGGTTGCTGGGAATAGAATTCAGGCGGTTGTTCTTTTTCGCGTCCAGGTATGTCTTGGGATCCGTTCCTCCAACGAACCAAAAAACATAGGGTACTTTCCAATTTCGCCCAAAAACACTGAAACCCTCACTCGCCGAAGCAGGCTGTGTCTCGTGCGAATTATCACCGAACTGTGCATCGAAGGCCGCCGCCACCTTCTGCGTGGCCGCTGCATCATTCACTGTTAAGGGGTAACTGTCCAATGTGGTAAACTCCGGATCCTTCGGTGCGTCCGATGCCCTGCATTCCGCGCAACAGATACGCTTGACCGCCGAAAGAATATGATCCCGTACGCCGTCATTAAAAGTCCGGATATTTAACTTTAGGGTAGCATCCTCCGGAATAATATTCTCTTTTGTGCCGGCTTGCAATGCCCCGATCGTCAGAACAGCGTTCTCTATTGGCGCTACCTCGCGGGAAATGATGGTCTGTAAACGCATGGTAGTAGCAGCAGCCATAATCACCGGATCGATGGACGTTTGGGGCTGAGACCCATGTGCCCCACGACCGAAAAGTTTGACTTTGAGACTGTTCCCGGCAGATAATATAGCGCCACTGCGATGACCTACCGTCCCGGCTTCGCCCACCATTACATGCTGTCCAAGGATGATATCAGGCTTGGGGAAACGATCGATCATCCGATCATCAATCATACTTTGTGCGCCACGTCCGACCTCCTCTCCGGGCTGGAAAACAGCCATTAGCGTTCCTTTCCAATCCTCCTTATGCTCCGAAAAAAGCTTTGCGGCTCCCATCAGCCATGTCACGTGCATATCATGCCCGCATACATGCGATACACCGACCTCTGTCCCTTCTTCATCTCTTCCTACTTTCGTGCTGGCGTAAGGCAGCCCCGTCGTCTCTGTCACTGGGAGTGCATCCATATCAGCACGGAGCATTACCGTAGGCCCCTCCCCATTCTTCAAAATGCCCACAACTCCGGTCACCCCGATACCCGTTGAAACCTCGAATTGATATTTCGTTAAATAATCCGCAGCAATTTTCGATGTGCGGACCTCCTGCATGGAGAGTTCGGGGTTTCTATGAATATCTTTATAAATCTCTTCCAGGTCTGGGAGCAGTTTGTCGATAATGCTGTCCATTTTATTATTGAACGCTTTAATTCTATTTATTTCCATAACATCCGTAATTAAATTTGTGATAAATCTTATTGCCCGCTTCCATCACTCTTACCCTGGGAAAAACTCTCCATCTGCCTTTATGCGAACGTCGGTACTGATGTCAGTCGGGTCAGGCGGCCCCACATTAAAGTCAGCCCGGTTCAAAATTCCGGTAATTTGAAAACCTACCTTGCTTTTTTTTGACATAGCATCATAAATAGTTCCCCTGTACCACAAATCCATTGTTATCGATTTGGTCACACCGTGTAGCGTCAGGTCCCCGGCAATCTTATATCTATCTTTCATTCCAGTCGTATTGATAATGGAAGTCGATTTAAAGATCATTTTTGGATATTTCGCAACGTCAAAATAATTAGGGCTTCTTAGATCATCGTCACGCATTTTGACTTCAGTATTAACGGATGACATATCCACCGAAAGGAGAAATATAGCGTCACTGAAATCAGGTTTAGAGGCAGTCACTGTAACATCAAATTTTTGAAACAAACCAAAAACGTCCGAAAACCCTTTGTGGACTACAGTAAACGTCAATTTCGAGTGCATGGGGTCGTTCTTCCAACTTGTCTGGGCTTCAGAAGCGCTAATTGCATACCCGACTACTATGAAAACAAGCATATATTTTTTCATAATTAAATATTTTAAACTTCCGAAAGCCAAACTTTGAGTCGTTACAACCATATTAATCAACTGCACTTGGTTTCCGGGGCCCCATTTTCTGGAGCAATCTCTCCCCTACCCGAATGGTACTGAATATGGCGATCATATATCCGACCGCAATTAGACCAGGCTGCAAAGAAGAAAGGCCCGCTTCCGTTTGTACCAGAGAGAGAGAAACCAGTAATGTTCCGGCAGCGCGATCTTAAGATCTGCACTCATCGCCGGCGCAATGTTTAACGTCGTCTGTGCAAACAGCCAGAACGTAATGACAGCCAAGACAATCCCCACGATGAACTTGTCCGTTCCACGGTAGCTTGAAAAAGATGGTGTGTTCGCCGATGAAACTATATGCCGCGTTTTTCGAACACCGTCTGAAATTTCCTTGGGAATGGACTATGCCTTTTGACTAGATTGACCTATTGCTTGTCCCGAAACTCCAATATGTTTTGATTTTCTCCAGGACTACCTGCGACTCCTAATAGGTGGGCATATGCTAATAGGTGTGAGTAAATTTCTACTTTAAAAATATAATTTTTTCATCTCATATTTTGCCCGCAGCAAAGAATATATTTTACTGCACACTCCGTTAACCAGCCATTAACATTATATTCCTTTGCTCTGCTTTACGGCTCATGGCAATATCAAAATCAACTTATAGCACAAAATTTGTATATAAATAGGAAATAGCTGGTTATGAGCAAGTCCCCAACATCCCTTCAACGGGTTCTAACTGCTCTCTCAGGCTTCCTGATCGCCGCAGCAATACTCTCCCGATGCTGCCCTCGCACCCAGGAATACCCTTTGCCCGCCTACACCATCCATGATAAACAATTCCTTATAGATGCCAGCGCCTTCGATCAGACCCAGGTCCAGACCGGACAAATGGCCGCCACCCGGGGAGCCACGCCCGATGTCCGCCTCTACGGCGCTACCACCGCCCAAAAATACCACGACGCTATGCAAAAGCTCTCCTCCCTCGCGGACAGCCTGCAGATACCTCTGTCCCAGGGCCCCGACAGCATCCAGATAAATTCCATAGCAACGCTTAAAGGCACTGCATTCGACATCGCCTACATCGCCAACGAGGTTACAGACCACCGACAGGCCATTGATATATTCCAATCCCAGCTGAATTATGGCAGCAATACCTCCGTAAAAGCATATACCAATGAATATCTTCCCTTGTTGCAGAGATTCCTCGCATGGGTAGATAGTCTTTCCAAAAGATCAATTGAGTAAACTCTTCCCCTCTCTGTGGAATCCGATCAACATACAGCAGGTAATTATCCTTCACCGCATATACCCCGACCGCAACAGCTTGCTGAATTCCGTGATCTCTTCGCGCGATCTGTCCGGGTCCGCCTCGATCAATGACGCTATCCGTTGCATCCTCGCCAGCATGTTCTCCATATCCGTACCGGAACGTTCATATTGCTCCTGCATGGCAGAGACCCGCAATTCCAGGTCCCTTTTGTAAATTCCCTGTACGTCATCCACACATCGCCGATCCAGGACAGCGATGCCGCTACGATACAGGTCACCAGCACCGCTATAGACGCACGCATCCAAACCCTCGTAAGAGGTAATTTCAGCCATCCGGCCCTGACAATGACAGTCCTTAACAGATGGGAGCTGATCATTCCCGGGACTACTACAAAAGGAGCATAGTACATCGAGCGGATATTTACGAGCACAGGCACGATCAGTACCATGGCCCACCCGGTCAGCTGGCATATATAGTATGGAAGAATTTTCCGGCGCATGTTTCAACATAAACCAAATAGTTCAGGACGACAGGGTAATTTCCACCAGCGGCAGCCTCACCGTTCATCCGGCAGCCTGGCCACCACCAGTCCTCATCCAGCGGCAATCCGGGAAAGAGACGTATCTTGTATATCTCATGAATATATTTATTGATATTGCCACCAATACAGGCCACCAGGAGTTCCAGCTACGCCTCCTGAAGGAAGAAGGGGTAGGCCTGATGACCGCCGCCACGGGGTTGAATTATCTGATACTCGACAGCCTTGATCACTGGTATGACCTCATCCAGGATGAATACCCTAAGAAAAAGAAATGCCGCTGCAAAAATGAATGGTTCCATGTAAAATTCGACTACACCAAAAGAGAAGGAACCTCCGATGTCAAACATATCGATGTCATCACCACCTGCACACAATGTAAAAAAGTGTCCACAGCGATGTCCATTGACATTGACTATTCTCCCACCGAAGAACTGTTGACCCACCCCATTACATTTTGTGAAAAGCCAATGATCAAATACAAGTTCAAAAATCTCTCCTCTTACTGGAAAAACCAGGACCTTAAGGATTTCTTAGCCCATTTATTCAACGACCTCCAATTCTATGTGTACTGCTGGTATTGGCATGGCCAGCAACGATACTTTGAACAGGTATCCTATGAAAAAGCCATAGAGATCATTACTGCCAATCATCGTTATCTCGACTTCTATTTCTCCATCCGGCCTGTCGACAGGTCGGAAATGGACACATTCGAACATGAAAATGGAATAGTTATAAAAAATGATCGCTGGCGCAAATTGGAATTGATAGAACTATCCGCCCCCATTCATATGTTAGGATATGGTTTGCACTATTCCATTCGATACTGCACGCAATACCTCGACAAGGGCAATGTCGCTGACAAATCATCCCTTTTCAATGAAAAGATAAGCCAGTTTGAAAGCTGGTTAAAGACTCGCTTCAATACACATCGCGGCAGGAATTGCTATGATGGGAAAGAGGCTTACGAGACATTCAGAAATAAATGGGACAAATCATGACCGCCCCTTCCCAAACTCATACTCCAGCTCCGGATCGATATTCTGCGCCTCCACCCGACGCGCCTTTTCCGCCAGATCATCTTTATGCGCCCTCAACCACTCCAGCTGCTTTTTCCCATACGACCACTTGGTAAACAGCACATACAGCACCGGCACAATAAAGATCGCCATCGAGGTAGAAGCCAGCATCCCACCCAACACCGCAAACCCAATCGTTTTTCTCGCC
>Ga0209930_1005549_pt1 | contig 10199 bp, 8 predicted proteins | sample ThiBiot_500_biof_2_FD_183948 | JGI IMG/M metagenome (GOLD analysis project Ga0209930, IMG submission 183948) | Wastewater bioreactor microbial communities from Cape Town, South Africa - Thiocy_cont_500_biof (SPAdes) | ecosystem: Engineered > Bioreactor > Thiocyanate-remediating >... | reverse complement strand
TCCGTATCCGGGCGGTCGAAATCAAATTTATAGCCAGCCCACGGATGCTGGTTTATCTCCGACAAACCGGATACTTCGGAAGACCATGACGAGACCAGCGTTCGATAGTTCGGTGTCGAAACAGTCAGCCAAATTTCACTTACTCGTTTTTTTTTGTATTTAGAGGATTCGACGTTCTCGGTCTGATCGACGGTTTTCAATAGAAAATCAAAGGGTTGGCGTAGGTTGGCGCATAGCTGCCCACGCTCCCAGGTGCAGTTCGATAGTACGAAATTTAGTAGCCTTCTTTTCTCGTCTGGAGGCTGCTTTTCGAAGAGCCTATGGGCATCGTGCAGGAATTCAATCACCTGCCCCCCCTCTTCAAGAAAGGCTTCCTCGTCATGTCTGAGCGCGTCGATCTGCCTCCTGCATTGCTCTCGCTCTCCCCGCCATTTTTGAGCCACCTCCGTATAGAACTCAGCCTCGACGCTGCCATCAAGCTTGTCGACGTAAAGCTTCTCAAGTCGGTCTGCTAAACGCCGGTCCTCGCTCTCAAGGCGCTTGATCGCCCGTTGGCGTTCTGCCCGCTCCTCACTGCAGGAGGCGAGCAACGCCTCCTGCAGCCACTGAAGAACGCCATCTTCGAATTGAAGGCCGACGAGGAGGTTGGAAAAAAATGCTTCGATATCCTCCTCCCGTACCCAATCCTGCTTACAGATTTTTGGATCAGAATGACACTGATCTCGGTAGGCACTTAGATGATAGTAAGTGTACCTCTCCTTCTTGCGTTCGGCGACTACCGAACTGCCGCAGATCGCGCACTTAATCAGACCAGAAAACGCGAAGGAGATCTCTCCCTGCGACTTGCAGTTTGCGCGTCCATCCATTTTTTCCTGGACCCGCGACCATTGCTCGCGTGATACGAGAGGTTCATGGAGACCGTCGTAGAATTTGCCATTCCAGATAAAGTCACCACTGTATAGTCTGTTTCGGAGGATGTACGAAACAGACGATTTCGTAAATCTTTTACCGTTTACGGTTAAACTGTTTCCACGCAATTTCTGCACGAGCTGGTCTAATGTAATGTCATCAGACAGGTACCATCTGAATATAGTGACAACTATATCCATTTTATTTGGATCAGGAGTGATAATTCTCTTCCCATTTGGGCCTTCCACATTAAGGTATCCGAATGGCGCTTTGGATGGCCAGTAGCCTTGCGCAGCCTTCTCATTCATGCCTTTCTGAACTTCTTCCGACAGATTGTCGGTATATTGTTTGGCGATCAGGACCCTGATCCCATGCATGAATTTCTCTGAAGATTTTGATGACTCAGAGATCACGGCACCTTCTTTTACAAGGTGAATCTCGACGTTGAGATCGTCGAGATCGACTGCGTCTTTCAGATTACGGTAAATTCTGTCTGTCTTTTCGACGACGATCGATCCGACACGCTTGTTTTTCTTGAGGAAATTTAGCATTTCCCCAAACGCAGTGCGGCCAGACTGTTTGGCGGTTTCAATGTCTTCAAACGTCGCCTGACAGACCATTCCTTGACGCACTTCGTAGTCATCCAGAATCTTCTGCTGCGCAGGTATTGAGAAGCCTTCCCGTTCTTGCTCCTTCGAGGAAACCCGAAGATATTTGACGCACAATTGCGGATTACGAGGAACCTTGCGAATAGTCCGCTTTTTTCGCCTCGTCATTGTACTGCCCCTCCTTCTGACCGTTGTTGCGTTTGTGAATGCGGCCCCGACCGCCGACTGCGTTATCGTTGTCGGCAACTGGTATTTGCGTCGCCTCGTTTCGCGCCCACTCAGCCACTATCCTGGCGAAGCCGGTGACATTGACCAAGATTTGGGAGCTGTCGTCCGGAGTTAGGTCTCGGTCGAGCCGCGGCGCCCATACCGAGATGGTCTCTGCGGCAATGTTGTCGTTGTGAGATTCTCGCATTGCTCGTCATCCAGCACGCTGGATGCTCCCTCATCTGTGCGGCTGAAGCCCCATGTAGGCGTTCTCACGTCCCCTGCACCTATCCGCGCTTCCAGGCGGCTTCTGCCGCCTCGGCTCGCTGCCGAAGCCAGGGATGACGTCTCCAGATGATGCGGACACCGTCCTCGGTGCCACCCCATTCATCTGTGGCGACTTCCATCATCGCGCGGATGAACCAGCTCTTCCTGATGTGGTCCAACCCATCAAAGGTCCGCTCGAGCGGCACGTGATATCCGCAAAGCGCCACATACAAATGAGCACACGCTATTTCAGAGGAGGAATCAGCGCCTTTTTTAGCCTCGCGGAGACGCCGAGAAGGGGGAAGTATCGGCCCTCTTGAGCCTCGGGATGCGCGACTCGACGACCCTCGGTCCCGCCTCCCAGCCCCAGTTGCGATAGTCGTTGCGCTGGATTGTGCGCGGCGGCGACTTCTCGCCATAAGGGGGCCTTGGTCGCCACCTCACTTTCATCTGCATTGGCCGCTTGCTGGCAAAACTGGTCATCTCACCTAGACGACTAGCATCCGCCGTCCTCTCCACGATGGTGCACGCCTGTCGCCCCGGAGGGTATCGAAATCGTCGAACCCCAACATCGAAATTACTCGCTTTTCAGCCTCGGAATTTCGGGTCCTCATGCGCCCGCGACTGACGGAAACAGCCTTGTGGAGAGGGCGCGTCAGTCTGGGAGATCAGAATGCTCATACCTACGACAGTTTCCTCTTACGAGGAATTGATAGCCAATTTTTCCTGGGCTCTCCCCGAGAAGCTGAACATCGGCTTCGACATCTGTGATCGTCATGCGACGTCCACTCCGGATGCGATCGCCCTGATCGAAGATGCTGAAGGAATTGCAAAGCGTTATACCTATGCCGAGCTGAAGCGCATTACTGACAATCTCGCCCATTCCTTCGCCGATCTCGGCGTCAAGCGGGGCGACCGTGTGGTCGTTTCTCTGGGCCAGAACGTGGAGGCGGTGTTCGTTCACATCGCCTGCTTCAAGATGGGTGCGATCTCGGTTCCGGTCGCGGGCCTCTATGCGGGCGAGGCGTTGGCATTCCGCATCGACGACTGCGAAGCGACCCTCATCGTCACTGACAGGTCAGGCGCGGACAAGCTGCATGCCCTGAACAAGTCGAACCTGCGTCTCGTCGTGACCCATGGCGGTGCCAAAGAGTTCCCGCTGGCGGATACCGTGCCGGATGATCCGGCAATGATCTATTACACGTCGGGTTCGACTGGTAACCCGAAAGGGGCGCTGCATGGGCATCGGCTCGTCATCGGGCATCTGCCCTGCTTCCAGCTCGGCTTCGAAATGGCACCCCAGGAAGATGACGTATTCTGGACTGCCTCGGACTGGTCGTGGCTCGGGTCCCTGGGCGATCTGGTGTTTCCTGCCCTCCATTGCGGCAAGACGGTCATAGCCACGCCCGGCCGCTTCACGCCGGAACGCGCCTACAGGGTCATTGAAGACTACAAGGTAACCTGTCCTTATCTCGCTACGGCGGTTCTGCGCAGGATGAGCAAGGAGCCGTTCCCCAAGGATGCGAAGTTCCGCATCCGTGGGATCATGACCGGGGGCGAGGCGATGCCTCCTGAGGTGTTCAAATGGTCGCAACAGACGTTCGGCGTTCCGGTCAACGACGAATTCGGCCTTACCGAAGCGAACCAGACGTCGGTTGGCTGCGAGACGCTTTATCAGACGCCAGTCGGTTCAGTGGGCCGCATCGCGCCTGGCAAAAAGGTCATCATTGTCGATCCGGATGGGAAGGAGCTTCCGGTTGGCGAGAAAGGGGAGATCGCGGTCTGGTTCGACTCGCCAGTTAACATGCTGGGCTACTGGAAGCGTCCAGAACAGACGGCCAAGAAGCTGGTCGACGGTTGGCTACGTACCGGAGACGAAGGCCGGATCGATGACCAGAACTATCTCTACTATTACGGTCGCCTGGACGATCTGATCCTGGTCAACGGGCTTCGAGTGGGCCCGGAGGAGGTGGAAGCGACGTTGATGACCCATCCGTCCGTGAAGGAAGCTGCGGTTGTCGGGCTGCCCGATCCCAGCAGCGGCGAAGCGGTGGTGGCTGCCCTGGTACTGAAGGACCGCGTCGAGGGGTCCGACCAACTCGTTGACGAGTTGAAGCTGCTGGTGAAACGCGATCTTGCAGTGCACAGCTATCCGAAGCGGATGGTTTTCGTTGACGACATTCCGGTGACAACGACCGGCAAGATCCAACGCCGGGAAGTGCGCAAGGCTCTCTTGGCAGAAACAAGTAAGCACTGACGGCAGGTCCGTGACACCGACACCAGGGAGTGAGGGACGATGACAGGCTTCAGGATCGAAAAGCATGGCGAGGTTCTCGAAATTGTTCTGGACCGCCCCACGGCAAACGCGATCGATTCGGCGACAAGCCGCGCGCTGAACCATGTTCTCGCCGACTTCAACGTCGATCCACATTTCCGGGCAGCCATCATCACAGCGGAAGGCCGTTTTTTCTGCGCTGGCGGTGACCTGAAGGAGATGGATGCGGCGCAGAACAATGTTGACTATGGGCCTAACGGCTTCGCAGGCCTCACCCACTTCAAGGGTTTGACGAAGCCGGTGATCGCGGCCGTCAATGGTCTGTGCATTGGCGGCGGGTTCGAACTCGTGCTTGCCTGCGATCTTGTCGTGGCGAGCGAGAACGCCCGCTTCATGCTGTCGGAGGCCAAGATCGGGAATGTTCCCTACCTGGCTAGCGTCGAGCGGCTTCTGAAGAAGGTGCCGTTCAACGTCGGCATGGAAATGCTCTACACAGCGCGGGAAATGAGCGCGGCTGAGCTCCAGGCCTACGGGCTGGTGAACTCCGTCGTGCCCAGAGACTTTCTGCGCTCAGCGACTCGCCAGATTGCAAAACGTATTGTTGCATCTGGCCCGATCTCCATTGCCGCCTTGAAGCGCGCGGCTACGGCGATCGAAGGGCTGACCGAATTCGCGCGGTCAGACGAGGGAGAGCAGCCTCTGACCGAAGTATTTGCATCGGTGATGTTGTCAGAGGATGCAAAGGAAGGAGCGCGCGCTTTCGTGGAGAAGCGCACGCCCAAATGGCAGGGGCGCTAGAGAGCCGCCAAAACGGCTTCACCTTGCGCTCCCAACCCATGCATTGGCGCAGATAGTAATCGGGTCGCGTTTTCTCGGACCGATTGGAGAAGCACGCCAACCTAAAAGGACTCGCAGTCGCGGGCACGCATGGAAAAAAGAGGAGGAATATAATCTTGAGTACCACAAATTCGGCTTTCGCACGGGCGAATATCGACTACTACATATTCGTGCCGGCCATCTTGTTTATTCTGGGCTTGGCCATTCCGATCGGCCTAAACCCCGCCGGCGCCGAGGCGCTCGCAGGCGGTCTCATCACCGCCATCACCAAAAGCCTGGGCTGGCTCTATTTGCTCGGCGCGCTCGCGCTTTTCTTCTTCCTGCTTTGGCTCGCTTTCGGCCCCTACGGACGGATCCGCCTCGGCCGACCGGAGGACAAGCCCGACTACAGCAAGTTCAACTGGCTCGCCATGATATTCTGCTCAGGCATGGCTTCATCGATCATGAACTATGCCTTCACCGAGCCTCTCTACTTCATGCAGGGTCCGGCTCTTGGCATCGAGGCTGGCAGCAACAGGGCGGCAGAATACGCCCTCATGTATTCGTTCTTTCACTGGGGCATCGTCGCATACGGTATCTATCTGCTGCCGGCCATTCCAATTGCCTACATGGTGTTTGTCAAAAAGGCCAATCTGTTCCGGTTGAGCGAGGCCTTCGTCGGTGTCCTGGGTGAGAAGGCATACGGGCCGATCGGCAAGGTCATCGACATCCTAGTCATTCTGGGCATTATCGGCGGAACGGCGACCACGCTGGGTCTTTCGGTGCCTGTGCTGTCCACTCTGTTCTCCGGAACGTTTGGCGTGGCTGACTCGTTCGGGCTTCAAGTCTTCGTGCTTGCTCTGTGGACGACAATCTTTACCTGGAGCGTGTATCAGGGCCTATCCAAGGGCATTCAGATTCTGAGCCGGATCAATGTCTTGCTTGCCCTTGCGCTACTGGTGTTCGTTTTCCTCACCGGGCCGACCCTGTTCATCCTCGATCTCACGACTGACAGTCTCGGGCTCCTGGCGACGAATTTCTTCCGCTTGGCCCTCTCGACCGATCCGATCAACAAAGGCGGATATCCGCAGGCGTGGACGATCTTCTATTGGGCCTGGTGGCTTGCATATGCGCCGATGGTCGGCCTGTTCACGGCGCGCATCTCCAAGGGTCGCACCATTCGGGAACTCATCCTGTACGCGATGGTGTACGGTAGCCTTGGCTCTTGGGTCTTCTTTGCGGTTTGGGGTGGCTATAGCATCTTTGCGCAGACGACCGGCGCACTGGATCTGTCTTCGATCCTGGCCGCCAACGGCATGCCGGCGACGATCCTTGCCATCGTGCAGGCCCAGCCGCTCGGGAAGCTCTTCATGCTGCTCTTCCTCGTCCTGTTCATGGTCTTCACGGCTACGACGATGGATTCCTCAGCCTATGTGCTGGCGTCCATGAGCTCAAAGAGTCTCCGCGGGGATGAGGAACCATCGCGCCTCAATCGCATTGTCTGGGCGGTTATCCTCGGCATCTCGGCCATCGCGATGCTCATGATGGGAGGACTGAAGGCCGTTCAGTCGTCGAGCGTCGTGATGGCTACGCCCATGGTGTTCCTGATGGCGCTGCTGGCAGTGTCCTTGATGCGAATGCTGAAGGCGGACTACGGCAACGCCTTCGCGACCAGGCACTTCGTGCTACAGCCGTCGGGAAAAGTGACCGAGGTCCTGGTAGTCGAGGATCAACCGGAGCCGCAACTGCAGCCAGTCACGGCGCACTGACCTCGAACGACCGATCCCCGCAACGGCTATGCCGGGCGGGGATCAACTCGCATCGGCTTCAGAGGCGACCTCCTTAAGCCCGCGCAACGCCATGTTCAGCATGGCCGGGTCGTAGTGATTTTCCGGGTACATCAGATAGAGTGGGACATTGAACTCCGGCGCGTCCGCAACGGCATACAATACCCCCTTCCGGATAAGGTCCCGCACAGCCTTTCCTGACAGATAGGCTGCTCCTCCGTCACGCATTATAATTTGCAGGGCAAGATCTCCTAGGCCTACGGTCAGCGCCGGTGCGAAAGATTCGCCTGAAGACATGCTGAATTGCTGGTTGAAATGCGGCCCCCAATCCACGTGGACATAGTTTTTGCGGCTCTCGTACAGCGACAGGCCCGGCGAAGTCGACAGGAGTACGAGGGGCTCGTCAGCAAACTTCTCCACATGCATCCCTGGAACGACATTTGGAACCGACGTGACGATGATGTCAAAAAAACCGTCGGATAAACTGCGTGTCATGCCCTGTGACCAATCGGCTTCGATGCGCATGATGTAACGTGGCGCGTTGGATCGCATCCACGAAATCCACGGATAGCTGTAGCGCTCCCATGCCGTTGCCTGGATGGCGATGCTGATGGAGCCTTCAAACGCATCGTCGAGTGCAGCCTCCTGCCGGCCCTGCCTCCAGGCTTGCGCCATGCGTAGCGCGTAGGGACGGAAGCGCAGCCCGGCCGCGGACAATCGCATGCCCGAATGCGACCGGATGAAAAGCTCCTGGTTGATCTCGTCTTCGAGTTGTTTGATGCGTGTGCTGACCGCCGATTGTGTCAGATTCAGATGGCTGGCTGCCTTGATAATCGAACCAGTTTCGGCGACTTCAAGGAAGGTGATTATTCTTTGTATGTGCATGAGCGCGCGCAGTAGTTGGAAATTCGATCACTTGTAGACGTTCTTTCGCCTCTGCGGCAGTTGAGAACTGCCGGGTCCTGGGCACGCCGTTGGCTGATAGACCTCGGGGCAATTGAAAACGGACTTTTCGCGCATCTAGCGCGCTTCGGCGAAGGTTTGCATGGGCGTCCCACCGAAGCAATAGCGACCCTGGGGGGGCGTGGCCCACTTCAAGCCCACTTTCATCCTGGAACAGCAGGTCGAATGCTGAGTGTTCCTGAAGCGAACAAGTGATCTAGGAAATGGCGTGTGCGCCACTTTGCATCACCTTGAAACATTCCGACTCAGTTCGGTCTCCTTCTCCGCCGCCTCTAAGCAATTGAAAATGCCAAGGTGAACCCAAATCGAGAACGAACTTGGTCGCAGCATCTCGTCAGGGCAGCGGGAGTGTTTGTCTCTTGTTTGGTTCCACCTCATCCTTGGTTCACCGGCGACGTCCGGTCTACTGGTTCCGCAAGTCGGTGCCGCCTCGCCCGTTCGCTTGAGCGTCCGCTTTCGGGATGCGTGCCGCAACCGCCCAACGTCCAACTTGGGCGCAAAGCTGCCGTTTAGATCGCACGCAGACATCGGCCCGCTGTGGACTCGATCCTTCATACTTCAATCTTCGACCTGAACGATCAGCGTTCTGTCGAACGCGCTGTTCTCGTCAGCGTAACCTTTCGGGTTGGCGACGATGCGGGTGCTGTGAACGATATAGTCGCAGCTGTCGTGCATGTGACCGTGCACCCAGAGCGCCGGCGCTCCCCTTGCAACGATGGTGGACAGGTCCGAGGCATAGGCGGCATTCGTCAGTTCGCCGTTGAAGCGTTCCGGAAGCGACAGGGGGTGCGGCAGATGATGGGTGACCACGACGGTAGGTGAAGGGCTTGGCGCTAGTTCTCTCTCAAGGAATGCCCTCGAATCCTGGTGGAGCCGATATGCCTGGAAGGGCAGGAACCGCTTCCACGGCCTCTTTTGCCAGGAAATCTGCCGATAATCGTTCATCCGCCTGCGGGCATGGTCCATCGCGGCTTCCGCAGCGCCCTCGATGCGGAAGTCGGTCCAAAGGGTGGCGCCAAGGAATCGCACGCCGTTCATGATGACGGCGTCATTCTCGAGGAAGTGCACGCCCCGCGATTCCTGCGCCGCGGCGCGGCCGGCCGCGATGCCCTCCTTGATCGATCCTTTGTAGAACTCGTGATTGCCGGCGACGTAGATGCAGGGCATCGCCGGGGCGATGTGCCGGGCAAGCCAGCGGACGCCGTTGTCGATGCCGCGGCAGAGGTCGCCGGCCATGACGCAGACATCCGCCTGCGGCGGCTCGAGCGGTTCCGTCAGGTCCGCGTATTCGAGGTGGAGGTCGGAAAGGATCCAGATCCTCATTTGCGGATGAGCTTTCTGGTTTCTGCCAGCGCCGTCTCCAGCTCGGCTCCCGCCAGGCTCCCGTGACGAGTGGTCATGAGGTCTTCTTTTCTTGGCTGGTGGATTGAAGGATCGATCCTGCCGGGTGCTCGGCAAGGATTCGCAGGCTCGGCTTGCAGCTTGCCGCGTGCGACCTGGGCCATCATTGCAGCGACCTCTCCCGTTCCCGAACCTCGACCAGTTGCTCGATGATGCGCTCCAGCCTGCGGATGGAGCCGCCGGGCCAGGCAGAAGTGATCGCGGCGAGCTCGAATCCTTCCAACGGGGTCGCCCAGCGTGGGTCGTGCCCGAGTTCGACATAGAGCCGCGCCATGATGCGGAGGGCGAGCATCGGCAGATGTTCCAGACCGGGTTCGGGAAAACGCCGGACCCGGCAGCGGTCCCGCAGCGCCGCTCGGACGGACTCGACCGCGTTGGCCGTCATCAGCTAGGTCAGGTGGGACAGGTCGCAGCTTGCCTGGACATAGGGATCGTTCCACCGGCTCGACGTCTCCGACCCGAACAGCCCGACAAGCACGTCATGCACATTGCCGTTGTGGCGGCCAGTTCCCCTCGATCTCGTCGAGGATGATGACGGGCCCGGCGCATTCGTGCCGGCGCACGATCAGAATGGGAAGGCTTGGCTCCCCGGATGACCATCGCCTTGGGGTACCGCCCAGAGTGCCGTCGCTCGCCCCCGCAGGGGATAACAGTGCAGACGGACGAGTCCCGCACCATGAGGGATACCTGCCGTCCTGCTTTCACCCATCCAGGCCTCAGGATTCGGTGTCAATATGCCCCTCAGTCCAAATGTCCGTTAAGCCTTCGAACTCATCGATTAGATCCCGGAACTCAGGCGTTGGCGCTAGGCAGAGAGTTCGATAGTGGTGCAGGAAGGCCAACCGAAATGCGGAATATTCTTTGCAATCATGTAGGCGGCAACGGCGAGCACGAGCGCGGCGAAAATCCGGTTGAGAGCCGTCTTGCTTGCCGAAAGCCGTGTGGCGAGCAGCATGCCCGCACCGC
>Ga0209930_1005547_pt1 | contig 10200 bp, 9 predicted proteins | sample ThiBiot_500_biof_2_FD_183948 | JGI IMG/M metagenome (GOLD analysis project Ga0209930, IMG submission 183948) | Wastewater bioreactor microbial communities from Cape Town, South Africa - Thiocy_cont_500_biof (SPAdes) | ecosystem: Engineered > Bioreactor > Thiocyanate-remediating >... | reverse complement strand
GAGATCGCCTGACCGATGGTGATGTCGCCATATTCGTTGACGGCCGACAGCGGCAGCGTGTCCGAACTCAGCGAGACGAACAGCACCGGGAAGTCAGCGGGGTTGACCTTGCGGAAGCTCGGCGGGATCAGCATTTCCACCGGCAGGCGGCGTTGCGCGATGGTCAGCGCGGTCTGCACGTCGAGCGCCGCGCCGTCGATATTGCGGTTGAGGTCGAATTGGATGGTGATCGAGGTCGTGCCCTGCGAGGAGGATGACGACATCGACGAGATGCCGGCGACCGTCGACAACTGGCGCTCGATCGGCCCTGCGACGGAGGCGGCCATGGTGTCGGCGCTCGCGCCCGGCAGCGTCGCCGTCACCTGAATGGTCGGGAAATCCACCTTGGGCAGCGCCGAGACCGGCAGCAGGCGGAAACCGAACACGCCGAACGCGATGATCGACGCCGTCATCAGCGTCGTCATCACCGGTCTGCGGATGCAGAGTTCCGAAAGATTCATCGGATCACTAGGCTCCCGCCTTGCGCTCGCGCGGTGTCACGGCGGTTCCGTTGGACAGCAGCAACTGGCCGTCGACCACGATATCCTCGCCGCCCTCCAGACCGCTGTCGATCACCGAGAAGCCCTGGAACGTGCGGCTGATGGTAACAGGCTGGATCTGCGCCTTGCCGTCCTTCACCACGAACACGAAGTTGCCGGTCTGGCTGCGCTGCACACCCACCGACGGCACGATCACCGCGTTCTCGTTGCGCACGGTCAGCGTGGTGTTGACCAGAATGCCCGGCCACAACAGTTCGCTTGCGTTGTCCATGATGCCGCGCACGGTGACCATGCCGGTGGTCGGATCGACAGTGTTCTCGACCATCGCGATCCTGCCGGTTTCCGATTTGCCGTTGCCGGGAATGGTCGCCTTCACCGAAGAGAGATTGTCCTTCATGGCGTCGCGCAGATCGCCCAGCACGCGCTGCGGGATGGCGAAGGTCACGTAGACGGGCGCCATCTGGTTGATGGTCGCCAGCGGCGCGGTGTCGGCCGGACGCACGAAGTTGCCGACCTTCACCGACGCGGCGCTGATGCGGCCGCTGATCGGCGCGGTGATCCGGGTGTAGCTCTTCTGAACTTTCAGGTTATCGAGGATGGCCTGATCGGCCTGAATGGTGGCGGCCGCGGTATCGGCCGCGGTCTTGGCGTTATCCACGTTGACCTGCGTGGTCGCGCCCTTGCCGATCAACTCGTTGAAGCGGCGCATGTCACGCTCGGCGGCGACAAGCTGCGATTGCGAGCGCGCGAGGTTGCCTTCGGCCTGCGCGATCTGCGCATCGATCTGACGTGCATCCAGCGAGAACAGCAGATCGCCTTCCCTGACGCGGGCGCCGTCCTCGAAGTGAACGCCGACGATGGTGGTCTCGACCCGCGACTTCAGCGCGACGCTGGAAATCGGCGTCACCGCGCCGATGGAGTCCACGTCCATCGGGACTTGCTTCTTCTCGGCCTTCGTCACCTCGACGGAGACCGCCGGTCGCGGCGCGGCCTGCACGGCGACCTGACCGCCGCTCCACATCGCGCGGGTCGCATAGGCCGCGACCGCAGCCGCGCAGACGCCCAGAATGAGCAGTCCGCGTCCCCTGAATAGTCCTGATGCCATGTTGTCTCGCAGGTCCTGTCGTCTGGCAGGATCAGGCTAGCCCGTTCCCGGCAAGCCGTTCTTGTCCCGCTCCCTCTTCTTTTTGCACTGGTTTTCCAGCGTTATTTGCAACCGGCTTATCACAGCGGCGTGTGTCGTGGTACGCCATAACCATGAATTTCGTAGAAATTCCATCGATTAGCTAACGGAATCGCCTCATGCGGATCGCCACCTGGAACGTCAACTCCATCCGTCAGCGGCTGGACCACCTGCTGCTGTGGCTGAAGGAGCGCTCGCCCGACATCGTCTGCCTGCAGGAGATCAAATGTCAGGACGACGCCTTTCCGCGCGAGCCGATTGAGGCGCTCGGCTACAACGTCGTCACCCACGGCCAGAAGACGTTCAACGGCGTCGCACTCTTATCCAAATACCGCTTCGACGAAACCGCGCCGGGACTCGCGGGCGATCCCGAGGACCTGCACGCGCGCTTTCTTGAGGGCGTGGTGTCGCATTCGAGTGGCACGGTGCGCGTGGCCTGTCTTTACCTGCCCAACGGCAACCCACCCGAAACCGAGAAGTATCCATACAAAATCAGATGGATGGAGCGACTTTCTCAATACGCGAAAGAGCGGCTTAAAGAAGAACAGCCGCTGGTGCTGGCGGGCGACTTCAACGTTATCCCGTCCGCGGACGACGTCTACAACCCCGCCGCCTGGGCCGGCGACGCGCTGTTCCTGCCGAAGACCCGCGAGCGCTTCCGCGCCCTGCTCAATCTCGGTCTCACCGACGCCTTTCGCGCGGTCAACGACCAGCCGGGCCAATACACGTTCTGGGACTATCAGGCCGGCGCCTGGCCGAAGAACAACGGCATCCGCATCGACCATCTCCTGCTCTCGCCGCAGGCCAGCGACCGGCTGGTCGATGCCGGCATCGACAAGCATGTGCGCGGCTGGGAAAAGGCGTCGGACCACGTGCCGGTCTGGATCGATCTGGATTTGAAGTGAGGATCGCCTAGCGCGCTCGCGGCGACGCTGCGAGGCCAAGAAAGACCATCATGGCCTGATTGAGCCGGACGAGGTCTTCGGAATCGAGGCGTCCGACACGATAGCCAAGCCTCGATTTCGGGACCGTGGTGATCTTGTCCACCATCAGATGGCAGACCGAACGCAACCCGTTTTGTTCATTCGGCGCGATCCGCAACCGAAACAGCGGCGCATCCGTCTCATCCGTAGTGAACGCACATATCGTTATGGAGTTCGTGCCGTCGAAGTTGTCGTCCTGGACGATAACGGCGGGACGCGGCTTGCCCGCATAATCCTTACCGCCCGCTACCGTCCAGACGTCGCCGCGTTTCATTCCTCGCCCAGTTCGGACACGGCATCGATGAAAGCCTGATCGTCCCGGCTATGCACGCTTGCCGCGACCGCCCGAGATTGACGGCGCGCTTCGGAGCGAAACGACGGCGCGCGCACATCGGGCACCCATATCTGAATTGGACGAAGTCCCTGCGCACGCAGACGCGCGCGATGTTCGCCGACCTTTACACGTGAAGGCTTGGACTTGGATGCCGCAGTCATACAGCCTCTCCGACTGGTTACATGTAACCTAGCAAGAGTAGCCGTGTTTTCAAGGGCAACTTGAAGGAATTGCTGCGCTCGCCACCTCAGGGTGACGGTGACCGGTCGCGGTTAATCCTTAATCCCGCCGGCCCTGAACCCAGCGCTCCAGCATCTGCAGCGCCATGGCGCGGTCGTCGTCGGAGGCCTTGGCCATCGCCGACTTGTAGCTGTCGCGGATCCAGGTTTCGTCCGGGGTCGCGCTGTCCTGCGCGAGCGTCAGCCACATCAGGCCGCGCGCGGCCTGCCGGTGCAGCTTGTCGCCGTTGAACAGCATCTGGCCGAGCAGCGCCTGCGCCTGATGCTGGCCCTTGCGCGCCGCCAGCCCGAGCCAGCGGATGCCGGATTTCACGTCACGCTGCGCGCCGGTGCCGTCCAGATAGATGCGCGCCAGATTGTACTGCGCCTCGGCGTTGCCGAAGTAGGACGCGGCATAGGAGAACATCTCCCGCGCCCGCTCCGGGTCAGGCGTCACTTGGGTGTTCGGAATGCCTGACGCGAAGTAGCGCCCGAGCGCGACAAAGGCGTTGGCGACGATGGAGGCCTGCGGCGCGAACGGCGAGTCCTCGGCATGGGCATTGGCGATCTTGCTGAAATATTCGTAGGCGCGCAGATCGTCACGCGCGACGCCGTCGCCCTTGGCGTACATGCGGCCGAGCTTCCACTGCGCCACCGGATGTCCGCCCTCGGCGGCATATTGCAGCGCCGACAGCGCAGACGCCGCCTGCGGAATATCAGCGGGCGGGACCGGCTTCTTCAACACCGGAACGCCATTCGGCGCAGCGGTCAACGGCAGCGCGGCATCCTGATGAGGAGGCGTCGTGGTGCCTTCAAAGGCAACGGACGGACCCATCGCGAAAAACGCGACGGTCAGGGCCGCAGCAACACCAATGCGCTCAGATGTCCGCATAGCAAGCTTTCTCACCGGCCCCGCCGGGATGAGTTACAGCGCCCTTCACTGCAGGTCCCACCTGCTGGGCATATTTCCAGAGAATGCCGGAGCCGACCGAGGTCTCGCGCGGCTTCCACGCCTTGCGGCGCTCGGCGAGTTCGGCGTCCGTCAGCCGCACATGGATGGTGCCGTTGTCGGCATCGAGTTCGATGATGTCGCCGTCGCGGATCAGGCCGATCGGACCACCGACCGCAGCTTCGGGGCCGACATGGCCGATGCAGAAGCCGCGCGTCGCGCCGGAGAAACGGCCGTCGGTGATGAGCGCGACCTTGCCACCCATGCCCTGCCCGTACAGCGCGGCGGTCGTCGCCAGCATTTCGCGCATGCCCGGGCCGCCCTTCGGGCCTTCGTAACGGATGACGATCACGTCGCCTTCCTTGTAGGTCCGCTTCTCCACGGCCTCGAACGCGTCCTCTTCGCAATCGAAGACACGCGCAGGTCCCGTGAATTTCAGTTCGGACATTCCGGCGACTTTCACGATCGTCCTGATGGGGATTCCATTTCACGCTTTTGAGGTTCTCGGCAACGGTGCGGCCGGTGACCGTCATGCAGTCGCCGTGCAGATGGCCATGATCCAGCAGCGTCTTCATCAGCAACGGGATGCCACCAGCTTCGAACATGTCTTTGGCCACATAGCGGCCACCCGGCTTCAAATCCGCGACATATGGTGTCTTTTTGAAGATTTCGGCCACATCGAACAGGTCGAATTCGATTCCGCATTCGTGCGCCATCGCGGGCAGATGCAGCGCCGCGTTGGTCGAACCGCCGGAGGCCGCGACCACGGCGGCCGCGTTTTCCAGCGCCTTGCGGGTGACGATGTCGCGCGGGCGGATGTTGCGCGCGATCAGGTCCATGATCTTCTCGCCCGCCGCCATGCAGAAGCTGTCGCGGATTTCATAAGGCGCAGGCGCGCCGGCCGAATACGGCAGCGCGAGGCCGATAGCCTCGGAGACGGTCGCCATGGTGTTGGCGGTGAACTGCGCGCCGCAGGCGCCCGCCGATGGGCACGCCACGCGCTCGATCTCGTCGAGGTCCTCATCGGACATCTCACCGACCGAGTGCTTGCCGACCGCCTCGAACATGTCCTGGACGGTGACCTGCTGGCCGCCATAGATGAAGATCGACGGCACGTTCAGGCGCAGCATCGCCATCATCATGCCGGGCAAGGACTTGTCGCAGCCCGCCAGCCCGATCAGGGCGTCATAGGAATGGCCGCGGACGGTCAGTTCGACCGAATCCGCGATGGTTTCCCGCGACGGCAGCGACGAGCGCATGCCCTCGTGGCCCATGGCAATGCCGTCGGTCACGGTGATGGTGCAGAATTCGCGCGGGGTGCCGCCGGCGGAGGCGACGCCCTTCTTGGCCGCCTGGGCCTGGCGCATCAGCGAAATGTTGCAGGGCGCGGCTTCATTCCAGCAGGACGCCACCCCGACGAAAGGCTGGTGGATCTGCTCGGTGGTCAGGCCCATGGCATAGAGGTAGGAGCGATGGGGCGCGCGCGCGGGACCTTCCGTCACGTGACGGCTCGGCAAACGTGCCTTGATGTTGGTCTTCGCGTCCATTCCGAACCCTTGCCGCCCGCCGTGAATGCGGAAAACCCTTATAAACAGGAGGTTTTTCCAAAGCCTTCACGTGCAACGTGGCGTTCTGCCTATAAAGGCAAGAATTCATGGAGGGGTGTGGCTAAATCGCGGCGCGCGCAAGGGGGACCTGCGGCGGCGGTTAAATGTTCACGGACTGTTGTAGCCACGCAACATTCGTTGCGTCGCGGCAACGATGTCGGCGGCGACCGGGCGAATGACGTGGAGGCGTCATCCTGAGGTGCGAGCCCTTGCGAGCCTCGAAGGATGACCGACTATGAAGCGCCGTCGCCCTTCGAGGCCTCCGCTTCGCTGCGGCACCTCAGGGTGACGGCTCCCGCACTAACGCCCGCGGATCATCCGCCAGGCAAACAGCAGCAGGATCGCGCCGACCGACGCCGAAAGCAGCGTCCGCCAGAAGCCGAACACCGGCACTTCCGCGATTTCCGCGAGCTTGGCGCCGACGAACGAGCCGGCGATGCCGACAATGATGTTGGTGAAAATGCCGTGGTTCGACGAGGTGGCGCGCTCCGCGATCCAGCCCGCGATCGCCCCGATCAGCAGCATGGTGAAGAAGCCAACACCCGGCTGGCTCAGAAAGGCCTGCGCTTCATTCATCGTCGAATCCCTCATTGGAATGTCATCATAACCCGATCTTACAGGAACTATACGACCGCGCATCTACACCGGCGGGGCGACGGCCTCCTTTCCCGTTCTGGCCGGGCCATAGCGCGCTTCGCCCGAATCGATCATTAAAGTAGGACGCACAAGATATTTCCTGTTGGGGATTTCTTGAAAGACGGTCGAGCAAGCGCCGTCGTCGGGCACAAGATGGCCATGCAGACCGCTTCTCTCGATCAACAGTCTGGTTCACGCGATAGACTCTCACCCTTCCAAAGCGCAGCGGTGATCGCTGCGCTCGTGTTTGCGGCGGCGCTTTTCGGTATCCTTACCCGCCCAGTTGGATTTCTCGCGGCGGTATGGCCGGCAAATGCGGTGCTGCTCGGCATGTTTGTCCGCCGGCCCGATCTGCAGATAGGTCCCGGTTACGTTGGAGCAACGGCGGCATTCCTGGCTACCGACCTCCTGACCGGCGGGACGATATTGAATACAGTGCTGCTGACCACAGCCAATATGGTTGGAGTGGTCACCGGCCATGCGCTGTTTCTAAGGCTGCCGGGAGCCCACCGCAGACTTCAACAGCCCCATTCGGTACTCTATCTGTTCGTGATTTCTACGCTTGCCGCCGCAATGGCCGGGTTCGTTGGCATGATTGCCAACCAAGTCATGTTCGACAAGGGCGCTGTTGCGGGCTGGGCGTTCTGGTTCGCTACGGAGCTTGTGAATTATCTAATCATTCTTCCGATTATCTTGTCTGCTCCGGCTCTGTCCAAAATCGATTTCGTCGCGGTCCTGCGCGGCAACCGTCACCAGGATACGCTCCGGCAGCGCCTGACTTTCTTTCTGCCGGCACTCGGGCTTGCGTTTTCAGCCCTGCTTGCACTGATTGTCGGCGGACCAGGCGCGGTTGCCTTTCCGATCCCCGCCTTGTTGTGGTGCGCCCTTTCCTATCCGCCTTGGGTCACATCGATCCTGACACTGTTTTATAGTCTGTGGATTCTGCTTCTGATCTCGTCAGAACATGAAATTCCGCTAGTCAACGCACACTCACAAAGCACCGTGCTCTCGATTCGTCTCGGCGTCGCGCTAGTCGCGACCGGACCACTGATGGTCGCGAGCGTAATGGCTGCACGGAACGATCTCGTCCGGCGCCTTAAGCGGCTCGCTGCCCACGATCCGCTAACAGGTGTTCTCAACAGGCGCGCATTTCAGGAAACAGCCGGCGAGACTCTCTCTGAACAGGCAAATCAAGGCTCGCCCGTGACGGTCATGATGCTAGACATCGACAGGTTCAAGAACATCAACGACACCTATGGACATGCCACGGGAGATTTGGTGCTGACAGTGTTCGCAAACATTGTGCGTACCTCGCTACGTGACGACGACGTCATCGGCCGACTTGGCGGCGAGGAGTTTGGCGTACTCCTTCCGTATTGCACAAAGACAGATGGAAGAAATATCGCCGAACGCATCCGCAAGATGGTTGCAGCCACGGCTATCACCATTCCGAACGGAGGCGATCTCTCTGCGACAGTCAGCATCGGCATCAGTTCCAGCGAAGGATCGCTATCCGATCTCAACCTCCTGCTCAGTCGCGCGGATGCAGCGCTCTACAGTGCCAAGCGCGCTGGTCGCAATCGCGTGGAGGAGTGCTGAACTTCGCCGCCGGCCTTCACAAAGCGAAGCAGTTACCGTAACCGGGGCTCCTGAGATCCATCGCCAGTTCGCGGTAGCCTCGCAATACCCGGTGCGCCGAAAGTTACATGTTCAGCACGCGCCCGTAAGCATCGAGCACCGCTTCCTTCATGGTTTCCGAAATGGTCGGATGCGGGAAGATGGTGTGGAAGAGTTCTTCCTCGGTGGTTTCGAGGTTCATCGCCACCACGAAGCCCTGAATGAGTTCGGTCACTTCATGGCCGACCATGTGCGCGCCGAGCAGCTGCCCCGTTTTCTTGTCGAAGATCACTTTCACGAGGCCCTGATCCTCGCCCTGCGCGATGGCCTTGCCGTTGCCGACGAAGGGGAAGCGGCCGACGCGGATATCCTTGCCCGCTTCCTTCGCCTTTGCCTCGGTGAGGCCGACCGATGCGATCTGCGGATGACAATAGGTGCAGCCCGGGATCAGCAGCTTGTCCATCGGATGCGGATGCAGCCCCTTGATGGCCTCGACGCAGATGATGCCTTCATGCTCGGCTTTATGAGCCAGCATCGGGGGACCCGCGACATCGCCGATGGCGTAGATGCCCGGCACGTTGGTCTTGCCATAGGCGTCGATGACGATGCAGCCGCGATCGGTTTTCACGCCGAGCTTCTCGAGGCCGATGCCTTCGATATTGCCGACCACGCCGACGGCGGAAATCACGCGATCGACTTCCAGCGTGACCGGCTTCTTACCGTCATCGATGGTGGCGACAACGCTGTCGGCCTTCTTGTCGAGCTTGGTGACCTTGGTGTTGGCGAGCACCTTGATGCCCTGTTTCTCGAACTGCTTGCGGGCGAGGCCCGCGATCTCCGCATCTTCCACCGGCAGGATCTGCGGCAGCACTTCCACCACCGTCACCTCCGCGCCGAGCGTGCGGTAGAACGAGGCGAACTCGATGCCGATGGCGCCGGAGCCGACCACCAGCAGCGACTTCGGAAACTTGTCCGGGTTCATCGCCTCGAAATAGGTCCAGACCAGCTTCTTGTCCGGCTCAAGGCCCGGCAATACGCGCGGCCGCGCGCCGGTGGCGACGATAATGTGCTTGGCGGTGTAAGCGCCCTCGCCCAGCGATCCCTTCGGCGCTTCGGCGGCGGACTTCTTCACCGTGAACTTGCCATTGCCTTCGAGATTGGCCTCGCCCCAGATGATCGAAATCTTGTTCTTCTTCATCAGGAATTCGACGCCGCCATTGAGGCGCTTCACCACACCGCGCGAACGCGCGATTACGGCCTTCGGATCGAACGAGACGTTGTCCGCCGAAAGGCCGTAGTCCTTGGCGTGTGTCATGTAGTGATAGATTTCCGCCGAGCGCAGCAGCGCCTTGGTCGGAATGCAGCCCCAGTTGTTGCAGATGCCGCCGAGATAGGCCTTCTCGACAATGGCGGTCTTGAAACCGAGCTGCGCGGCACGAATGGCCGTGACGTAACCGCCGGGGCCCGATCCGATCACGACGACGTCGAAGGAAGTGTCAGCCATTGCGCTATCTCTGAATCAAATATCGAAGGAAGGAGTGCGAAAGTGGCGTGAAAAATCACACCACCATCATCACGGGATTTTCGATCAGCTTCTTGAACGCGGTGATCAGTTCCGCGCCAAGCGCGCCGTCGATGGCGCGGTGATCGCAGGACAGCGTCACGCTCATCATGGTCGCCGCGACGATCTGGCCGTTACGCACCACCGCCCGCTCCTCGCCGGTGCCGACCGCAAGGATCGAGGACTGCGGTGGGTTAATGACCGCGGTGAAGTCCTTGATGCCGTACATGCCGAGGTTGGACACGGACGAGGTACCGCCCTGATATTCGTTCGGCTTGAGCTTCTTGGCCTTGGCGCGGGCGGCAAGGTCCTTCATCTCGTTGGAGATCGCCGAGATGGTCTTGATCTCCGCCTGCCGGATGATCGGCGTGATCAGGCCGAACGGCAGCGCCACCGCAACGCCAATGTCCGAATGCTTGTGGCGCAGCATGGCCGCTTCCGTCCACGACACATTGGCTTCGGGAATCTTCTGAAGTGCAATCGCCATCGCCTTGATGACGAAGTCGTTGACCGAGAGCTTGTAGAGCGGCTTGCCCTCCGCGTTCTTTCCGGCGGCGGCGTTGATCTCTTCGC
>Ga0209930_1005539_pt1 | contig 10211 bp, 7 predicted proteins | sample ThiBiot_500_biof_2_FD_183948 | JGI IMG/M metagenome (GOLD analysis project Ga0209930, IMG submission 183948) | Wastewater bioreactor microbial communities from Cape Town, South Africa - Thiocy_cont_500_biof (SPAdes) | ecosystem: Engineered > Bioreactor > Thiocyanate-remediating >... | reverse complement strand
GATCGATATCTGCGGCAACTATGTCGACAAGCGGCTGAAGGCGATCACCGAAGCCGCGTGATCGCACGAGAGGCGCTTGCGCTCGATCAAGGCCGCGCCGGCGCCACACGCCAGGATGGTGCCTCCCCAGGGAGGCACCCATGGAACGTCCATCCCCACTTCCATCCGAATATGCCCGTTTCGGTTCCTGGTGGGCGCTGGCGGCGCTGGTGTTCAGCCTCGCCTATGGCGTGCCGCAGATCCTGCAGGTCGCCGGCATCCTCGCCTTTCCCCTCGACGAAATCCTGATCTTCGCGCCCTCGCTGGCGCTCGCACCGAGCTTCGTGCTGGCGATGGCCGGGCTGCATGCGACGCGAGTGCCTGCCGGCGATCCGCGCACGCTCGGCGCCCTCGGCCTCGCCATCATGTATGCGACGCTCGTCAGCAGCGTCTATGCGATCCAGCTCTCCGCCGTGATCCCGGGCAAGCTCGCCGGCGACAGCCTGATCGCGACGCTCTTCTCCTGCTGCGGAAAGGGGCAGCCGCTCACCGCCGTCGATCTCACCGGCTACACGCTGATGAGCCTCGCGACGCTCGTCGCCGCGCCGGCGATCAGGGAGCGCTCCACGCGCCTCGCCATGATCGCCAACGGCCTGATCGCACCATTCCTGATCCTCCAGACGGCGTGGCCCGGACTGATCTGGATCGGCGCGCTGTGGCTCGTCACCTTCCCGCTGGCAATGGGGCTCCTCGCCCGCGACCAGCGGCGACTGGCCTCGGGCTAGACGTCGTCGGCGCCATCGTTCCGTGCAATACCGCCGACGGCGGCGGCGAGCGCCGCGGCCTGCGCGGCGGCGCGGCGGGCCTTCCGGGCCTTCAGATAGGCGACGATGTCGCGCCAGTTCTGGAACACCGGCAGCTTGCGCGGCGGTGCCCGCCGCTCGAGTGCGAGGCCCACTTCGGCGATCTCATCGTCGTCGTCGAGCCGGCGGATGATGAGATCGACCGGACCGGCTGCGACGCGGTCGCCCTCTTCGAGGTCGCCGCCGAGATTGCGGCGCATCATGGCCGCGACGGTCTCGCCGCCCTCCGCCTCGCCGGTCTCGAAGCCATAGGCCTCGGCGAGGTCGGCGAAGCGAATGTCGGGATCGATCGTGAAATCACCGAAAAGGGCGGCCGTGTCGCCTCCTCCGGAGGGCCGCGCGAAGAGCTGGTCGAGCAGGCGGATATGCTCGGTCGCCGCGACGATATAGACCTGATCGCCCGGCTGCAGCGGGCCGGCGGCCTCGAAGCGCAGCGAGCGCCCGTCGCGCAGGATGAGCGCCGGCCGCGCCCAGCGCGGGATGCGTCGGCCACGCGCGACGGCGCTGTCCGGCGCGACCCGGTAGGTCACGACTTCATGGTCGCCGCGCCCGGGCAGTTCCAGATCGATTCGCTCGACGCGGCCGTAGCGGGCCGGAACCACCAGTCCGAGAAACCGCGCCACCGGCGCGATCGTCCAGCCCTGCAGCACCAGCGAGCAGAGGACGACGATGAAGGCGACGTTGAACATCGCCTGGCCATGCGCGACGCCGCCGACCATCGGCAGGATCGCCAGCAGGATCGACACGGCGCCGCGGAGGCCGACCCAGGCCATGAACGCGGTCTCGTTGCGCGAGAAGCCGAACGGGATCAGCGACAGCCAGACGGCGGCTGGCCGCGCGATGAAGATCAGCACCGCGGCGACCGCGACCGCCGGGAGGAACACCTGGCCGAATTCATGCGGCGTCGCGAGCAGGCCGAGCGTCAGGAACATCGCGATCTGCGCCAGCCAGCTCATGCCCTGCAGCACGCGGCGCACGGCGAGCACCTGCCGCATGCGCATGTTGCCCGCGACGAGGCCGGCGACATAGACGGCGAGGAAGCCGCTCGCCTGCGCCATTCCGGTCGCGGCGAAGAGGGCGAGCACCAGCGCGATCAGAAGGATCGGGTAGAGCGCCGCCTCGAGTTCGACGCGGTTGACGATGCGCACGATGACATAGCCGCCGATCAGGCCGGTGATCGTGCCGAGGCCGATCTGCAGGAAGAACGAGCGCAGGAGGCTGAGCACCGCCTCGCCCTCGCCCGCCGCCGCCGTGGCGAGTCCGACCAGCGCCATGGTGAGGAAGATGGCCATCGGGTCGTTCGAGCCCGACTCGACTTCGAGCGAGGAGCGGACGCGGTCGCGCAGCGTGATGCCGCCGACGCGCAGCAGGAAGAACACCGCGGCGGCGTCGGTGGAGGCGACGATCGAGCCGAGCAGCAGCGCCGAGATCCAGCCCCAGCCGAAGACGAGATGGGCCGCCGCGCCGACGATGACCGCCGTGATGATGACGCCGACCGTTGCGAGCGTCAGCGCCGGCAGCGCCGCGACGCGGAACGAGGATAGCCGCGTCTCGAAACCGCTTTCGAAAAGGATGACGGCGAGCGCGATCGAGCCGATGAAATAGGCGACGCGGGCATCGTCAAAGCGGATGCCGAGCCCGTCCTCGCCCGCGACGAGGCCGAGCAGCAGGAAGACGAGCAGCAGCGGCGCGCCGAAGCGCGTCGAGAAGATCGAGGTGAAGACCGCGACGCCGACGAGCAGCGATCCGATCAGGATGGCGAGATAGGTGGTCTCGATCATGTCGGGCGGCGGCCCCGCTCTCCTCGCATCTCTCGTGGGTCGGCCGGCCGAATCCTGGACATGCCATGACCCCACCGAAGCTTCAGGTGAAGAATAGGCCGGCAGACGTTGAAAATGTGGCCGAACCGGGTGGTTCGATCATCAGCGCAACAAGCGGGGCGCCCGCTGTCAAGGCCGCGCGAGGATTCCGCCCGTCATGGGATGCGGACAGCCGGTCGTCTCGGGAAAACTGATCGGCAGGCCGGCGACATGGCGGGCCGCGAGATAGGCGAAGGCCTGCGCCTCGATGAAGTCGACCGACCAGCCATGCGCGTCCGCCGTCGAGACGGCGACGCCGCTCATCGCTGCGAGGTTCTGGAGGATCGCCGGATTGTGCGCCCCGCCGCCGCAGACGACGATCGCATCCGCCCCGCCGGCGAGACGGATCGCGCGGACGATCGCCTCGGCGGTGAAGGCGGCGAGCGTCGCCGCCGCGTCCTCCGTCGAAAGCCGGGCGACCGGCTCGCGCGAGAATGCGTCGCGGTCGAGCGATTTCGGCGGCGGCAGGTCGAACCAGGGATGAGCGATCAGTTCGGCGAGCGTCTGCGCCTGCACCCTGCCCGCGAGCGACAGGCGGCCGTTGCGATCCATCGCCGCGCCGGTGCGCTCGCGCACGAGATCGTCGATAAGCGCATTGCCGGGGCCGGTGTCGAAGGCGACGAGCGAGCCGTCGGCGCCGACGCGGGTAACATTGGCGACGCCGCCGATATTCACCACGGCAACATCGCCCGCGAGCCCCGCCGCGCGGACCAGCGCGCGATGGAAGATCGGCACCAGCGGAAATCATAGACGACGGGAATACCGAGCCGCCGGGCCAGCCCCACGCCGTCGCCGATCTGAACGGTCAGCCGCCGGTCGGGCGCGTGAAACACCGTCTGGCCGTGGAAACCGACGAGCGATACCCGGCCGGCATCGACATCGGGGCGCGCCAGCAGGCTCTCGACCGTCTCGGCATGCGCGTCCGTGACGATCCGCTCCGCCTCGGCGAGCACGCCCGGCCGCGCGTCGCGATCATCGAGCGTCGTCGCCGCGGCCAGCGCCGCGCGGAGCACCGCCCGCTCCGCTTCGGAATACGGCCGGAACGCCGTCGGGCCGAAGGCCTCGACCTCCTCCGCATCGGTCGCGATCAGCGCGGCGTCGATGCCGTCCATCGACGTTCCGCTCATGAGGCCGAGGGCGACGATCCTGCGCATGATGATTCGGGTCTTTGCGATTTGACGTCGCGTCCTCTTTCGCGGCGGCGGGACGGCGCGTCAATCTTTGAGGTGACAAAGGGGAACGGCTCGGCTATAGCCACGCTCATGAACATCTCTGCCCGCGCCTTCTTCTTCGGCTGGTACTTTAGCTATTCGTCCCCGGCGGCGAAGGCTGGAGCGCGCGCGAACTAACAGAGCGAAGCACCCGACCCGAAGCCGCCACACCGAGTTGGCGGCTTTTTTGTTTGCCGCCGGCCGGGAAACTCCAAGGAGCCCGAACCGTGCCCGACACCACCGACGACCTCCGCATCCGCGAGATCAAGGAACTCTCGCGTCCCGCCGAGGTCATGGCCGAATTCCCCCGCACCGACGCCGCGAGCCGCACCGTATCGGGCGCCCGCCGAGCGCTGCACGCCATCCTGCATGGCAGCGACGACCGCCTCGCCGTCGTGATCGGCCCCTGCTCGATCCACGACCCCGCAGCGGCGATCGACTATGCGAAGCGCCTCCTTCCCGTCCGCCAGCGGCTGAAGGGCGAGCTCGAGATCATCATGCGCGTCTATTTCGAGAAGCCGCGCACGACGGTGGGCTGGAAGGGCCTCATCAACGATCCCGATCTCGACGGCAGCTTCCACATCGACAAGGGCCTGCGCCTCGCCCGCAATCTTCTGCTCCAGATCAACGATCTCGGCCTGCCGGCGGGCAGCGAGTTCCTCGACATGACGACGCCGCAATATTTCGCCGATCTCGTCGGCTGGGGCGCCATCGGCGCGCGGACGACCGAGAGCCAGGTTCACCGCGAACTCGCCTCGGGCCTCTCCTGCCCGGTCGGCTTCAAGAACGGCACCGACGGGAATGTCCGCATCGCGGTCGACGCCGTGCTCTCCGCCTCGCAGCCGCATCATTTCCTGGCCGTGACCAAGGATGGCCGCTCGGCGATCGCGGCGACGACGGGCAATGACGACTGCCACATCATCCTTCGCGGCGGCAAGCAGCCCAATTACGACGCTGCCAGCGTCGAGGCGGCGGCGGCCGAACTCGTCAAGGCCAAGCTGGCGCCGGCGATCATGATCGATGCCAGCCACGCCAACAGCCTCAAGAAGCCGGAAAACCAGCCGAAGGTCGTCGACGAGATCGCCGCGCAGGTCGCGGCGGGCGACACGCGCATCATGGGCGTGATGATCGAGAGCAATCTTGTCGCCGGCCGGCAGGACCTCGTTCCCGGCAAGCCGCTCGTCTATGGCCAGAGCATCACCGACGGCTGCATCGACTGGGCGTCGTCGGAAACGGTACTGGAGCGCCTCGCCGAAGCCGTCCGCCAGCGCCGCGCGGCGGAGCCGATCGCCCTCGCCGGCTGAACCCTTCGCGCCCGCAAGCCGCCGCTGATGATCTTTTCGGCGGCGGCTGCTAAAGCGAGCCGCGACACTCGTCTTCTCACGTTCCGGGATCCTCGATGACCGCGTTCAAGTCCGATTTCCTCAACGTCCTCTCCGAGCGCGGGCTCATCCACCAGATCTCCGATCCGGAAGGCCTCGATGCCGCCGCAGTCGCCGGTCCGATCACCGCCTATGTCGGCTATGACGCCACTGCGACGAGCCTCCATATCGGCAACCTGATCTCGGCCACGATGCTCTACTGGCTGCAGGAGACCGGCCACCGGCCGATCGCGCTGATGGGCGGCGGCACCTCGATGGTTGGCGATCCGTCGTTCCGCGACGACCAGCGCAAGCTGCTCACCGTGGAGGAGATCGAGCGCAACATCGCCGGCATCAAGCAGATCTTCGCCAAGATCCTGCGCTTCGGCGATGCGCCGGGCGATGCGATCATGGTCAACAATGCCGACTGGCTGCTGAAGCTCAACTATGTCGAGTTCCTGCGCGATGTCGGCCGGCACTTCTCCGTCAACCGGATGCTGTCCTTCGATTCGGTGAAGCTCAGGCTCGACCGTGAGCAGTCGCTGTCCTTCCTCGAATTCAACTACATGATCATGCAGGGCTACGACTTCGTCGAGCTCAACCGCCGCTATGGCTGCGTGCTGCAGATGGGCGGCTCCGACCAGTGGGGCAACATCATCAACGGCGTCGATCTCGCGCACCGGATGGACCGACCGCAGCTCTATGCGCTGACGACGCCGCTGCTCACCACCTCTTCGGGCGCCAAGATGGGCAAGACGGCCAAGGGCGCCGTCTGGCTCAATGCCGATCTCTTCAGCGCCTATGACTTCTGGCAGTATTTCCGCAACACCGAGGACGCCGATGTCGGCCGCTTCCTGAAGATCTTCACGCGCCTGCCGCTTTCCGAGATCGCGAAGCTCGCGGCGCTGGGCGGATCCGAGATCAACGAGGCCAAGAAGATCCTCGCCACCGAGGCGACCGCCGTCGTCCATGGCCGCGAAGCCGCCGAGGCCGCCGCCGAGACGGCGCGGCAGACCTTCGAGCAGGGTGCGCTCGCCGAGTCGCTGCCGACCGTCGAGGTGCCGGCCGCCGAGTTCGAGGCCGGGATCGGGGCGCTGGCGCTCTTCGTCCGCGCAGGCCTCGTCGCCTCGAACGGCGAGGCGCGCCGCCAGATCAAGGGCGGCGGTCTGCGCGTCAACGACGTCGCGCTCGAGGACGAGAAGGCGATGGTCGGCCCCGCCGCGCTGACGCCGGAAGGCGTGGTGAAGCTCTCGCTCGGCCGCAAGAAGCACATCCTCGTCCGCCCGACTTGACGGACGCCGGGACGGGTTCGGCTCGGCCTTCCGAGCCTGATCAGTTGATCGGGAACTCGAAGATCTTGCGGAAGATGCCGGGCGTGATCATCGAGAGCGGGTTCACGGTCAGGCTTGGGCTGGCGATCGGGCCTTCGACCTTGAAGGTGACGCCGAACAGCCCGCCCTGGCTGCCGCCGCCGAGCGCGAGGCCGAGCAGCGGCACGCGCCCGAACAGGTTGTTCACGGCATAGGCCGGCAGATAGGTGCCTGCGATCTGCACCACCTGGCGGCCGAGATCGATCGTGCCGTTTAGCGTCGCGCCGACGGTCGCCCCGCGCAGCACGCCGTCATTGATGACGATCACCGAGCCGCGCTTCGTGTAATCGATGCGCGCCCGGTCGAAAGGCACATGGTCCGGGTTGAGACCGCTCGGCTGGGCGTTCTCGCCCGTGCCGGTGCTGGCCGAGACGAGCTTACGCATCGAGGCCTCATCGACGATCGCGAACTGAGCGATGTCGAAGACGCCGTTCATCGCCCCCCGCGCGCCGCTCCGCGTCCCGGTCAGCCGCAACTGGCCGCCGCTGATGCGCCGGTAGAGGTCGACGAAGGCGATCGTGTTGCCGGCATCGGCCGATTGCAGGTCGAGCGAGGCGCCGCCCGAACCCGCATCGGTATAGGTCATTGTGATGGGGCCGCCCGGCAGCGAGCCCTTCAGCGTCGCGCGGTCGACGGTGCCGCCGCTCGTCTCGATCACCAGCGCCGCCTTGCCGAGCGTCGCCTTTCCGAAGCCGGCGATCTGGTCGATGCGGGCGTCGATCGACAGGTCCGGCGCGGCATCGTTCGGCGTCGCGCCGCCTTGCTTGAAGCTGGCGATGAGGCCGCGGGCATCGAAGGACGCGCCACGCACGACGATGCCGTAGCCGCCGCCCTTGCGGGTCAGCGATACCGCCACGTCGTCGCCCTTGCGCAGCGCGACATGGTCGATCTCGGCCGAGACGACGCCATATTTCGCATCGAGCACGGCCTTGCCGCGGAAGCCGAAGCCGTCGCCGGTCGCGACCATGTTGTCGACGAGATAGCCACCCTGATCGCGCGGCAGGAGGTCGAACTCCAGCCTCGCCGGAACGCCGACGCCCTTCGACCAGCCGAGCGGCTGCAGCACGAGCCGCGCCTGCTTCAGGTCGAACACATAGTGCTGCCCCTTGCGGCCATCGGCGAGGTCGGTGATCGAGGCGCCGAGCGTGCCGCCGATGACATTGTCGAGGCCGATGCCGAGCCGCTTGCGGGCCGCCGCGTCGAGGATGAGCTGGACGCTCCTGCGCGCCTCGTCACTGCTGCCGTCGCCGTCCTGGTCGCCGATCGGCTGCGTCAGGTCGATGGTGGCCGGGACTCCGTTGATCGTCGCCTTGCCGGCGATGGAGAAGGCCTGCGGCGTCGCGACCATCGTGAAGGCGCCGGCGGCGACCTTCCGCCCTTCGATCGGCGCGGCGCTCGCGAAGCCGGTCGTGTCGAGGGTCGCGCGCCACTGGATGTCGCTCGGCAAGAGGCCCGGCTTCAGCGGCATGCTGATCGAAAGGCTGCCCTTGCCGCTGCCGGCGAGGTCGGCCGGATCGAGCCCGTTGCGCGAAAGAGCCCGCATCGGCTCCGAATTCGCGATGCCCGCGATCGCGCCGACATCGCCCTCGAACTCGGCCTCGATCCGGCTCTCGGCATTCGGCTGCGCCGTGTTCGGAACCGCGAAGATGCCGTTGGTGATGGCAACGGTCTTGCCGTTCGGCGCCGTGATCGAACCGCGGTCGATGTCGATGCCGAAGGTCGAGCCGGCGACGACGGCGTTGCCACTGACGCCAGTGATGGGCGGGATCGTGCCGACGGTCGTGAAGGTCACGTCCTCCAGCCGCGCGTCGAGGCGCATATAGTCCTCGGGCATGGTGACGCGCTCGCCGGTGAAGAGCACGCCGCCCGGCACGGCCGATTCGAACCGCGCCGCCGAGATGTGGCCGCCGCTGACATGCTCCATGACCCATTTGCGCGCGGGACCGGCGAGGGTCGGTGGCCAGATCTGCTTCAGCGCCGAGATCGACATCGGCGTGAACGAGGCCGAAATGGCGAGCGACGGCGTCGGCCCCTCGAGCCCGATCGTGCCGGCGGCCGCGACCGAGGCGACCGGCGTCGTGATATCGAAATCGGTGATGTCGATGCGCTTGCCGGGGAAGTCCGCCTTGCCGACCAGCGCGATGCGGTCGGCGACAATCGGCGGCGAGTTCGAATCGCCAGCGAGATAGGCACCGCGCGATTCGAAATCGAAGCTGTAGCGGCCGTCCGAATCCTCGCCGAGCGGCCTGATCTCGCCGGTGAGGATGGCGTGGGTCGGGCCGAACTGGAACTGCGACGGTTCGAGCACGAGGGTGCGCTTCGCCACGTCCCAATGGACACGGATCGTCGCCTCGTCGAGCAACACGGTGTCCTTGCCGAACCCGGAGACGAACTGGCCGGCGCCGAGATCGAAGCGCAGTTGCGCGTCCTTGACGTCGCCGTCCGGCGTCAGGACCACCGTCGCCCGCCCGAACAGGGGAATGTCCGACTGGACCAGACTCTCGGGCCGGCCGAAATTCGGCTCGATATCGGCGATGGTCAGCTGCGAGAAAGACATCGACAGCGTCCGATCACCGGACTTCGCATCGACGGCGCGCTCGCCGACGATGCCCCACCGGCCGGAATAGCCCGAGGTCGAGAAGCTCGCCTTCACCGTGCCGCTGTCGTCGAGCGTCATGGCGATGTCGGTATGGGGGAATTCGCGCTGCTGCAGCCGCTTCGCGTCCCAGATATGGATGGTCGCGGCATCGATGCCGAGGCTGCGGAAATTGCGGTCGACAGCGGCCTGGATGGCCGGATCGAGGGCGCGGTTGAGGATGTGCAGCGCCGAGAACAGGTCCGGGAAGCCGCCGTCGAGCGCCTTGATCGCCGGTGGCACCGGCGGCGTCAGATCGGCGACGGGCGAGCGCTCCGGCTCGATCGGGGCCGCCGGGGGCAGCGGCGGCGTCGGACGCCCGGGCATGCCGAGGAAGATACGCCCGTCATCGCCGCGCACGAGCGAGATGTCGGGCTCGCTGATCTCGATCTCGGAAATGTCGAGCCTGAGGCGGAACAGCGACAAAGGATCGATGCCGAATCGCGCCGTCGGCACATGAGCCACCGAGGTGCCGCCCGCGTCCCGCACGCGGACCTCGTCGATCCGCGCCATCAGGCCCATCACGGGGTCGACATCGATCGAGGCGCCGCCGACGCTGACCTCGTAGCCGGGTCCGACCTGGGCGCGGATCCCCTGTTCGACGCGTTCGCGCAGGATGCCGAGATCGACCGGCCCCACCGCGAGGATCGCCGCGCCGGCAACGACCAGCACGACCATGAGCACCACTGCGGCGCTCGCCAGGCGGACCACGGCGCCGAACCAGCCGCGCCGACGCCTCGGCGCCCTCGCGACCAGGGGGCGATGCGCCCGCGCCGAAGGAAACTGGTCCAGCCTCATTGTCAGGTGTTGTCGCTCCTCGTCGGTCGCCCCTCGGGCGGACGGCTCAGGCGGGGCCGTTGTCTGTCCTTGGTTAACGGACGCGGTCTCCCGCCGCAATCAGGCGCGACGCGCCTTGAAAGCTATCCATGATTT
>Ga0209930_1005535_pt1 | contig 10214 bp, 13 predicted proteins | sample ThiBiot_500_biof_2_FD_183948 | JGI IMG/M metagenome (GOLD analysis project Ga0209930, IMG submission 183948) | Wastewater bioreactor microbial communities from Cape Town, South Africa - Thiocy_cont_500_biof (SPAdes) | ecosystem: Engineered > Bioreactor > Thiocyanate-remediating >... | reverse complement strand
CGGCTTAGCACGACATGGTGGGCAGCGGGCGGCGCGCAGCAGCGAAAGAGGACGAGCTGAACGTCGATCGTCGACATCCTTCTCCTGCTGCTTCATCGCCCCGTCGGCCTCGCTCTCTGCGCCGCTTCTCGCTGCTCGCCGCGCTCGGAACGCTCGCAGAATCTCCTCGTCGCCACCACCAACACCAACACCAACACCAACACCAACCGTACTTGATAACCGATCGTCGCTGTAGATTGAGTGGCATTGCGTTGCGAGAGACCTCGACGCTCGACCATGGCCACGGCGCACTGGTTCGGTAATCCGCCCGACTCGCTCGAGCCCGTGCTCTCGCAGGACGAGCACTCGGGCCTCCTGGTCGACCCGACGCAGGAGGTACCGCCCGAGCCCAAGACGCCCGAGATGCGTCGGCAGTTCTACTACTTTCCGCCCGACTCGTCCGATATGGAGAACGGCGTGGCGGCCGGCGAGATGATCGAGAGCCCGGACCTCACGCCGTGGTCGATACTGCTGATGGTACCACGACGCGTTGCCATTACTCGCTGTCTCGCTCTCGGTCTCGGTCTCTCGCTGACACACAAGAGCGTGACTCACGCACTGCCAGGTTTTTTGCCCATGCTTCCTCGGCAATCCGTTCAGCGCCGAGAAGAAGCTCGAGTACAAGCGCATGATGAAGACCATGTGTCTGGTGATTTCGGTGGTGATTTCGGTCGTGCAAGTACGCGAGCGAGTGCGCGAGTGCGTGCTCCGTGCGCCACTCACTCACTGCTGACACCGATGGTGAATTGCATTGCCGTGCTACGCTACGCTACAATGATGCGTGTCGGTGTGTGCGTCTCACAGGTGATCCTCTTCATCGTCGCCATCTCGCTGCACGGCATCGACAACCCCAAGAACAACTGGATGATCGGGCCCAACTCGAGCACGCTCATACGCATGGGCGCCAAGAACCCGTACATGATGCGCTACAAGGCGCACATCGAGCGCTTCTTCTCGCCCATCTTCCTGCACTCGGGCATCATTCACATCCTCGTCAACCTCACGATCCAGCTGCGCATGGGCCTGTACCTCGAGCGCCGTTGGGGCTCCATCAAGTTCACGTGTACCTACGTCGGCTCGGGCATGGTGGGCATCATGATGGGCTGCGTGCTGCAGCCGGGCACCATCTCGGTCGCCGCCTCGGCGTGCGTCATGGGTCTGATCGGTGCCTACTTGGCGCAGCTTACCATCACGTGGCACAAGTTCGATCCCTTCCAGCTCAAGGTGGCGTTGTTCCAGTGTATATTCGTCTTGGTCGTCACGACACTCGAGGGTACGCTCCTGCGCCATTCTCTGAGCAAACCATCCACACTCACTCGTTCGTTGCCTCACTCGTTGTCTCCATCGTGGCTGCCACAGGAATCGGCCCGAACTTTATCGACTGGAGCGGCCACATGGGCGGTGCTGTGGCTGGTGTCGGGTTCGGCTACTTTCTCTTTGGCAAAGAGTACGCGCTGCGGAAGCACATTATCGTACGGCGCGTGTTGCCCGTGTTGTCGGCCATTGCGTTGTTGTGTTTCTATGCCGCTGGCATTGTACTATTCTACACGATCATCACAGTACCCGAGCCGACCATGTCATAGCCAGCGCGACATGGATGGAGCGAGGCGGCTTCCGGTTGTGCTCGCTGGTTTGGTTGATTGTTTCGAGCTAAGAGTTTGTAGATGAAACAAGTAATAATCAAGTAATGAATGAATGAGTGGTAGGCATTGAATGATAGCGAGTGAGATACGATCGAATCGCATCGCATCGAATCGAATCGCGCAGGAGCTCGGTATTGCTGTTTCCCGCCAAAGCGTCGCGCGTATCCTTCCGTTGGCGCTCTCGCTCTCTCTCCCGCTGCATCACGCCGAACCACCAAACAACCACCTGCTCACTCGCTCTCTCCCTACCTCCCCCTCTCTCCCTCGTTCGTTCTCTCCTTCGTTGCATCCCACTCGCCTGTCGTCGCTCGCGCCAACGTGATCGCCTCCACCCTCCCACCATGCAGATCGGGACCGACGAGAACCTGAGCCAGGCGAATCTCGCACCGACCTTCGCCGCCTCCAAGACACCCACCGAGTACGAGAGCGATTCGAATGTGTGCCTTGCTCGTGAGCTCTCGAGGGCTTGTTCTCACGTTTGCCTTGTGTACATTGATCTCCGTGCGTGCTCGTTGCTTGGCATGGCTTCGCCCGCTTGGTCTAGGTACCTCGTCGAGTATGAACGGTTGCTCAAGCAGCGCGACGATGGCATGCGCAACCAGCGCCTGCAGCACCTGTTCGCGTCGGCGAGCGCTCGCCTCGACCGCACGCTCTATGCGAGCTCCTGCTCCACGACGCCGTTGGTCGAGCGAAACGCCTTCGCCAAGTTGTGCATCTACAACGCACTGGTCGTTCGCTCGGTCTCGGGCCCCGCTGATGCGTGCGAGCTCTTCAAAGACATGGAGATGCACGGCATCGGCATCGAGACCGTGCACTTCTACACTGGCTGGGCGACCGCCGAGGCCCTCTGCCGTACGCCGCGCTCGCACGCACGCCTCTGCGTTCACAACGAAGCCTCGCCAGTCGCCAGGCGCGCCAGGCGTCCGGTTGGCTAACCTCGTCTTTGTATCGGACAACAGACAAGCTTGATCGAGCGCGCGAGATTCTCCTCGCTGGCATGAGCCGCATCAAAGACCCCAAGTACCGCGAGAAGCTCAACGACGAACTCACTAAGCTCCAGCGCCAGGCACAACAACAGCAGCAGCAACAACAACAACAGCATCCACTGCCACCACACACAAGCTCGCGCCATGGCGCGTCGCATACGCCTCGCACGGCCCTAGCACCGATCACCGCCTCACGCTCGCCTCTACAACCCATCTCCTCGAGCACACCACACGCGCGCGAGCCGAGCTCGCTCTCGACTCAGCGCGCCCTCTCTGCGCACCACGCATCGGCCGGTACTGTTGCCGCCGCACCTTCTTCGGCGTCGTCATCGGTTCTTCGAACTCGCACACCGGGTCCTCGTAGCCTGCTACCAAGTACGTGGCTTGGCTTGGTGTGCCCACCACACCAATTCAATGTACGTTACTGCTTACTGATCGAGTCACGGTCTCTGTCACAGCCGGCACCAAGGCTCCCCGCCGTGTTGCTGCACCGCCGGGTAGCAACAGCAACGCCATGGCCGTCGATCCGGTCGATTCTACGGCCGCTCACAGCGCTCATTCGGCTGAAGCTGACGGCGGCGTGCGCCATGGCCCACCTCGGTCGCCTGCCATGGGCGGCGGCGTGTCAACCATGTCGGCGGCGGCGGCGGCAGCGGCACGCGATCACTCGTCGTCTGCCATGGCCCTGGTGCCCGCGACGCCCTCCATGAGCACGGCCAGCATGTTGGCGCCGCCTGGCTCCGGCATGCCGGGGCAGAGCACTCCTTCAGGCCGCACCATGGCAGCGCCCGCCATGATGACGCCCGTGCACGCTAGCGGCACCGCCCCTCCTCTCAGTGGCGCGTCTTTCGCCATGGCTCCCGACGCGACGCCGGCGTCTTCGGTGCCACCGAGCGCGCACGTCGTCATGCACACACCTGCCATGAGTGGCATCGCTCCAGGCAACATGCGGTGCCCTGCTTCGGCCCCGCCGCCCTCTGGCACTCTCTACGAGCCTCAGACACCAGCCGACGCCCTGGCTCCTTCGTTTGCCACATCGTCCGTCTTGCCCATGTCAGTATCCGCTCCTTCCATCGCGAGCTACGAACAGCAACAGCAACAACAACACCAGCAACACTACATGCAGCAGCCGCAGGCGTATCATCACCATCAAGCGCATGCCATGCACGGCTCGGTGTCGATGCCTTTCGTTGCCGACCAGCAACAATACCAACAATACCAGCAACAGCAGCAACAGCAGCAGCAACAACAACAGCAGCAGCAATCTCGCTCCAGCTCGTTTGCTTCGGCCAGCAGTATGGGCTCCGTGGCGTCTGGCCCATCGACCGCCGACACCGACGACTCGATTGCGCGTTTATTGAAGATGGCCGAGAAGCACGGCGAAAAGTCGAACCGCAGCCTCATGTTCGAGGTGGTCGCGCGTACCATGCCCGACATGACGGTCACGATCAACGGCAAGCAGTACGTGCTGCTCGAGGAGATTGGCAAGGGTGGCAGCTCCAATGTCTTTAAGAGCCTCTCGGAGGAGTTCCACATCTGTGCCATCAAGCGCGTCCCAATCGACCCAAAGGCCGATCATGTATGTAGCGAATCGTGCGCCGCCGCTGTCTTCTCTCACTCACTCATGCACTCTCACAGGCTACTGTCGAAGGTTATGTCAACGAGATCAAGTTGCTCCGCAAGTTGCGTGGCCGTGACGAGATTGTGCGCCTGATCGATGATGAGGTCGACGGCACCAGGGGCGTCATCTACCTGGTGCTCGAGTTCGGCGAGATTGACTTCTCAAAGCTGCTACAGCAGCTGCAGAAGAAGATTGCGAACCGTGCCAACTTTATTCGAGTCTATTGGCAACAGATGCTGCTGGCAGTCGAGGTGATACACAAGGAGATGATCGTGCACGGCGGTACGTGGTGGTGTATCCGCGACGGCTCTCGGCCAGCGCATTCGCATACACACGCGCGCATCTCTCTCTCGCGTCTCACACCAGAATACCCTCCTACTCTCGCAGATCTCAAGCCTGCCAACTTTGTGTGCTTCCGTGGCACGTTGCGTCTGATCGACTTTGGCATCGCCAAGGCCATCGCCAATGGCACGACCAATATCGTGCGCGACCACCAGGTCGGAACAGCCAACTACGTGTCGCCCGAGGCTCTCACGGACGTGGCCGGCGAGGGTGACGTCGGTGCCAAGATGAAGGTACGCTGTCAGGCGCACCACACTATCGAACGAACGAGAGGGCTAACCACCGAGACGAACTCATCCTTGTGGCAAAATGGCCGTATTTGTGGGTCGGGTGTCGGGTGTCGGGTGTAGTTGGGTCGCGCGAGTGACATTTGGTCGCTGGGCTGCATCTTGTACCAGATGGTGTACGGCCGACCACCATTTGCCAGCATCACGAAGCTGATTCCCAAGGTGACGGCGATCCTGAACCCCAGGCACGAGATCGCATATCCGCCAACGACATCGACCGGAGAGGTTGTGCCCGAGGTGGTGATCGACGTGATGCGCGGCTGCCTGCAACGCGACCCGTCGAAGCGACTGACGATACCACAATTGCTGTCGCACGCGATGCTGCAATGGTAAGCGTGGTGTCGGTTGCAAACGAGTAGCCTGGATCATGTACAAAGAGGCCAAGCTGTGAATTGCCTGGTTGTGGCGGCGGTTTTGGTTTTGGTTGTGATGATGATGATGATGATGATGATTGTACTGTAGAGTGTAGTTGTTGTGTCTGCGATCCGAGTAAACCGGTCAGCACGAAAGCGAATGGTACAGTATCGCAGGGTGTCATGGAGCCACCTGTCGATTGCTGGTTACCACCATATTGCTGTCGTGGCTGTGTCGCATTAGTTACGAACCAGGCACACGGAGACTCCATTACCTTCGCCGCCCATTCGTTGCCACATCATCACCTCTCTCACTCTCGCTCTCGCTCTCGCTCTCCCTCTCCTAGCGCGAGTTGCTGGTTCATCGTCACCGATGGATCTACTTCGACTTGAGATTGAACGCAAACGTAAGGCAGCAGCACTCGAGCCATCTGGCGGTCAGCAACAAGCCAAGCGACAGAAGGTCTACAAGACTCGCAAGGAACTCGAGGAGGAGCGCCTGGCCGAGGAACAGCGCCAACGCGAGCAAGAGCTCCAAGCTCAGCAGCAGCAGCAGCAACAACAGCAGCAGGAGCAGCAAGCACAACATCTACCCCGAGAGGCCGAAGGCTTGGCGAGCTCGACGGGCAGCGACACGGCGGATGGCAGCAGCTCAGCGGCGCAAGCTCGCACGACGCTGCCGGTCGATGAGGTCAAGCGCCGACTGCGCGCGTTTGACGAGGTCGTGACGTTCTTTGGCGAGAGCGACCTCGATCGAGAGCGTCGGTATGCAGCTGCAGCAGGGCAGTGCCAGCAGCAGCAGTGACGGTAGCGGGCTTGCCTTCTTACGCCAGCGTGCGTCGCTCGTAGATTGCTCGAGATCGAGGCCGACCCATCGCGCGAGTACAAGGGCTTTGCGAATGACTTTCAGACCAAGCTCAAGGAGATCGACGACGAGCTCGAGGCGCAGCACTCGAGCGCCGACGCCAGCGAGAAGCACACCAAGAAGCGCCTCAAGAGCGAGGACAGCATTGACACATCGACGCCCGAGGGCATGATCATGGCGTTCCTGAAGCGGCTGCTGCGCGAGTGGGAGACCGAGCTCAACGAGCGTCCGGACGCCGTCAAGCGCTCGGCGCAAGGCAAGCGCACGCTGGCGACCTTCAAGCAGACGAGCGACTACCTCAAGCCGCTGTTCGTGCGCCTCAAGCACCGCACGCTGCAGCAGTCGATCCTCGACCACTTGATCGAGATGGTGAACTTTATCAAGGAGCGCGAGTACGTCAAGGCCAACGACGTCTACCTGCAGATGGCGATCGGCAACGCGCCGTGGCCCATCGGTGTGACGATGGTCGGCATCCACGAGCGCTCGGCGCGCGAGAAGATCTCGAGCAACCAGATCGCACACGTGCTCAACGACGAGACGCAGCGCAAGTTCATCCAATCCGTCAAGCGCCTCATGACCTTTGCGCAGACCAAGTATCCCACCGACCCATCCAAGATGATGATGCCGTAATGGTGAGAGTGCGAGTGAGTGAGTCTTTGTGTGTGTGTATGCCCATATGTACTGTTACTCCGAACAACAACAACAACCCCGCTACAACTGATTGATTGATTCACTGCACATGCATATCAACACGTTCATTCAATAGCTCTACTACTGGTTGCTGCTACTAGCAGACGTGGTGGATGTCTGCGCTGCACCGGTAGTCGAGGCGACTTTCTTGTCAGTCTCGAGGAAGGCTTCGAGGTTGATCTTCTCCAGCTGCAGACACACGCGCACATACGGCGCAAGTGAGTGAATGGATCGAATCGATCAGAGATGCGCCCAGCTATACCTCGTCATCTTCGACGGCCATGACAGCCGAGACCTCGGGTACATAGTGCATCATCATGCGCTCGATGCCATTCTTGAGCGTGATCGACGAGCTCGAGCAGCCGCGGCAGGCGCCCTTGAGCTTGACGAGCACGACGCCGTCGACGAAGCCCTTGTACTCGATGTCGCCGCCGTCAGCCTGCACGCCTGGGCGCACGCGCGTCTCGAGCAGCTCCTTGATTTGAATCACGACCTCGTCGTCGTCCGGGTGGATGGCCGTGTCGGCCGGCGGCGCCTCCTCGGTCAGCACCGGCTCGCCGCTCGCAAAGAAGTTCATGAGCGCCGAGAAGACCTGCGGCTTGAGCGTCTGCCACGGCAGCTCCGAGTTCTTGGTGACCGACACAAAGTCGGGCCCGACGTACACCGAGCGCACGCCCTCGATCTGAAACAGCCGACGCGCCAGCGGCGACGACGTGGCCTTCAAGGCGCTGTCGAACTCGACGTGGCCGCTCTCGAGCAGCGTCTTGCCATCGGGCACGAACTTGACGGCGTTGTCGTTCGGGCTCTCGTACGTCTGAATGAAGAAGTTGCGCCGCCGCCCAGCGACGGCAGCGACAGCGGCCGAGGCACGCAGAAGCGGGGAACGTGAGAGAGCGAGACTCGTGAACGAGGAGCTCTGCGGCACGACACGGCCGTGAGCGAGCACCGCACGCACAAGCGAGCCGCGCAGGAGCAGCAAGCGCGAGAGCATGGCGGAAACGAGTGAATGAGCGAGAGAGCAGCAGGTTTTTTGGTTTTCCTAGCACCATACGGCCGCTGCTGAGGGCCGCACGATGCAGCGCACAAACCGAAAACCGCTCAGCAGTCTCTTCGTCTACCTTCGCCGTCAACATCGCCATCAACGATCGCTCGAACTCAAGCAGTCTATCCCTGTGCCGAGTAACGAACCTTCGAGCTTGACGGTCATACGCGCTCGCTCGCTCGCTCTCCGAAGCTCCCATACCAGCCCGCTGATTGCTCGACGCGCCAGTTGCTTGCTGCTGTCGCGCTCGCCCGTTTACCAGAACCCTACCCACACATACACACATATGGCTACCAAGGCCGCCAAGGCTGTTGGCGCAGCCGCCTCCAAGGCCGCCAAGGCCGTTGGTAGCGCAGCGAAGGCTGCTCGACCTCGTGCGCGCAACTTCTTTGACATTGTGTTCTCGTTCCCGGACCTCGCTGTGGGCCGCCGTCTCACGCGCTCGATCTGGCACACCTACCCCAACTGCTACTGGACCGTGACCAAGGTCGTGCCGCGAGTCAACGTACGTCACCAGCACCTCACGCGTAGTTGGCCATCGAGCTGGAGTTGCTGCTGCCGCTGCTGTTGCTGGAGTTGATGTTGCTGCTCTGCCTACGAGAGCGAGCGAGTGCTGCGCTCGATAGCTGCTGGCGCTGATCCTGACGTCTTGCTATGCTTGTGATGCTTCTTCGTATGCTGCTGCTACTCGTGGCGCTCCAGCAAGGAGGCGTGACTCGTGGCAAGGCGTGGGGCGAGCTCACGTGGCTGGGCCGGCCGCAAGGACCGCCGACCGAGATCCGCTGCACTCTCAAGCGAGGCTGGTGCCTGTTCGATGAGGCGCCCAACAACCCTGCCGCTGCTGCTGCCGAATCCAACACAAGCACGACCACTGCCTCGACGACAGAAGCGGAACAGGCCAAGCAATAAACAGACCAACGAGTGTGCATTACGACCAACGAGCAGCAGCACCAGCAGCGATCGCGGCTGGGATTTGGCGCAATCGCGCGAGCACGCGCACAACACAGATCGGCAGCGGCGATAACAGTATCAGCAACAGCAAGAGGAGTAGCACAAGAGAGATCGGCCGCTCAGGGGCGCATAGTTGTAAGACGGCGGCGCCGTGAGCCACCTCGGGCTCGGCGGGCTGTTTATTGGTCGGCGCGCACTCGTGGGCCACGGTGCTGCTGCTCCATCGGGCTCGGCGGGCTGGCAGGCGCGGTGCGGCCGTCGTACAGACTGGCGGGACTCGAATTCGACAAAGGCGCACGCTTATTGGCGCTCAGCGGCCTGCTGGATGCGGAGCTGCTTGTAGTAGTCGTCGCGGCGGACGTTGTACGAGCCACGGTGCCACATCTTGAAGCCGATGCCGGCAACAGTGCCGAGGGCGAGGCCCCAGAAGACCGAGTGCAGGAAGATCTTCTGCTGCGAGGAGCGGTAGAACTGAGGAAGCGAGAGCTGCAAAAGACCCATTGGGAAGCGAGAGGAGACGGAGAGGTCGAGGCGAGACGACGCAGTACAAGGGAGGAAGGGAGGGTGCGGAGGAGGTGGATGGATGGCACGCGGCGCAGAGCAACAGCAAACAACAACCGAGGCGCGCAGAGGGAGATCGACGACGAGAGGAGAGGCGAGCGAAAGCGTGTTGGCTGCTTGTTGGTGGCGCCCGATACTCTGCGCTCTTTCGCTCTTTCGCTCTTTCGCTCTTTCGCTTCGTCCTCATCACCAGCAGCAGCAGCGCGAATCTCGCTCGCTATCACGGCGCCATGATAACAGTCAAAGTAGAAGTCTTGACTCCTGGCTATCCCGTCCGCAAGAAGCGATGGACCACCAACGTCCGCGATGTTCCCGTCTTGCAGGACTACAATATGGACTGGATCGGAGCGCTCGTGCGGCTGAATCCCGATTGCGTCAGCGTCAAGGCGAGTGTGTACGTTGTTCGAGCGCTCGCTTGTGCATCACTCTGATCACGGCCGCTGCTGTAGCGAGGGCGTGCCTGTCGATCATACGCTACCAATGGATGCGCTAAACCCCGCGAGAAACTTCACGCTCGAGGTCACGGTATGGCACACTCCCAACGAGATTGAGCACCTAATGAGTGCTCACCAACGAGACCACATGACAGGTGACGATCCTCAATCTTCCACCAGAGAGTCGAGTGATCGACAGTACGTCGTGTGCATATGTGTGTGGCTGGTTCACGATTCGAGCGAATGATGTGTCTCGCTCAGTTGGAGGTGCTCGGACCTTGATCGACTGACACATCGACTCTCGCTGATGTCGTCTCTCATGCTTATGACTCACTCTCTCTCTCTCTTTCTGTGCGCGCCATCGAATCATGTGTCACTCCTTGCGATCAGCCATCAAAGG
>Ga0209930_1005532_pt1 | contig 10215 bp, 9 predicted proteins | sample ThiBiot_500_biof_2_FD_183948 | JGI IMG/M metagenome (GOLD analysis project Ga0209930, IMG submission 183948) | Wastewater bioreactor microbial communities from Cape Town, South Africa - Thiocy_cont_500_biof (SPAdes) | ecosystem: Engineered > Bioreactor > Thiocyanate-remediating >... | reverse complement strand
GAAGCGGGGCCTGGTGCAGGGGCAGGAGGGCCGGAATCAGGCAATGTTGACGGCAATGAAGGCCAGCAGAAACATCAGCACGGCGCCTGCCAGGGGCAGGATGACAGGCATGTAGGGGACGACGGCCTCGGTGGCGTCTTCGGGGGCCGGCTGCTCGCCGTGGTGCGCTGCGGGATCGTGCGTCATGCAAAAGCTCCTGGCTTGCCAATGGGGATGCCTGATTCTAGGCAGGCCTGTCCCCTGGCGCCTTCGGGGAAAGCCATGACACCGGGCCTGCTAGACGGCATTGACCTGCATGCCTTCGGCCTGAAGGGCGGCTATGACCTCGTCGATATGGGCCTTGTTGCGCGTCTGCAGCACCAGCTCGATTTCCACGCTCTGCGCGGCCAGCATGGTGAAGGCGCGCTGGTGGTGGACTTCCTCGATATTGGCGCCCGCTGCAGCCACCGTGGCCGTGATGCGCGCCAGCACGCCGGGCACGTCGCGCGCGCTGACCTTGATGCGCGCCAGCCGCCCGGAGCGCACCATTCCGCGCCCGATGATGGCTGCCAGCAGCAGCGGATCGATATTGCCGCCCGACAGGATCATTCCCACCTTCTTGCCCGCAAAGCGCTGCGGATGGCGCAGCAGCGCGGCCAGGCCTGCGGCGCCCGCGCCCTCGACCAGGGTCTTCTCGATCTCCAGCAGCATGAGCACGGCCTGCTCGATGTCGCCCTCATCGACCAGCAGCATGTCGTCCACCAGGCGTGCCACGACTTCCTGCGTGATCGCGCCGGGCTGGGTGACGGCAATGCCTTCGGCGATGGTCGAGGTGCCCATCGGCAGCTCGGCCTGGCGCACGGCATTGAACATGTCCGGGTTCAGCCCCTTGGCCGCCGTGGCCACGCCCGCGATCAGGCCGCCGCCGCCAATGGCCACGACCAGCAGGTCCAGATCCGGCTGTTCGGCCAGCATTTCCAGCGCCAGGGTGCCCTGGCCCGCCGCGATCTGCTCGTCGTCATAGGGATGGACAAAGCACAGGCCCTGCTGCTCGGCCAGTGCGTAGGCGTGCTGGCGCGCCTCGGCCAGGGAGTCGCCGTGCAGCACGACCTCGGCGCCGAAGCCGCGCGTGCGCTCCACCTTCACCCCCGGCGTGAAGCGCGGCATGACGATGACGGCACGCACCCCCAGGCGCTGCGCGTGGTAGGCCACGCCCTGGGCATGGTTGCCGGCGCTCATGGCGACCACGCCGCGTGCGCGCTCCTCGGGCGAGAGCTGGGCCAGCTTGTTGAGGGCGCCGCGTTCCTTGAACGAGGCCGTGAACTGCAGGTTCTCGAACTTGAGATACACCTGCGCGCCCGTGATCTGGGACAGCGTGCGCGATTCCACGCAGGGCGTTTCGAGCACGGCGCCGCGCAGGCGGCCGGCGGCGTTCTGGATGTCTTGGAGGCTGAGCATGGCGCATTGTGGCGCACACGCGGGCCTGCCCGCGCCAGGCCATGCAATGGATTCCCCGCAGCCAGCGTGGTGCAGGGGGCTTTCATAAAATAAGAATCATTCTTGTCTGTGGGGCGCGCACCGCTCCGGCTGGCCATGGCTTTCTCCTCTGTCCAAACACCTGCACGCCCTCCGCGCTGGCTGGGGCGGGGCACGCTGCGTGCCTGTGACTTCAGCGGGCCCGACTACCGCATCCTCGATGCCGAGGTCACGGCGCAGGATGCGCTGCTGGCCGGGCACCTGCAGGCCTGGCAGGTCCAGCCCGGCCTGTGGCTGCATGGCGTGGAAGCCCGCGACCTGCGCACCATGAGCACGCGTTCGCCGGCCGTGCCGGGCCTGCACATGGTCGTGCTGCTGGAGGGGTGCGTGGACGTGGCCTTCGGCAACCAGGGCCTGCAGCTGCAGGTGGCGCCCGCCAGCGCCGCCGGTGCCCATGTGCAGGCCTGCGGGGCCGTCATCCACACGCGGCCCGGCGACATGTTCATGCGGCAGTGGCGGCGCGGCAAGTTCGAGCGCAAGCTCAGCATCACCGTGCAGCCGCAGTGGTTTGCCGCACAGACCCTGCCCATGGCGGCGCCGCCGCTGCTGCAGCACTGGATGGAGCAGCAATTGCTGGCCATACGGCCCTGGCAGCCCTCGCCGCGCGCCGTGGCGGTGGCCGAGCAGATCATCCAGCTGGCACGCGAGGGCTCGGCGCCCTTGCTGCTGGCCAGCCGCACGCTGGAGCTGGTGCACGAGGCCGTGCAGTCCCTCGAGGTGCCCGAGCCCGATCCGGCGCAGACCGTGCCGGGCGTGCTGGGCGTACGCGAGCACCGGCGCATGGCGCGCCTCAAGGCCCTGCTGGACAGCGGCGGCGACGGCTGCCGCACGCTGGCCGAGATCGCACGCGAAGTGGGCCTGAGCGCCAGTGCGCTGCAGCGCCAGTTCCGCCTGGCCTATGGCTCCAGCATCGACGAGTACCGGCGCGAGCAGCGGCTGGCGCGCGCCTGGGCCGCGCTGGAGCAGACGGGCTGCAGCGTGGCCGAGGTCGCGCATGGGGCCGGCTATTCCAGCGCGGCCAACTTTTCCACGGCCTTCAAGCGCCGCTTCGGCATCTCTCCCAAGCTGGTGCGTGCCCGGGTCTGACGCCCGGCGGGCGTCTTTGGCGCGTGGCGCAAACATCGGCAGGCCTGCCGCAAAGCCTGCTTGCGCCAGGCGGTGCTGCAATCTGGCAAAAGAAAGGACATACGCGAATGACACAGCTGCAGGCGCGCACCTCGGTGCACATGGACAGGCCCGACGAGGCCATTGCCGCCATCGTCGGGCACATGCAGGAGCACGACATCACCGTGCGCCGCGAAGGCACGCGCTGGGTGGCCGACTACGAAGGCGGCCGGGGCCAGCTGTGGCTGGAGGGCCGGCAGGTGCATGCCGAGGTGGCGGCCCCCGGCGTGGAACTGCTGCAGGACATGAAGCTCATGCTGGCCCACCTGCTGCTGGAGGCCACGGGCGCCGCCGACGGCTCCCTGGCCTGGGAGGGTGACGGCGCCGCGCTGCAGCGCCCGCCGGCCTTCCGCGTGCTGCAGGTGCTGGCCGTGCACGACCTCACGCCGCACATGCGCCGCGTGCGCTTTGCCTGTGACGACATGGTGCGCTATGCGCAGGACACCCACATCCACGTCAAGCTGCTGTTTCCGCAGCCGGGCGTGACCGAGCCCCAATGGCCCACGCTGTCGGCCAGCGGCCTGCTGCGCCTGCCCGAGGGTGACATGCGCCTGGACATGCGCACGTACACCATGCGTGCGATGGGAATGGCCCAAGACGGCGCCAACGGATGGATCGACGTGGACTTCGTGCTGCACGAGGATGCAGGCCCCGGGTCGGCCTGGGCCGCGCGCGCCCAGCCGGGCCAGCGCATCGGCATGACCGGCCCCGGCGGGCGCACGGCCACCCCGGCCGACTGGATGCTGCTGGCCGGCGACGACACCGGCCTGCCCGCCATGCTGCGCATTGCGGCCGCCCTGCCCGCGCATACGCGCGGCCATGTCTTCGCCGAAGTCCAGGGCCCGCAGGACGAGCAGCCCGTGCAGGCGCCCGCAGGCCTGCAATGGCACTGGCTGCACCGGGGCGCTGCCGAGGCCGGGACCACCACGCTGCTGATCGACGCGCTGCGCGCCGTGCGCTGGCCGGATGCGTTGGCCGGTCATCCCGGCAGCCGCTTCGTCTGGGCCGCTGGCGAGTTCGACACCGCCCAGGCCGTGCGCCAGTGGGCGCGCGAGGAGCGCGGGCTGGAAAAGCACGAGCAGCTGGTCGTGGCCTATTGGCGGCGCGGCATGAGCGAGTCGGATTTCAAGGCCGCGAAGTAGGCCGCGAAGCAGGTCGCGAAGCAGGCCACGCAGGGGCCGGCGCCTCAGGGGGCGCTGCGCTCCTGACGCAGCAGAAACTTCTGCAGCTTGCCTGTGGGCGTGCGCGGCAGGCTGGCCGCAAAGACGAATTCACGCGGGATCTTGTAGCGTGCCAGCCTGTCGGCCAGGAATTGCTGCAGCGCCTCGGTATCGGGCGCGGTCTCGCCGCGCAGCACCACATGGGCGATGACGGTCTCGCCCCATTCGGGGTGGGGCCGGCCCACGACGGCGACGTCGGCGACCTGGGGATGGGCCGAGATCGCATCCTCCACCTCCTTGGAATACACGTTCTCGCCCCCTGTGATGACCATGTCCTTGGTCCGGTCCACGATGAAGAGATAGCCCGCGTCGTCCAGGCGCGCAAGATCGCCCGTGCGGTACCAGCCGCCCGGTGCGAAGGCGGCAGCCGTGGCCTGGGCGTCGTGCAGATAGCCGTCCATCACGCTGCCGGTGCGCAGCCAGATCTCGCCGGTGTCGCCCGGGCCGGCATCCTCGCCGTCGTCGCGCACCACGCGCATGTCCACGCCGGGCAGGGCCACGCGGCCGATGGAGCCTGCGCGCTCCACCTGCTCCTCGGGGTAGAGCGTGGTGCCCGTGGGGCCGGTCTCGGTCATGCCGTAGACCTGGTAGAAGCGGTCGCTGCGGTAGGCCGTGGCCAGCTTGCGCGCCATCTCGGCGCCGATGGGGCCGCCGCCGTAGACCCAGGCGCGCACGCTGCTCAGGTCGTAGCGGGCAAAGTCGGGCAGCATCTGCAGCGGCGCGAAGTAGGAGACCGGCGCGCCGAAGTACAGCGTCACGCCCTCGTCCTGCACGGCCTGCAGGAAATGCTGCGGGTGGTACTCGCGCAGCAGCACCACGGTGCCGCCCATGTACAGCGTGCCGCCAAACCAGTTGTTGAGCGGCGAGGAATGCCAGATGGGCATGGCCATCAGCGTGCGTTCCTCGCGCGTGATGGACAGGCCCAGCGCGGCCGTGATCGCCGCCAGCGTGACGGCGCGATGGCTCAGCAGGCAGCCCTTGGGCCGGCCCGTGGTGCCGGAGGTGTAGAGCACCTGGGCGATGTCGCCATCGGCGGGCCGCGCGCCTTCCAGGGGCCTGGCGGCCGCCACCAGCGTGTCCCAGTCCTGGACACCCGGGACGGCCTCTTGCGCCTCGGTCACAAGGCGGGCGCAGGGGTGCTGCGCGGCGGCGACCACGGGCGCGAGTGCGGCGTCAAACACCAGGGCCTTGCACTGCGCGTGGCCGAGGATGTACTGCAGCTCGGGCGCCTGCAGCTTGTGGTTGACGGGCACCAGCGCGGCGCCCAGGCGCCAGGCGCCGAACAGGGCTTCGACAAAGCCCGGCGTGTTCAGGCACATCAGGGCCACGGTATCGCCCCGGCCCACGCCCTGGGCCTGGAGGACGGCGGCCGCGCGCTGCGAGCGCCGCTGCATGTCGGCATAGCTGATGGAGGCGCCGCGGTCGCGCAGAAAGGCCTTGGCAGGCGTCTTGCGCACGGCGCTGTCGAAGGCGTCGAGCAGGTTCATGTCTTGTCTCCTTGTGCTTTGTTGTGTGGCGGGCCGGCGGCCACTTCAGGCGGGCAGCGCGCGCTGCAGGATGGCGGCAATGTCCAGGCCTGCGGGATCGAAGGCGCCCGCCACCATGGCGCCCTGCTGCGCGCCCAGGCGCGTGGCGATGAAGCCGTCGGCCATGGCGGGCGGCGCATGGCGGCGCAGCAGGCAGGCCTGGGCCAGCAGCACCAGGTCCTGCACCAGGCGGCGTGCCTGGGCCTCGAGCTGGTCAGGCGGGCCGGACAGGCGCCGGGCCAGCGACTGCGCCTGCTGCAGCAGCGCGGGCTCGCCCGCCGCCGTGTCGATCAGGTCCTGCAGCAGCAGCTGCGCGCCGTCGGGCTCGCGCGAGATGGCGCGCAGCACGTCCAGGCACATGACGTTGCCCGAGCCTTCCCAGATCGAGTTCACGGGCGCCTCGCGGAACAGGCGCGCCATCACGCCCGTGTCCACATAGCCGTTACCGCCCAGCACCTCCATGGCCTCGCCCGTCAACTCCACGCCGCGCTTGCAGACCCAGAACTTGGCCGCCGGCGTCATGATGCGTTTCCAGGCGCGTTCCAGCGGATCACCCTCGTCGCCTCCACGCTCATAGGCCTGGGCCAGGCGCATGGCGATCTGCAGCGCGGCCTCGCTCTCCAGCGCCAGATCGGCCAGCACGCTGCGCATCAGCGGCTGCTCGGCCAGCCGCTTGCCGAAGACGCTGCGCCGGCGCGCATAGGCCAGGGCCTGCACCGTGGCCGAGCGCAGGATGGCGGCGCTGCCCAGCACGCAGTTCAGGCGCGTGTAGGTGGCCATCTCGATGATGGTGGGAATGCCCCGGCCTTCCTCGCCCATCAGGATGCCCCAGGCGTCCTCGAACTCCACCTCGCTGCTGGAGTTGCTGCGGTTGCCGACCTTGTCCTTCAGGCGCTGCACGCGCACCGCATTCTTTGTGCCGTCGGGGCGCCAGCGCGGAACGTAGAAGCAGGCCTGCCCACCGCCTTCCCCCATGCGCGCCACCACCAGGTGGGCATCGCACATGGGGGCCGAGAAGAACCACTTGTGGCCGCGCAGCAGGTACTCGCCGCCACGCCCGCCGGCGTGCACCGGCATGGCCACCGTGGTGTTGGCGCGCACGTCGGAGCCGCCCTGCTTCTCGGTCATGCCCATGCCCAGCCACATCGATGCCTTGTCGGCCACGGGCAGGTCGCGCGGATCGTATTCGTGGCTGAACAGCTTGCCCTGCAGCTGCTGCCACAGCGCCGGTTCCTTTTGCAGCAGCGGGATGGCGGCCGTGGTCATGGTGGCCGGGCACAGCGTGCCCTGTTCGACCTGGCCATGCAGGTAGAAACCTGCGGCCCAGGCGCTCCAGCGGCCCGCGCTGCTGTCCTCGAAGGGCAGGGAGATCAGCCCCTGCTGCCGGTATAGTCCCAGCAGCGTGTGCCAGCTCGGGTGGAACTCCACGGCGTCGATGATGCGCCCGCGTGCGTCGAAGCGGTGCAGCTCTGGTGTGTGGCGGTTGGCCTGCTCGGCCAGCTCCCAGGTGGCGCGCTCGCCCAGCTGCTGCGCATAGCGCGACAGCGAAGGGATGTGGCGCGCAGCGCCGCTGCGCTGCAGGGCCTCGGCCAGGGCGGGGTCGGCCTCCAGCAGGTTGAAGTCGGTGAGTTCGTCGACCTGGTTCAGGACGTCGTGCGTGTTCCAGGTGTGCCGTGTCTGCAAAGTCTGGCCGGTGCTCATGCGTGTCTCCGTGATCGTGGGTCTCAACGCAAAAGTCTAGGAAAAATGCCCAGCAAAGGTGTTCGGGTTTCACGGCAGCAGCCGCAGCCGCCCAAAGTGCGGCGCCGCCCCCTGCAATCGCGCGCGCAGGCCACCTCGCAGGCGCTGCAGGACGCCTTTGTTCGGCTTGTGATCGAGCAGGGCTACGAGCGCACCACGGTGCGCGAGGTGGCGGCCGTGGCCGGCGTGGGCCTGGGCACCTTCTACGAATACTTCGGCAACATGGACACGCTGGCGGCCATGTGCATCCACCGCCAGGTGCAGGCCCTGCATGCCCAGGGACTGCAGACGCTGCAGGGATGCGCCGGCATGGCGCCGGCCACGCGCGTGGACCGGCTGCTGGACACCTTGGTGGACGGCATTGCGCGCGAGGCGCCGATGTGGGCTGCGCTGTTCATGCTCGAGCGCAAGGTGTCCGCGCCCGAGCCCTTCCGGCGCCACTACCAGGCCTATGTGCAGCTGTGGGCCATGGCGCTGCAGGACTGCGATCCGCCGCTGCCCGAGCCGGCCCAGCCCCTGGCGCGGCTGCTGCACACGATGACCTATGGCTGGGTGTCGCAGTCGCTGCTGGCGCTGGGGCCGCAGCAGACGCCGCAGCAACTGCGCGAGCCGCTGGGCTGGGCCATTCATGCGCTGCTGCGCAAGGCGCAGGCTGCGTAGTCCCTCAGGGCCCAGGGGCCCGAGACTCAGATGCGCGGAAAGCGCAGCGTGAAGCGGGCGCCGCCCCGCTCGGAATCGTCGGCCTCCACGCTGCCGCCCTGGGACAGGGTCAGCGCCTTGACGATGGACAGGCCCAGGCCAGAACCCTCGCGGCGGCGCTTGCCGGGCACCTGGGCAAAGCGCTGGAAGGGATGGGCGCGCAGCTCGCTGGGCAGGCCGGGGCCTGCATCGCTGATGCGCAGCACGGTCCAGGCGCGGCCTTCGATATCGGACTCCACCGTGAGCGCCACGCCCAGCCAGGCGCCGCTGGCCGCATGGCGCATGGCGTTGCTGACCAGGTTGGAGAGGATCTGGCGCATGCGGTCGGCATCGGCGCGGATGTCGGTCATGCCTTCGTCGGTGGGGCCGGGCAGGGACAGGTCCAGCTGCATGCCGTGCTGCTGGAGCTGGGGGTGGAGCTGGTCCAGCGTCTCGGCCACCAGCAGGGTCAGGTCCATGCGCTGCTTTTGCAGCGAGAGCTGGCCTGCATCGGCCATGGACAGCGTGTGCAGGTCGTCCACCAGCCGGCCCAGGTGCTCGACCTGGGACAGCAGGGTGTTCAATTCGGTGTCGTCCGCCGCGATGACGCCATCGCAGATGGCATGCAGTCGCGCCTGCAGCACCGTCAGCGGCGTGCGCAGCTCATGCGAGATCGAGGCCGCCGTGGCGCGGCGCTCGGTCTCCAGCGTCTCCAGCGAATCGATCATGCGGTTGAAGGCCACCACCATCTCGGCCATCTCGCCGTGGGCCTTGCCGGGCAGGGCGCGCGCGCTGAAGTCGCCCAGCTCCACGCGCTTGGCCACCTCGACCATGGACGCCAGGGGCCGCGTCACCAGGCGAGACACCCAAAAGCCCACGGCCAGTCCGAAGGGCAGGCACACCAGCAGGCCGATGACCAGCGACCATTTCTCGCCGAACAGCAGATCGCCCGTCCAGTACTGGCCATAGATCTGCATGGCGCGCGGGCTGTCCTCCAGCGACTGGGCGTTGAGTTCGTCCAGCTCGATCTGCACGGCCGGCGGCAGGCTGTTGTAGAAATCGCGGTACTGGATCTCCGAGAACACCAGCACGCCGATGGCCAGCAGGGCAATGGTGCTGAGCACGGTGGCCGTGATCCACAGGCCGAAGCGCACCCAGATGCGGTTGGGCCTCAGTCCCAGGGCCATAGCCGGTAGCCGATGCCACGCACGGTTTCGATCAGGCCTTCCTGGCCGGCCAGCTGCAGCTTGCGGCGCAGCTTGGACAGGTGCGAGTCGATGACGCGCTCCAGCGCATCGCTCTCGGGCAGGCAGTGCTCGATCAGGTGGGAGCGCGAGAAGCAGCGCCGAGGCTGGGCCGCCAGGCAGGCCAGCAGGCGGAACTCGGTCAGCGTCAGGGGCAGCGGCAGGGCGCGGCCCTCGTTGTCGTAGACCACGGCGCTGTGCGCCTCGGTATCGATCTCGATGGGGCCCACGCGGATGGGCGCGGGCGCCGGGTTCTTGCGCGCCTGGGTGCGTCGCAGCACGGCGCGCACGCGGGCCACGACCTCGGGCGGATTGAAGGGCTTGACCACGTAGTCGTCGGCGCCCAGGCGCAGGGCCAGCAGCTTGTCCACATCGTCGGCCAGGGCCGTGACCATGATCACGGGCGTCTGGCTGTCATCGCGGATGGCGCGCAGCACGTCGATGCCATCCATGCCGGGCAGGTGGATGTCCAGCAGCACCAGGTCGGGCCGCAGCTGGCGGAACAGCTGCAGCGCCTCCTGCCCGTCCGAGGCCATGCGCGAACGCAGCCCGTCCCGCTCGAGATAGGCCGTCAGGATGCTGGCGATGGCGGGCTCGTCTTCGACGACGAGCACGAGGGGGGTGGTTGCCGTTGGCTGTGCTGTGGAGTTCATGGGAAAGCTGGCAGGGCCAAGCGCACATTATGGTGCGATGCCCTGCGAGCCGCAGCCCTCCATATTGGCTCCACGAAGTCTGCAATCGCGCGCAAGGCTGGCGCTGTTCATTTCCTGCAGTCCCATCAGCGGCTATTGGTAGCTCATCGTGAAGGTCGCCCTGCCATAGGCCACGCCAGGTGTCACGCTGCCGGCTGTCTGCACCAGGCGCGCGCTCAGCGGAATCTTCAGGCTGTTCTGCCCCTGTGCGACCTGGCCCGCATTCCATTGGTTGGCATTGCCCAGGCTACCGGAGTCGGGGCCGAAGCTCACGGGCACGTTGTTTCTCAGTACCTGTATGCCGACACCCCGGGCCTTGGAGTTTTGGGCCAGCGTCAGCGTGCTCGATCGGTTGGTGGCCTGGGTGGCGTCCGTCAGCGTGATGAAGGCGGTCAGGCGTGTATTGGCTTCGCCTCCCGCGCAGGTCAACTCGATG
>Ga0209930_1005526_pt1 | contig 10226 bp, 5 predicted proteins | sample ThiBiot_500_biof_2_FD_183948 | JGI IMG/M metagenome (GOLD analysis project Ga0209930, IMG submission 183948) | Wastewater bioreactor microbial communities from Cape Town, South Africa - Thiocy_cont_500_biof (SPAdes) | ecosystem: Engineered > Bioreactor > Thiocyanate-remediating >... | reverse complement strand
TGGGCCCTGTCGGTGCGGACGCGGAGTTGGCGATGTAGGTGAGTCCGGATGTGGTCGAATCGCGGACGGTCACGTTAGTCGCTGTAGTGGACCCGACATTGGTCAGCACGATGGTGTAGGTGAGTACTTCACCAAGTTGTGCCTTCGACTTATTGACTACTTTGTCAAGCGTTAGGCGTATAGGCAAAGTGTAGAATCCAGCATCCAGATTCAGGTTGTTTTCGGCAGCTGCTAGCGTGACCGAGCGAGTGAATCCGGTGATGGGGTTAGCATCACTGTCTTTGGCGTCATTACCTCCTTGTTGTGCTGGCGAGGCTGTGTAGCCCGACGGTTGAGTAAAGCCTACAACATAACTGAAGCTGTTGCCCGGTGTCAGACCTGTGAATGAGTACAGCCCTGAAGCATTGGTTGTAGTGGTTGCTGAAATGACGCCATCCGTGTATAGAGTAACGATGACCCCGGCAATTGGGGGCTCCCCAACATCCTGAATCCCATCTTTATTCAGGTCATGCCAGACAAAGTCGCCCAGGCTGGCGGTAACGGCGGGCTGAGCGGGTACTAGATAGCCAGCATCCAGTGTTGAATTGAACTCTCCCGGTGTCAGCGTTACTGATTGGGTAAGCCCGGTGATCAGGTCAGCGTCACTATCTTTAGTTCTATCCGTCCCGCTGAGTGGCGTAGTGATTGTATAGCCGGTTGGGGCCGTAAACCCTACTGAATAACTGAAACTGTTGCCTGGTGTAAGCCCAGTGAAGGAATAAAGGCCACTGGCATCGGTAGTGGTAGTGGAAGAAGTTGCGCCATTAACATATAGCGTAACAATTACTCCTTCGATGCCCGGCTCGATGCCGTCCTGAAGCCCATTCTTATTCAGGTCAATCCAGACAAAATCTCATCCAGGGTTGAGTTGTACTCGCCGTTCGTCAGCGTTACGGATTCAGTCCGTCCTGTAATCAGATCGGCGTTTGAATCCTTGGTCCGATCGGTGCCACTGTAAGGAATCGTAGCTGTGTAACCGGCTGGTGGAGTGAAGCCTACCACATAGGAAGTACTGTTGCCCGGTGTCAATCCGGTGAAGGAGTAGAGTCCAGAGGCATCGGTTACGGTGGTAGCCGAGGCAACCCCACTGGTGTAGAGGATGACGGTCACGCCCGGAATAGGTGCTTCGTTTTGATCCTGAACCCCATTTTTGTTGGCATCCACCCAGACAAAGTCACCCAGACTGGCAGCATTGGACGAACAATTCTGAGACAATTGCTGGCTGATAGAGCAGCCATTGAGTGTTAGGGTAATGAGTACAGGCTGCCCTGAAGGGATGTCGGTGATTGTCGATCCTGTGATTGTACCCAAGGAAGCCGTGACCGATGCGCCTGGAGTAGCGGTAAAACTGACCTGGTATGTAGCTAATCCATTACAGGATACACTGGTTAGCAGAGCGGGCAGTTGATTGACCGTGATGGTAGCGGTAGTGCTACTGATACAACCCGTTGCATTGGCGACAGTGACTGAGTAGGCAGTGGTGCTAACGGGAGTTGCTGTCATGAGGCCGGTAGTATTTGTCGTGCCGTTGCTAAAGGTATAGCTAGTGCCTCCTGTAGCGGTCAGCGTAACCGACTCCCCTGCACAAATAGTCGCGGAGGTCAGGGCCGGGGTCGGTAATAGATTGACAGTGACAGTGGCTGAAGCAGAGGCCGAACAGTTGGCTCCACTGCTGGCAGTAACTGAGTAGGCGGTGGTACTGGTGGGTGCTACAATCAGGAGACCCGTAGTGTTGGCAGTACCATCGGAGAAGACGAACGAGCTTCCTCCTGAAGCCGTCAGGGTAACTGACTGCCCAACGCATAGGGTTGCTGATGAGAGTGCAGCTACCGGATTGTTGTTGACGGTTACGCCCCCCGTGGCAACAGCCTGACAACCGGCTGCATCAGTAACAGTAACGGAATAGGCAGTGGTACTAACGGGTGCTACTGTCAGTAGTCCGGTGGCGTTGGTTGTTCCGTTACTGAAGGCATAACTGGTGCCTCCGGTAGCGGTAAGGGTTGCCGACGCACCAGCACAGATGGTAGCTGAACTTAAAGCTGCCGTGGGTAATGGATTAACATTAACGGTAGCAGTAGTGGTGCTATGGCAACCACTGGCATTAGCAACAGTGACTGAGTAGGCGGTGGTGCTAACGGGAGTTGCTGTCATGAGGCCGGTGGTGTTCGTCGTGCCATTGCTAAAGGTATAGCTAGTTCCACCAGTGGCTGTCAGGGTTACGGGCTGACCAGCGCAGATGGTAGCTGATGAGAGAGTCGCTATGGGTAGTTGATTCACACTAACGGTGGCGGTGGTAGTGCTGATACAACCCGAGGCATTGGCGACAGTCACTGTGTACGTGGTTGAACCCGCTGGCGTGACTGTAAAGAAGCCCGTAGCAGAGGTTGTGCTGGTGATGCCATTGGATAGCGTATAGCTAGTGCCGCCAGTCGCTGTCAGGGTAGTCGACTGGCCCGCACAGATTGTAGCCGACGTTAGTGTCGGGCTTGGTAACTGATTAACGTTGACGGTAGCGGTGGTGGTGCTATGGCAACCACTGGCATTAGCAACAGTGACTGAGTAGGCAGTAGTACTGGCAGGGGTTGCCGTCATCAATCCGGTAGTATTAGTCGTACCGTTACTGAAGGTATAGCTAGTTCCACCAGTGGCCGTCAGGGTTACGGGCTGACCAACGCAGATGGTAGCCGAAGAAAGGGTCGCTATGGGTAGTTGATTCACACTAACGGCAGCGGTGGTAGTACTGATACAACCCGAGGCATTGGCGACAGTCACTGTGTACGTGGTTGAACTCGTCGGCGTAACCGTAAAGGAACCCGTAGCAGAGGTTGTGCTGGTGATGCCATTGGAGAGCGTATAGCTGGTGCCGCCAGTTGCTGTCAGGGTAGTCGACTGGCCCACGCAGATCGTGGCCGACGTTAGTGTCGGTGTGGGAGTAGGGCTGACAACGACAGTGACAGTAGCCGTTGTCGAACAAACAGGACTGCTGCTTACCGTAAGCGTAAAAGTATGTGTTCCGGTCGGTAAACCTGATGTGGTTGCCGTGGCAGTTGTGCCATTCGTTACTGTAACACCGGTTGGCGCACTCCAGGCGTAGGTATAGCTACCAGCTGGAGTAACCTGTGCTGTTAGTGTCGCCGACGTTCCTTGGCAAACTGTAGTACTACCAAGATTCCCGTTTGCCTGGGCCAGTGCTGTAAATGAACAGGGCACAAAGCCTGCATCGAACGTAAAGTTATTAGCACCGGCTTGCCCTAGGGTGAACGTAACGATACCGCTGGCATTAGGGTCCGTATCGATATAGTCAGGGTTAGTACCCGTAGCTGAGTTGGGCTTACTACTCAGGCTGGCTGTGCTTACACTGGTTGGGAAAGTTAGTGTGTATGAACTTCCGCTAGTGATGCCTGTCAGGCTATAGACAAATCCTAAGGCGTTGGTGCCTGATGCATTCGAAAAATAATATTCCCCAGTTGAGTTGGTCGTTACGCTGACAGGGGAGGCCAGGCCGGGACCACTTAGCGTGACCTTCACGCCAGCTAATGGTGTTTCGCCGGGATCCTGGATGCCATTGTTATTGGAGTCTAGCCAGACCCGGTTGCCAATCTGTACAGGTGCAGGATTACAGACTACCTCAACATCACCCAAGCCATTTCCTTTACCATAGGTAGATACATCGTTCCCACTGAAAAAAATCTGCGCACTTGTTGAAGGGTCACCAAATCCATTATTTCTAAAGCGACGTATGCCGCCCGCATCGGTATGGGTGGTTGGGTCCATCACTGTTGACAGAACTTCACCGTAGCCTGGCAATAGAGCTAGTCCACCTAATACCATTTCCAGGTGGTAAGGCGTCACCGTATTCGGTTGAGAGATAGCATCTCCGTAGTAAAACTCTCCACCACCGATGCCCTGAGTTGTACTGGCACCAGCCGTAGCCGTACCACCACAAATACTAGCGTTATTCTCAATTGTCCACTGGTTGACCGACGGATTGCATTTTCCTGCTCTTAGTAGATCACCGGGAGCAATAGCTCTGTAGAGAGTAATATTATCAGTGGTGTTAGTGCCATAGTTTTGGTTTCCATACTGCTCGCCAAAACGGTCACGAAGCGCAATAATCATCGCGCCATCTACATCGATTTCAATGTCGGTGAGCATCGGTTGGGGGTGGCTGGCATTGGGTAGATCGTTACGGGCATAGCGGCTCAAAAACGAGTTAGGGGCCTGAGTGTCTACCCAAGGGAACCAATATTCTGCCCGGCTGGAGCCATCCTTGTCATTGTTAGTGGCCCCTTTCTTATACGTAAGAGGAAACGTTAGTACAGTAGTAAAGCTGCCATTGACCGGATTGAACTCATAAACAACCGCTTTCATGCCAGTTGTGTCGCGGGTTTGTAAGGGTATCGAATTATCGGTTGAACCAAGTCCGAAGCTTATCGTTGTGGAGACCGCTTCGTTGGTCGTAACGCCCCCAACGTACACGCGGTCCCGATAGTATTTCAAGCCAAATGGCCGGAATTGGCTACCCGTTCTTAGCGAAGGGGCAGGGATCGTGTAGGAGGTAGGCGTACCGGCAGTAGGGGTAAGGCTTGTCGGATTGTTGATTGGGATTCGGTATAGCTTCCGGTCGCCCAGATTGACAACGTATAATTCAGTGCCATCGTCAGATACTTCGAGATCACCCAGCCCCGCTTTACCTACCTGATCGAATACGGATGGGTCATAGTTGGGGGTAGCTGCCAGATTACTTAATGCTCGATCTGTGTTCGACAGGACTGTTGTGCTACCAGCTGCTGTTATAGCGGTTGCAGCGGAAGGAAGTGTGATGAATACCGAGTGGTTGCCGGCCAGATCGGAAAGATAAATAGCCCCCGGTCCGCCTGGGCCTAGCCCCGAGTGACGTTTCAGGAACGCTGACGTGAATAAGTGCTTACCTTGTCGTTGATACGCAACACCATAAAGGGTCCCGATTTCTTTATTTAAGCCCAGAGAGCTTTCGGCCGGTGAATCGCCGGTGCTGTTGTAAGGTAATTGAACCAGCACATCCCTATTGGCCGCAACCGTGGTGCCTAATCCGGTTCCGGTGGAGTTGCCGTTTACATAACAGGGAACGACGATTTGCGGATTACTCTGGCAATAGTCGGATGGATAGTTTAATCCAAAGTTTACACTGGTGCTACCTCCGTTAACAAACTGAACAGAAGTCGCGTTGTTAGTGCCGCGAAATCCGTCGAAGTCTCCTGCCGACAGATTGGTAAACTCTACCCGGTATGCGTTGGTATTGCCTACACTCAATGTGTAACTGCCCAGCGATGCAGTTAGTGTACTGCTAATGGCAGAGGCAGATACCACACCACTGGCATTATAGGCTTTGACAATGACCCCGCCTACCCCTGGTTCTCCGTAAGAATAAGTACCTGAAACTGGGGCGGCTTCATACGTTCCATTGCTGTTAAAGTCTCTAAAGACAGTGCCAGTAATGGTTTGGCTTGAACCAGGTATAGCAATCGCTATACTGATTATAAAAAATAGTAAAAGCCAACTTGTTGATTTTGTAGTAAACGTAGGCATATCTTCTATAGTCACGAGTAGATCAATACAACACGTGTGCTAGTTTGTCAAAAAGTATGCCGCAAAGAGTTAGTATGGATGAAATGCCAATAAATGCTAACAAACGTGTAGACGAAATCTAGTTTTGATATATGTATACTTTTTCATAAAAATAGAATTGAGCTCTTTAGCAAATAGTATGCCATTATTTTTTGTAATTCATTTACAAAGCATGTTTTTATATTAATGTAAAGCTGAAAATATTGTCTTTTTGTTTATTGTTATTTATATATGTTTATTTTTTATGAATTTGATGCAGCTGGTGTAAATTTATTGAGAGTAGAGTGGCTTTTCTTTTCCGTGTTCAAACTCGTACCTTGCAATTCACTCAATCCCTCTGGTGGAGAGAAGAAGTATGGAAAACGAGTATGAAACAAATAACCTGGATAACCGGGATGCCATGCATGAAGCTGAACCCTTTCGCATTCAGGTTGCCTGCGAAATCGGTACGCTCAGACGGTTGCTGATTCATAGCCCCGATCGGGGTTTGGGCAAAGTAATACCTTCCAAAGCACAGGACTGGCTCTTTGAAGACATCGTACATCTGGATATGATGCGCCGGGACGAGTACGACTATTACGTTAAGCTTCTGTTATATTTTCTGGACCCCGATACGATCCGGGGCAAGGTCGCGTCACTTGGTCCGGGTTCGGATCGGTCGTTTTTCAAACCCGATCATCCGGGCTATTTTAAGTCCGATAAAGTCATTGATATTCAATTGCTTCTGGCAGATATCTTGAAGGATGAAGGTATCCGTACCCGGCTGATTGCTACAATTTGTGGCATTGAGCGGGCTGCTTTTCGAACACAACAGCAGTTGAGCCAGTATGAGCCCGCTGAACTTGCAAAAATCATGATTTCCGGCTCGCTGCCCGATCGAACGATGCTTTTTGCACCCCTACCTAATTTTATTTTCACCCGCGACATTGGCATCGTTATCAATGACCACATTCTGCTGAATAAACCGGCTAAACTAGCCCGGACCCGTGAAGCCCTACTTACACAGTACATATTTTTCTACCATCCCCTGTTTGCTGGTTACCAGGATAAAATCATTGAGATTCCCGATAATGAATACGCCTTCTTGTTATCCGATGCCGATACCAACCGCGATGTGACCCGATCAACGCTGGAGGGGGGCGATGTGATGATGATTGCCAAACGGCATTTGTTGATTGGGGTAAGTGAACGGACAACTTTATATGCCGCTCAGCAGGTTATGCGTCTCGTTTTCAATAAGAATCTGGTGGATACGGTAACGATTTTGCAAATCCCTAAAAAGCGGGATTATATGCATATCGATACCATTTTTACGCAGGTAAAACGCAATGTATGGGTTTTGCTGGGTTCGTTGGCCCGTACGGGTGATGAAGCAAAGAAACGGGATGTAATTCATTTTTTTGCCCCCAAAGACGTATCGGAAGATTTGAAAATCCTGCAATTTATCAAGGGTCTTGAGCATAAGCCGATCGAGATTGAAAATCTGGAAGACCTCCTGGCCGACATCAGTAAAAATGATCTGGGGGCTACCGAGCCTGTGCAGTTTATTTATTCGGGCAATAATGAGTTCCCGTTTGGAGCCCGTGAGCAATGGACGGATTCATGTAACCTGCTGGCACTAAAAGACGGGGTTGTGGTAGGATATGACCGTAACGAAAAAACCGCCGAAGCTTTCCGTATGGCGGGCTTCGATGTGGTGCGGGCAGAGGAGTTGCTGGAACGTTTTGAGTCGGGTGTTACTTCACCCGAAACCATCGAGAATACATTTATTATGCTGCCTTCGGCCGAACTGAGCCGGGCACGGGGAGGCTCCCACTGTATGAGTCTGCCCCTATGGCGTGAGGAACTATAAGTGTTTCTGAACCAGTCGATTTTCTAAACCTTACAGGACTCTTTAAGGGAATTGTTGAACAATTGCGACATCAATAGTAATTTGCTACCCGATTTGGCCGTAAGGCTTTCCAACTGATCGACTACGTGCATGCAATCACAGGCCACCTCCCGTATATTGATGATCCGCCCGGTTCGCTTTGGATTCAATGAGCAAACCGCTGAATCTAACGCGTTTCAGGATAGTAAACTGGCGACACAGGCAAATGATATAGCCCAGGAAGATGCCCTACAGGAGTTTGATGAGATGGTTCGTCAGTTGCAGGCCTTAGGGGTTGATGTCATGGTGTATGAAGATACTGCTGATCCGCATACACCTGATTCGATTTTCCCCAATAACTGGGTATCGTTTCATGCCAGCGGTACGGTTGTACTTTACCCTATGCAGGCCGAAAACCGACGGCTTGAACGACGGCAGGATATTATCGACGATCTGGCCAAACGGTTCCATGTTGCCCGCGTGGTCGATCTGACTTCGTTCGAGCAGGAAGGTAAATTCCTGGAAGGTACTGGTAGTTTGGTACTGGACCGGATGAATAAAGTAGCCTTTGCCAGTTTATCACCTCGTACCGATGCCGATGTACTGGCTGAGTTCAGCCGCCAGACCGGGTATCGAACCGTGGCCTTTAAAGCGACCGATGCCAATGGCAAAGCGGTGTATCATACCAATGTGGTTATGTGCATTGCAGATACGTTTGCCGTGATTTGCCTGGCAGCTATCACAGACCCCGACGAACGGCTGATGGTACGCCAGGAACTGGAAAAACTGGGTAAGCGTATTATCGAAATATCGCTGGAGCAAATGGCCAGCTTTGCGGGGAATATGCTCCAGGTTCTGACAAATAAAGGACAGAAGGTACTGGTCATGTCGACGCGGGCCTTCGAATCGCTAACCCTTCGGCAAATCGACCAGCTGGACGATTACGCTTCTCTGTTCCACTTTAATCTGTCTACAATCGAAAGCAACGGTGGAGGTTCGGCCCGTTGTATGATGGCTGAAGTCCATCTTCCGAGGAAGTAGTTAGGAGCGAGTAGTGAGAATGGCTGACGCGAAAATATTGCTTTCGCGTCAGCCATTCTCACTACTCGCTCCTCGCTCCTAATACTTTTTAAAAATATTGTTTGCACATACAAATATCATTATTACCTTTGTACAGTCATTCGTAATTGAAGAAGATGAAAGGAGAGAAAACGATCGCTGTTGCTGAAGAAAGTTCATCGACATCACGCTACAGCGCTTGTCTGTTGTTCTCGGCAAATGCGTTGGCACGGGCTATCACTGCCATTGGCGACGAAGAGTTTGGCCGTTTTGGCATGTGTTATTCACATGCTTACATGCTCTGCGAAGTGGTTTCCCAGCCGGGTATTACCCCTTCGGAATTGAGCGAAACGCTCTGCCTGACGCCATCTACTATAACGCGTCTGGTTGAGAAACTGGAGCAAAAACGGTTGGTTCGTAGAGAATCTGAAGGGAAAAAGACGCTGATTTTCCCAACTGAAGAAGGGGAGTCTATCAAGCCTGATATTACGGCTGCCTGGGATCGGGTGAGCGAGCGTTATTCGCAGGTATTGGGCGAAACCAATGTTTGTCAGCTTACACAGCAGATCTTTAAGGCATCGAAGGTCCTGGGTGATGGGGCCTAGAATTAATTTGAAAAATTTGTTTGCACATACAACAACTCAATAACCATGAAAACCAACGATTCAACCATCGGATTAGTAGCGGGGAAGCCCACAAATACCACGAGAGCCATATGCCGGTCGTTGGCTGAAAAGGGAATTTCAGCTATTGTAGTGCAAAAAGAAGGGCGCACGTTTGATGTGGATGACGAGCCTCTGGCTACTGACGATAATAAGCAATGGTCAGGCCAACCAGGAAAAGACTTGTTCTTTAACGGCTGGAAGCTACTCTTTTAAATGATCGAATGATTGAATTACTGAATTATTGAATGATTGAATAGCGTACGCTGCATACTCTGCCGGATGGTATTCAATCATTCAATCATTACAAAAATGGCGGCACCCAGGGGATTGCCGCCATTCCAAAAACCCACTCTATGAGAAATTTTATCGTTATAGCGGAAAGATGTAGCCTAAAGCTCCTTGACCCCATACGATCTTTGAGTCAGTACTGAAATTTCCATCGGTATCGCTCAACGGATACAGCCCTCGTACTTCAATCGTAACATGACCGGGGCCTGCTTTTAAGGCAGCACCTACACCGGCTGCACCACCGAACCCAAAGCGACCTGGCGTATTGCTGACATCTCGTTTTTTCCCATCAAGACTGGAGCTGGCCAGATAAGACCCATAAGGACCAATATTGACAAAAAATCGGCTCCCTGCGTACGTTCCTGATGAAATTTTCAGGAAAAGAGGCACTTCAATGAAATCATTACCAGTAGTGACTGTCTGAGCAAAAAGGTCGGTTACCCGTTGCGTATAGCGTGTATAATTCACCTCTGGCTGAAACGAAATAGTCCCCTTCCCGAAATTAAGAACTACACCGCCTGTAAAGCCCACCTGTGCTTCGAAACCAGTAATTTTTTCTGTATAGAACGGATATGTAACCCCTCCACGAGCCCCAATTCGGAAACCCGATGAGGTGCCATCCCGTGCAATCCGTTCGGGGCGTGTCATCGTTTCCCGCGTCATTGCTTTCCTGGGGGCGTCTACTGCCGATGGCTGGG
>Ga0209930_1005525_pt1 | contig 10228 bp, 9 predicted proteins | sample ThiBiot_500_biof_2_FD_183948 | JGI IMG/M metagenome (GOLD analysis project Ga0209930, IMG submission 183948) | Wastewater bioreactor microbial communities from Cape Town, South Africa - Thiocy_cont_500_biof (SPAdes) | ecosystem: Engineered > Bioreactor > Thiocyanate-remediating >... | reverse complement strand
AGCACACCGTTATATAAAAACAATTACATACACGATAAAGTATGTATTTATATGTGTGCAAATGAAAAAGAAATTAAATAAAAATACATGAATATTCGAATATAATAAGCTACGTGCATTATGATATTGTCTAGATACTCAAAGTATAATTTTTTTTTGTATAAATGAATAAAATAAAATGTAAACTATGTTGATAATAAAAAAAACAGACATAAAAGTTATTCATATTATGTCACAGATGCAATATGTTGTCGATGTTGACAGAAAATAGTTTTTTGAATAATTTGTTTTAATTCTCGTCGAAATATAGTTGATGTTAAAAGGAAATTAGGAAATGACAAAGTATAACCAAGATAAGTTAAATCATAAAAGAAATTGTTCAAAAATGTATCGAACAAAGCAGACGATACAGATTCTGAGTTGATATTAAGAAAATATGTTCGATACGTATTATACACTGAGTATGGAATATTTAAAATGAGATAAACAATAATTTGATTAACTAACATTTTATGAAGTTGTATCTCTTTTCTTTGTGCACGAGTGGTTGTAACACCTTGACTTGCATCAACTATTGCGGTTACTTTAACACGTTGAATACTTCGACGAATATTACGAATCGTCAGTAATCCAAAGAATAACATTGGAATTATTGGAAAGAATCCATTTTCAATCGTAATATAGAGATTAAAAATTTTTCTAAGATTCGGATTAGTAATTCTACATTTATTATTTGTGTGGCCAAAGATGACGAGAACTGGAATATAGAAGAGAAACCAAACAATAGCGTTGATAACGATAAGACGAAGAGCAATCTTTGGTGAACTCCATTGTCGAAAACGAACTTCACGACAACTACAAAGGAAACGATCGGCACCAGCAAAAATAATATTATAACGAGCATTAGCTGAGGAAACATAAAAAATATAGTAACGTATTTTGCAAAACCATACTGAAAGAGAATTCACAGGAACATTATAACCATATTGAATCATTCGAATAAAAACAGAGAAATTAAAAAGGAAAAACTGTGAAAAACTTGAAGTAATAAAATATATTGCACAAGGACTCTTCCGAAATGCTGGTTGATAAAATACGATACAAACACAAATTACTCCAATATGACCAACTATCCATATAAAACCGTCAAGAACTTGTGAAAAAGTTTGAATCAAAAGATTGAAAAGAACTATTAATTGAGTTTCTCTATCGTTTTCGATAATAGCAGTTGTAGTCTTGTTCATATTTCAATGCCTAGGAAAAAAATCAAATGTAGGTTTTTTTAAAATAGATTACGTGTTTAAAAACAAAATAAGTATGAAAAAAGACAAGTTAATACTCAGATTTATAATTAGTAACGTGCTTAACTCCGAAAAACATCTGTCTATTTTATTATAAATTATGAAATAGTTAAATATGTATGAGACGTCTAGTTTATTTTCGAGAAAGATTTTCTACATTTTATGATGACTATTAACATAATATACAATAAGAACAAGTGTTTAATTATTAATGTGATCATCGATGGCACACTATCTCTGAGATAGATATTTGATAGAATGTGAAATTGATGAGACTGAAAATCGAGTAGACCCTATTCGAGAAATACCACTTATGTTACAATATGCTAGATAATATAATGCAAATTACAAATTATAGATTTTATTTAGAAAAATCAAGAAAAAGGTAAAACACGTGCGCGTTAGTTTGATTATACAACCATATACGGCGCACCGTTCTGCTGTTATTGTTAGTAAATGGCAAGGCATTTTTTTTGCCTTGTCATCAAAACAAATATATATATTTATATATATACGAAATATTCGTCAGTTCTTTTAACATTTTATTTTAACGATGTCGTCAACAAATCAACAACGTGTTATTCTTATTACAGGAGCTAATAAAGGTTTAGGTTTCGAAGTCATCAAGAAACTTATTAATCAATCGAATGATGTCAATAACGATCTCATTCTTCTCGGAAGTCGAGATTTACAACGTGGCCAAGAAGCGATCAGCAAACTTGGTTCTCCATCGAACGTTCAACTTCTACAATTGGATACATCGTCATCGGACAGTATTGCCCGTGCAACCGACGAAATCAAACAAAAATATGGAGGAAAATTGGATATTCTCATCAACAATGCCGGTATTTCAAAAAGGGAGAGAACATCTGAAGCTGCACGAGAAATATTCGCTACTAATTATTATGGAGTCAAATTAATGAATCAATATATGTCACCATTGATTCGAGAAAATGGTCGAATCATCAATGTTGCTAGTGAAGTCGGTGCTTGGACATTGCATGAAATGTCAAATGATTTACAAAAGCAATACACATCATCGACATTAACTGAAGAGCAAATTGATGAATTACTCAACAATTTCATCTCAGCAATCGGATCGAATAGTTTGCAGAAACTTGGATACAATGAGAAATCACCTTATTTGATATATGGTGTGTCGAAAGCAGCACTTATTGCTCTGACACACATTGAAGCACGTCAATGGTCCGGTGCAAAAAATGTTCTTGTCTTAGCCGTATGTCCAGGTTATTGTTCTACGGATTTGAATCATCATGGACCTGGTTCACGTCCTGCTGAACTTGGTGCAGATTCCATTCTACATCCAGCTACAGCTCCTGTCGATCAATTGAATAATGGCGAATTCTATCAGGATGGTCAACAAAAACCACAAAGTTATGCATGTACCATGGACATAAACAAAATTATAGAAGAATCAAAAAATAAGAAATAGACACTCTTTTGTCTTTCTCTCTCTCTTAGCATTGCGTAGGATGTTTGTTTTTTAAATGGAGGAAAAAACCATCCATACATTTTTTTATGCCAATTTTCGGCGATAGAAATGAGTAATTTTAAAAACTTTTCGTTCTATCAGAGTATATTTGTAATGTGGTAAAAAAACCATTTTGCATCAGAGCAGATTCATTGTGTCGACAAGTTGATAGGAGTAAAAATAACAAAAATGTGGGAAACGAAATGCAGAATTGTATTTGTTGGAAGATCTTCGTGTACAATATATAGACGACATAATTCGCCTTACGTACATATTTATCGAAAGATCGTTGTTATATCGAAAATTTTCAAAATAGAAAAGAATGGGAAGTAGTGCAAGTCATTTAGCAGCAGATACTCGATATACTGATCAGAGTTGGGTCGATGGTCGCAGTGGTGAAGTAGGTGATGTTTATGTTTACTCAGTGCGAATTGGAGCAGCATTAGGTTTGGGTGTTCATCATTGTATTGTCGTTGATGGTATCGATGGAAATTGGCGTGTTTTTGAATGGTCATCCAATGGTGATAATGGTGGATTAAGCCAATATAAGACAAGCAGAATTTATGGTGGACGATGTTTAACATTAGGTCGACATTCATTAAAAAAGGTTTATGATGCTGTACAAAAAATCAGTGTTGGTCGATGTTACAGCAAGAATTTCAATTGTAATGATTGGACCGAAGCAGTAGCACGTGAACTCGGACATAACATAACAGTTCACTGGAATTGTTCGTGTGTATTATAAAAAGACACTATCATAAACATATTTTAACCAATTATTCTAGAACACGAAATGTGTCATTTTACATTGATTGATTGAATAAAATCGAACTATTCTCGATGCATATAAAAGTTTATAATATAGTTGTTATATTTCAATTTTCACCTAGTATTTTTTTAGATTATACAAAAAAAAAACGGAATATATAAAAATATTAATCTATTGGTTCGAACAAATCATGTTTGGTCCATGATGGTGTTTTTAATATTTGTCCTTTACCGAATACATACAATGGTGTTAGATCTGTACTATTCAATACGACAAGATCAGCATCATAATTCTCCATAATATAACCTTTCTGAGTTAAATTGAGATAAACTGCTGGATTGGACGTAGAAAACTGAATGGCTTCTTCGAGAGGCCATTGATATTTCAAGACTAGTTTTTGAATTGTTTTTAAAGATAAATTAGGCGGTGACATGCCATAGGAAACTAAACGATCGGAATCATCATAAATTGGAACTGATCTACAAATCAAAAATGTCAATTTCATGTGATATTTTTTTTTCTTCGATCAATACCCATAAGCATCGCTTGATACAGTAATATGTTGTAATGGTAATTTTTCATTTCTAAATTTGTTCAAAGTTTCTACTGTTACTGTTTCATTTAATTGTTCAAGATCAGCTGTAAAATCACATGTACCACCGGCAAGAATCCATTTTCTTGCTTCATCAATTAATTCTTCTCCTCGTATGGTCATATGAGTTGGATACATATGACGAATAGAAATTGTTGTTTCATTTAAAATCTCCCAAAGTAAATCGAGTTTCGTTGGAGCAGATCCCACATGAAAATGAACAATACCTATCTTTCCACTGAGCATACCACTAACGGATGCGTCAGTAATCAATTGAATGAGATCACCTTTCGATGGCCAACTCGAACGATGATCACTGAGAGCAATTTCACCAGCACCGAGAATTTTATCAATGAAAAGAACATCTTGTTGCAACGATCCAGTCAATGTTACAATCGGAACTCGATAACTACCAACCCACATCCAAGTAGATAAACCATCGTTTTCAATACTCTTTTGGGGTACAGAAAAATTCACTGTTAAATTATTGTGCAATCGAGGAGAGAAGACTTACTTTCATTTTTTGAAATAATGCAGCAGGACTAAACAAAGAAAATCGATTGCTAAAAAAAATTAAATTCAGTGTTTTATTTCCCCTAACGTTCGCGTGATTCCGTCTGTTCCGAGAACGCCAACAACCGATGTTAAACCACTATTGATTAATTCTGATAAACGACTTTCGGCAGTTCGTGAATAAGGACCTTGTTCACCTCCACCACCAATCGCATGAATATGAGGATCAATTAAACCTGGTATCACCACTTGATCTCGAATATCGACGGATAAAATTCGCCAATTTTGATTTCTCATAAAAGAAATAAATGTGTCTGCTTCAGATGGTTCCATTAAAGATAAGATCTTTCCTGAACTTATAACAATATCAACATCTTGTGGTTTACAAACATTTTCTCTTGTAATTGCATGTTTATCAGGAATACCGTAAACTTTTCCACCGGTTAATATAATCATTTGATACGATTGATTAAATGGAGATGGTGGTTGTTGACGTGATATAGAAGTTGATTTTTGTTTGTCCTCATTGGGATCCATCGAGAAGAATCAAAGTACAAAAATGCGTACAATTTTTCATATAGATATATATGTCGTGTGTGCGACTTTTGACAAAGAGCTGTTCGATAGGTTAACACGAAAGCCAATCAATAATGAATCTATGATTGATATTATCATAAAGAAACGATTTATGAGCGTAAAAGCTAATTAAAAAAAATAAAAAAAAACTCGACGTCAACCGAAACCAATTACGTCAATCAAGGTCAGTTGGGGTGTGCATAAATAATAAATAAGAGAATAGTTTTACTGACATCTATTTATTTCCATACTAATATCAAAAGCTATGATATTATGTTCACACACAGTAGCATTCAAACAATAACATAGAAATCAATTAAAAAGAGACTAAGTAAACTAAAAAATTGTTAAAATATTTTTCCGGATTAACATAAACGACTAAAAAAGCACGCAAAAGGTCACTGTATATTGATGATTATGCATATATTTCTGTACTGTTTACAACGGAAAATTGAGCATCCATATCGATTCCACCACATACTAAAACTGTGCCATCACTTAATATAGAAGCTGCATGCTGATATCTAGACGCACTTGCATTCTTCGTTGATTCCCAAAGATCAAGCACAGGATCGTATATTTCAGCACTCAATACATTACCAGAACCATATCCAGCTACTATCATCACTTTTCCATTGTTTAACTTAGTTGCAGTGTGCGAAAGTCGCATAGTATTCATAGAACGTGCTGTTGTCCAAAGTTCTGTCGTTGGGTTGTACAATTCAGGAATATAACTATTGTTAAAAATCGCACTCACACCGCCAGCAATCAATACGTTTCCATTGTCTAGTTTTGTTGCTGTATGATGCTCTCGCACATTGACTAGATTTCCGGTTTTTCTCCAACGTCCAGTTGTTATATTATACACCTCTGTACTGTTGAGAATATCCCAGTTATCATCATAACCGTATCCACCAGCAACTAAGACATTTCCATTATCTAATGCAGTTGTTGTGAAGTACTTTCGATAAATAGTCATGTTTCCAGTTATTGTCCAACGTCCTGTCGCTGGGTCATACAATTCAGCACCAATATTTCCAGTAACTAACACTTTTCCATTATTTAATAAAGTCGCTTGATAATATGCATGACGAAGATTCATGCTGCCTGTTTTCGTCCAGAGTTCTGTTATGGGATCGAATAATTCTGCACTGGTCGTATATGGATTGCTTTCCGAACTACCTAGAACTAACACTTTACCATTATTTAATGTAGTTGCAATCTCAGACACCAAATTTAGAGAACTACTGTCTACAGTAACCCAACTTTTAGTTGATGGAATATATAGCTCTGCATTAGGATTATGCAGAGTATTCCTTCCACCAACAATTAATACTTTTCCAGTACTAAGTAATAAAGCTGTATGGCCAGATCGTTCAGAGATCATGTTACCAACTTTTGTCCAACCTAGAATAAACAATTTTTAAAAAGATAACTTGACTTTTAGTGCTACATCAAAACTTTTGGGACTGTTTTCTTACCACTCGACGCTGGTTTCGTTGTTGTCACTGGTTTTGTCGTTGTTTTTACGGTCGTTGTCACTGATTTTGTCGTTGTTTTGATGGTTGTTGTCACTGGTTTCGTAGTCACTATTGTTGTCACCGATTTTGTAGTCACTGTCGTTGTCACTGGCTTTGTAGTAGGTATTGTTGTCAGTGTTTTTGTAGTCACTATTGTCGTTACTGGTTTTGCAGTAGTTATTGTTCTCACTGGTCCTGTGGTAGTTATTGTTGTCACTGGCTTTGTAGTCACTATTGTTGTTAATGGTTTTGTCGTTGTTTTGATGGTTGTTGTCATTGGTTTTGTCGTTGTTTTGATGGTTGTTGTCACTGATTTTGTAGTTACTGCAGGTGTTGTTGCTGAAATAGTTACATGTAAGCACTCAAAAATATTCACAGAATGAATACTTACATGAAACTGTAGCGTTTGGCTGATTGCATACTAGTAATAATGGCTTAGGAATGCAAATACATGCTGAACAACAACTATCAACAACAGCAATAGTCGTTGTTGGACATCCTTCTCGAAATCCACATGAATCAAAGAGATTACATTCGATTGCTGGAGCACATAATATTTCGTTAGTGATTGTTCGAAATTTGTGACATGTCAATGTTGTGGAGCAAACAGTGTTTGACAATCCTGTGCTATTGCAAGAATCTTTCAAGCAAGTACATCCTTTCGCCGTTGTTTGTCCTGAAACAAAGAAAGAAATTGCACTAGAATTAAGATTTATATTTACCATGAACTATTATAATGGAACAGAGGAGAACGATAGACAGCAATAGAATTCGCATGATTAATGAAAGTGCTGAATACTTCTTTAAATTACCTCAAGCGTATCGGACTTACGAACCAGTTCCTATTTTTTAATCGTGTTTGGATGAAATTAATGACGCTTTTATATATGTATTCGTTAATACACTTGGGATATTATGATTGATAATCATTCGAGCGCTCCGGGGCTTCCGTTTTTCTTTGATTAGATATATTTGATTAATGACAAAGCGTCTCTATATTCGTAATACATAGGTTTTCGTGAGGGCAAAAACCCGCGATAGAAAATCAAAACGAAGTAAACAAGAAAATACATTTTCGATGTCGATTATGATTAAATACAATACTATACCTGTATGCAATCAATAGGAATGCAAAAAATTTTACCGTTTCGTAGTTATGCACATGAATCAAACAGACATATTCCAACTGCATCATTTGAATATCATAAATGAATTTATATCTATGTGTGCATATGGTATCAAACGAAGAGTGTTGATACAATGCATTTATGTATACTAGTTTATTTATTTAATATAGTCGGAGTTTTCATGGAGAAAAGGTTCTCTACTTACAATTCAAATGAATGAAAAATATGTCTATCAACAAATTCAATTAGTTCATTTTGATTGATTTCAGTGTCAGACATTTGTTGCATGAGACACGAAAATAAATTCCATTTAATAGCCAAATTTTTTGTATCTTTTAAATTTGAAGGAATATTTTTGTAGAAATATTCTGTAACATTATGACAAATTTTCTTTTTCGGATCAATTTTGATCGTAGTTATATCAAGAAAATTTTTCGATGATCTTGTTATTTCAGAATAGGAACCTTTTTCATCTTGTCTTGCCGTTCGACCAAGCATTTGAATATAGATATTTTCTCTTTCAGGATAATAGGTCAATATTAAATGTAAGCCTTTGTCAACATTTTTATGAACTTTTATATCAGCACCACGAGCAATAATTCGTGTTGCCAATGTAATTGAACCTAATCGACCAATGTCATGAATATTTTTCTGAATATCAGTTTCGTCGACTATTTTGATAATTGTTGAATCTTTAAGAAATGTTTCTTTTGCTTCGAGTAATTTTTCATAAATATATTCATAATCGGATTTTATTTGATCGGATTTCTTGAATGAATCAGCAAATATTAAGAGTGGTTGTTCGACATGTCGTCGTTTGATCTCGTCTTGAATTGCATTGAGATATTCGAATGTATCTTTTTTAATTATACCTGGTTTATTCATAAATTTTCGATTATTTTCAAGATTTATTAGACCAAAAAATGGTGGAATTTCATAATAACGACAAGTTTTATTTTCAAATAATGTTTTCAGTCGATGGATGCCATTTGCTGTAATACTTCCTGAAAAGCCAATAACTTGTTTAAATTTACAATAGAAAACCAAAGGATGTAAATAAAAATGAATAAAACTAGCTGTCGATTCGTTTAATAATTCATTCAAAAGTGATTGAACGAATGTATGTTCTTTGCCTAGTGTATCTTGAAACTTTCTATTATCATTTCGTTTATCTTCTTCTTGTTTTTCGTGCAATAATTTGTCACACCATCGATCAATAATAGTGCCAAATTTTTCTTTCATTTCGTTGGAAAATATTCCATCGAATAATTTTCGAATATCTTCTTTATGATCAAGACATATATTCTCATTGTAGTTCTCCAATTTGAAACGATATGCTACTTGAAATATATGATCAGAATCGAGAATTAAACTATCGAATTCATCCATAATTAATATAGCATTACTAAGATCTGGCAAATCGATTCGTCCCGATTTGATTAATGCAATAAATCCATCTTTTCTCAAGACATTAAAATATGTTTTTAAATCAGCATAAATAACATCACCATCAACGAAATCTTTCGTAGAACTATCACTCGAACAATAAATGGAATGAATATCAAAATGTCGATAATAATTTTGATAATTTTGAAAATCTATTTTAGCTAGATGATCATAGCAAGTAATAACAAATATTTTTTGTTTGATTCGATTAGATTTTCGATTTATTTGAATGATTTTTCGAACTGTTTCAGCAATGATCAAAGATTTTCCTTGGCCCGTACCAATTTTAATGAAAAGATTTTCTTTATTTTTCAATGAATTTTCAAGATGATCATAAATTAATGCTAATGCACCAATTTGACTATGCTGTAGATATTTTATATTCAAATATTTGAATGCTTCATTATTATCTTGAAATTCATTTTCGACTAATGTTCTCTTATTTTCAAACATAACATAAGTTTCACTATTTATATCAGGATTTAATTCTTTAAACCAGACATCAAATTGATCTCTTGAATATTGATGATAGCAATATAAGAAATATAATTTATCATCGAGTTTATTTGTAGTATTTTCTGTCCATTCACGTAAACTATACGAATCTTTTCTTGTCATTATTCGATTAAACATGTTGATTACTTCAAGATTGGATTTTGTTAAATCAACAATTTTAATAACATGTTCAAATTTATAATTAATCAAATTTTCAATAATTCTTCTTGCATATTCATTTCTATCATGTAAATTCTCTTCATCTTCGCCAGTAAAACCATCGAGAATATATCCAATAGAAAGTTGTTCAAGTTGCCGACAAATATCTTTATGATCATTTCGATTATAAAATTCAATTAAATCAATAACTGATTGAAATAATTTATTCAATTCATTC
>Ga0209930_1005522_pt1 | contig 10234 bp, 9 predicted proteins | sample ThiBiot_500_biof_2_FD_183948 | JGI IMG/M metagenome (GOLD analysis project Ga0209930, IMG submission 183948) | Wastewater bioreactor microbial communities from Cape Town, South Africa - Thiocy_cont_500_biof (SPAdes) | ecosystem: Engineered > Bioreactor > Thiocyanate-remediating >... | reverse complement strand
GAGAACCGAAGCGGGGATAATGTTGGTCTAAGTAGGAAAAAATCTCCTTCTTTAGCTTAAATCCATCACCCGTATCGTTCACATGTATCCATTCAACGCGGTGATCTTTGAAATATAGCCAAGCCAAAAGCAAATCGACTTGCCCACGCAGCGAGAAGATCGTAGGGCGCACCAGGCCCAAAGAAAGCAATCCGGCAGACTCAATAACTAAGGAAGAAAGCGCATCTAGAAGACTATCAGCCGTTCCAGTTCTTTTATATTTCGATAGATGGTCCAGCCATGAAAGCAACAATGCAGCCTTCTCCTCTAATAGAGACGATAATCTTGCGCCATTCATTTCGGAGAAATTATACGCTGCAGTTCGGAGATCCTTGGCTTGCTGTGTATGCACTTACTTCAATCTCCAGTCAGGCGAAGGATCGTGAACAAGCTTATTGCGAAGGCTGGTTGCAATATGAAGGAGATCTTTCTCAGCAAAGATGACGGACAGTCGATCAATCCAAGTAGTGAAGCCTTTCCTAGACTCCGCGGGAATTTCCGTTCCGGGGTAGCGGCGTCTCAATTCTTCGCTCAGTATTTCTACGGCTTGTAACTTTGGTATACCAGTATCACGAACAAGCAACTTTTCGATCTTGTCAGCCGTATCACTATACTCAAATAACTGAGGGGTCTTGGGGTAATCGATCTGTTCTGATCGTCCAAATCTTCTTGAGAGATCCTTAAACCCCTCAATGTCCTGAAGAAATTCAAAATTATTCTTATTTTTTAAATGCATTGCGAACTCTTCAATATCGCGCATGCGAAAACCGGAGGATGCAATCAGTCGGCAGATATTAAAGTATGAAGAGCTCATTTTAGAGTCCTAAGGCCTGTTGAAGCTCGTTGACAATCAACGAAATGCGCGGCGTAACACGCCAAGCCTGCCCTCGTTTGTCGGTAGCGAAGCCAGTATATCCAACGCTCGCCTCGAGGACCTTGGAGATATATAAGGAGTTAGCCAGCGTCTGAGGACCGAAATCCGGGTCGCTACGAAGCGCATTCTCCACCGATGCATCATAACCAGAGGTCTTGACGCCATTGAGCACGACAATAAGCTCGGGTTTTTTAATTAATTGCGGGAGTCCCTGCACAAAATTGTTAAGTATCTTAAGTCCTAGCATTGAGTATCTGTCAGGACGAACGGGAACCAATATATGGGTAGCAGCCTCTAGCGCACATAGGGTCATAAATGAGCTACTTGGATTGCAGTCAATACAAATGAGATCCCGCTCTTGCTTACAGTTAGCAATGAATTTAAGAAACCTGTCTTTTACAGGACTTAATACTGAACCATCCGCGATCATGGAATACTTAACTATATCAAAATCCCCAGGCACCAGTAGCAGGTTTATCTCAGGACTTGTATTTGAAAAATGCCTTAGTTTTACAGAAACCTCACTTAGCGAGGGCGGTGGCCCGGGGTTTTTTGTGACGGTAAATATTGAAGATGCTGGCGCAGACTCCATTACGGAAAATATGGTTCTAGATTCTGCTTTAAGTTTTTCGTAATTAGCCTGGGAAATGACTGTCTGTGTTAGATTGAATTGCGGGTCGAAGTCAACAAGAAGAACCCGCTTCCTTATGTGGGAATAAAGGTGTCGAAACACGTGTGCCGATATTGTTGTCTTTCCAACACCGCCCTTCATATTTAGGACCGCAACAACGGGACATGAGGCTTTAGGCTGTTTTGCCATGAGTCACCTAAGTGAGAAATTGGGCTCTACCGCTGAAGTATAGCTGACACCAACATGCTCCGATTGGAAACAAGAAAACAAAAGGGGCCAAATCTATTTAAACACGTTCACCGCTCAAACCATTGGCAACTTCAACCCCTGCTCCCTTGCGCACTCTGCAGCAATCTCATACCCCGCATCCGCATGCCGCATCACGCCGGTCCCCGGATCATTCCACAACACCCGCGCAATCCGCCTGTCCGCCTCAACCGTGCCATCGCAAACAATCACCACCCCGGAATGCTGCGAATACCCCATCCCCACCCCGCCGCCATGATGCAGCGACACCCACGTCGCGCCACCGGCCACGTTCAACATTGCGTTGAGCAGCGGCCAGTCGGAGACTGCGTCGCTGCCGTCCTTCATGGCTTCGGTTTCGCGGTTGGGTGAGGCGACGCTGCCGGAATCGAGGTGGTCGCGGCCGATCACCACCGGCGCCTTCAGCTCGCCATTGCGCACCATTTCGTTGAAGGCGAGGCCGAGCTTGTCGCGCAACCCTAAGCCGACCCAGCAGATGCGCGCGGGCAGGCCCTGGAAGCTGATGCGTTCCCTGGCCATGTCCAGCCAGCGGTGCAGATGTTCGTCGTCGGGGATGAGTTCCTTGACCTTGGCGTCGGTCTTGTAGATGTCTTCCGGGTCGCCGGAAAGCGCCACCCAGCGGAACGGCCCGATGCCGCGGCAGAACAGCGGGCGCACGTAGGCGGGCACGAAGCCGGGGAACGCGAACGCGTTGTCGCAGCCGACGTCCTTGGCCATCTGGCGGATGTTGTTGCCGTAGTCGAAGGTGGGGATGCCCTGCGCGTGGAACGCGAGCATCGCCTCCACGTGGGTCTTCATCGACAGCTTGGCGGCGCGGGCGGTGCCGACCGGGTCGGCCTTGCGGCGCTCGAACCACTGCTCCAGTGTCCAGCCCTGCGGCAGGTAGCCGTTGACCGGGTCGTGCGCGCTGGTCTGGTCGGTGACGGCGTCGGGGCGCACGCCCCGCTTGACCAGTTCCGGCAGGATGTCGGCGGCGTTGCCGAGCAGCGCGACGGATTTCGCCTCGCCGGCTTTCGTGTACTTCGCGATGCGCGCCAGCGCGTCGTCGAGGCTGCTGGCCTGCTCGTCGACGTAGCGGGTCTTCAGGCGGAAGTCGATGCGGCTCTGCTGGCATTCGATGTTGAGGCTGCACATGCCGGCCAGCGAGGCGGCCAGCGGCTGCGCCGCGCCCATGCCGCCGAGGCCGGCGGTGAGCAGCCACTTGCCCTTGAGGTTGCCGCCGTGATGCTGGCGGCCCATCTCGACGAAGGTTTCGTAGGTGCCCTGGATGATGCCCTGCGAGCCGATGTAGATCCACGAGCCAGCGGTCATCTGGCCGTACATCATCAGGCCTTTCTTATCGAGCTCGTTGAAGTGCTCCCAGGTGGCCCAGTGCGGCACCAGGTTGGAGTTCGCGATCAGCACGCGCGGCGCGTCGGCATGCGTGCGGAACACGCCGACCGGCTTGCCGGATTGCACCAGCAGGGTCTCGTCGTCGTTCAACTCGCGCAAGCTGCGCAAGATCGCGTCGAAGCACTCCCAGTTGCGCGCGGCGCGGCCGATGCCGCCGTACACCACCAGCTCCGCCGGATTCTCCGCCACCTCGGGGTCGAGGTTGTTCTGGATCATGCGGAACGGCGCCTCGCTGAGCCAGCTCTTGCAGGAAAGCTCGCTGCCGCGGGGCGCGCGGATGGTGCGGGTGGTGTCGATGCGGGTGGGTGCGTTCATGGCGATGCGCTCCGGTGAGTCAGACCGCCGAGTATAGGTCAGCGGCCACACGGCCCGAATGCGGTGGTCTGCCGGGTCAGCCCGCTGCGGGCAGGCGCAGGCGCGGGAACGCCAGGGTCATCGTGGTGCCCTGGCCCGGTGCGGATTCCACGTCGACAAAACCGCCGGCCTGCCGCATCACGCCGTACACCTGGGCCAGACCCAGGCCGGTGCCGCTGCCTTCGGGCTTGGTGGTGAAGTACGGCTCGAACAGGCGCTCGCGCACGGCTTCCTCCATGCCGCTGCCATTGTCGGTGACGGCCAATGTAACGTAGTCGCCCGCCTGGCGCAGCGTGCTGCTCTCGGCCTCGCCCACGATCAGCTCGCCCAGGTCGACCCGGATGCTGCCCTGCCCGCGACATGCGTCGCGTGCATTGATGCACAGGTTGATAAAGGCCTGTTCGATGGAATGGCAGTCGCCCAGGGTAGGCAGCTCGTCAGCGACGGGCCCAACCTGGAAATCCATGCCGGCGCCCAGGCTCTGCCTGGCGAAACCCTCGATGTCGCGAACGATCGCGGTCAGTTCCACCGGCGCTGCCGCATAGCGGTGCACACGGGCAAACGCGAGAAGCCGCTTGGCAAGCAGCGCGGCGTGCTGTACGCCCTCCATGCTGTAGCCAAGCATGCGGCGCTGCCGTTCGTCGAGGTTGGCCGGATCGTCCTCGATGCTGCTGAGCGCCACCATGGCGATCTGCAGCATGTTGGCGAAGTCGTGCGAGAGGCCCGCCACCAGTTGGCCAATCGCCTCGTTTTTCTGCGCCTGCTGCGAGGCGTGCTCGGCCACCGCCTGGGCGGCGCTTGCCAGGCCCAGTTGCAGCTTCAGCGACGCCTCCCGGCCGGCTCCCTCCCGCTGGAACACCCGTGCGCGCGCCAGCTGCCGGGCCAGCGCCTCATAGCGGGCGGCATCGCTTTCGCCGGCCAGTTCGCTGAGGCTGAGCCGCCGGTGCAGGCCGTGGATCACCGTGTCCAGGGCCAGCGTTGCCTGCACCGGCTCGGTGACGTCATGACTGATCACGACGATGCCGTCCACCCGCTGTCGCGCATCCAGATACGGATGCACGCTGATCTCCCACCAGCCATCTTCGCCGTCGGCCGACGGCAGCACCTGGGTGAACTCGACCGAGCGCCCCTCGCGCGCGCTCGCCAGCGCTGCATCGATCGCGGCACGCGCTCCCTCGGGCCAGAACGCGGCCAGCGGTTGCCCGATCGCGCTGACCGGGTCGGCAATGCACAGCGCGGCGCGGCCGCTGTCGTTCATGCCGACGATGTGACCGGACACGTCGAGCTCATGTATGCCATCGGGGAAGAACCCGACCAGCTGTCGATAGCGCTCAAGTCGGTTCATGCGTCGCCGCCCCCGGGGAGCTACAGCCTACACAGATTCCACCCTCACCGGGCTTTTACACCGGACAGATCATGGTCGGTCCCCGTCTGCGGAAGATCGCCATGACCCATGCGCAGAACTACACCATCCTGCTGGCAGAGGATGACCGCAGCGCCCGCGACGCCACCGCGATGGTGCTGGAGGCCGAGGGCTACCACGTCGTGACCGCCGGCAACGGCACCAGCGCGTTGAACATGCTGATGCACGATTCCACCATCGACCTGCTGGTGAGCGACATCCACATGCCCGGCGGCATCGACGGTATCGAACTGGCGCTGCGCGCCCGACGGCATCGGTCCATCCAGGTCATGCTGATCTCGGCGGATCCACGCAACAGCTTCACCTGTTTTCCCGAAAACACGACCTTCCTGGCCAAGCCCTACGATCGCCGCGCCCTGCTCGGCGCAGTGGGCGGGCTGCTCGGCATCACCTCCGCCTGAACGTCCGGTGGGCGAAGGGCGTGGAGCGCGCGTTTCGCGGGGTGCCCGTCGAACGCTGGCGCTGAGCGGCCGTCGGCATGGCTGAGGGCGGGCTGCGGGCGGCGTCGATGCCGGTGTGCTTGCGCAGCGCCACGCTCGCGCAGGCCTCCAGGCTGACCCTGGCCATGCCCGCGGCGCTGCGTCGGTGGCCCGTGCGTTCCGGCACTGGCGCCACGCCTGGGGCGGATGGAAGCTGCGCGGCAACCCGACCGCCGGAGTCGCCGATGTCACGCTCGATGGGGTTGATCCTGCTGCTTGCCGCCCTGCCCGGCGCGCCGGCGTCCGCCGCGATGGCTGCGGCCGATCGCGCCGCCTGCGAGGTATGGCAACGCGAACTGGCGTTTGCCCGAAGCGTGCAGCGGCACGATGCCGCGGCATTCGCCGCGTTCCTCGCCGACGACAGCGTGTTCGACGCAAATGCGGACACGCCCGTGCGCGGACCGCAGGCAATCGTGCGGCACTGGGCGGCGATCCTTGCCGGCAAGTCCGTGCGGCTGGACTGGTATCCGCAGCACGTGGTCGCGAGCGCGGACGGCACGCTGGCGACGTCCAGCGGCCCGTACCTGTTCGAGAACATGGGCGCGAACGCGGCATCGCGTTACGCGATCGGACATTTCTCGACGACATGGCGGCGCGCGCCGGACGGTTCGTGGCGGGTCGCGTTCGATGGTGGCGACAGCGGCCGCCCCGCCAGCGACAAGGAGGCGGGGGACTTCCGCCGCAGCCGCCAGCGCGCCTGCCAGCGACCCACCGCGGTGGTGCTGCCGACGATCCGGCATTGATGTCCGAAAACGGCCAGTTCCGCGGCCGCCGCGGTGCTAGCCTGCGCCCATGTCCGAATCACCCGCCGCCATCCTGCCCGCGCTGGCCGTCTGCGAACAGGCGCGGCTGAGCCGCGACGCCCGCTTCGACGGATTGTTCTTCACCGCCGTCACCAGCACGCGGATCTATTGCCGCCCGGTCTGCCCGGCGCCGCCGCCGAAACCGGCAAACATCCGCTACTACGCCAGCGCCGCGGCCGCGGAAGCGGCCGGGTTCCGGCCCTGCCTGCGCTGCCGGCCGGAACTGGCGCCGGGCAATGCGAGCTGGCGTCGCGGCGAGCACGTGGTGGCGCGTGCGCTGAAACTGATCGATGCCGGCGCGCTGAGCGAGCGTCCGCTGGCGGAGCTGGCCACGCGCGTGGGCGTCGGCGCGCGGCAACTGCGCCGCCTGTTCGTGGCGCATCTGGGCGCACCGCCGATCGACGTGCACACCACTCGCCGCCTGCTGTTCGCCAAGCAACTGCTGACCGAGACTGCGCTGCCCGTGACCGAGGTGGCGCTGGCGTCGGGCTTCGGCAGCCTGCGCCGTTTCAATGCCGCGTTTGCGGCGGCGAACCGGATGCCGCCGCGCGAGCTGCGCCGGCAACCGCGCGCTGCGGCCGGCGCCACGCTGGTGCTGCGCCTGGGTTATCGCCCGCCATACGACTTCCCGGCCTTGCTGGCATTCCTGCGCACTCGCGCGCTGCCCGGCGTGGAACGGGTGGACGAGCACGCCTACGCGCGCGTGTTCGGCGACGCGGATGATGCCGGCTGGCTGCGTCTGTCCGCGGCGCCGGGCGGTGACCACGCGCTGCAACTCGAACTGCACGGCGCACGGCCCGCGCAACTGCTGCCGCTGGTCACGCGAGCGCGGCGGATGTTCGACCTCGACGCGGACCCGCGCGTGATCGCGGCGACGCTGGGCGCCAGCGCGGTGCTGAAACCGATGCTGCGCCGGCACCCGGGCCAGCGCCTGCCGGGCGGCTGGGACGGTTTCGAGATCGCGGTGCGCGCGGTGCTCGGCCAGCAGGTCAGCGTGGCGGCCGCACGTACGCTGGCCTCGCGCATCGTGCAGCGCCACGGCTCGGTGCTCGCGCTGCCGCTGCCGGACGGCCTGGAACGGCTGTTTCCGACCCCGGCGCAACTGGCCGACGCGGACCTGCGCGAACTCGGCGTCACCACCGCGCGCGCCGCCGCGATCCGCGGCATCGCCCAGGCGCTGCTCGACGGCCGCGTGGATTTTCGCGTGGAGCAACCGCTGCACGAATTCGTCGCGCGCTGGGTGGCGTTGCCCGGCATCGGCGAGTGGACCGCGCATTACATGGCGATGCGCGCGCTGAGCCACCCCGATGCATTCCCCGCCGCCGACCTGATCCTGCGCCGAGCGGCGGCCGGCGACGGCGCCGAACTGAGCACGAAGGCGCTCGCCGCGCTGGCCGAGGCATGGCGACCGTGGCGCGCCTACGCGGTGATGCATTTGTGGCGCAGCGTCGGCGACGCCGCGACCGCCCAACGGAGCAAACCATGAACGCCGAAACGATCCACGTCGACGGGATGCCGAGCCCGGTCGGCCGCCTGCTGTTGCTGGCCGACGCGCAGGGGCTGCGCGAGATCCGCTTCGAGACCGAGCGGCACCCGCGGCCGGTTTCGCCGCACTGGGTGCGCTCGTCGTCGGCGCTCGCATTCGCGCGCGAGCAACTGGAGGAATACTTCGCGGGCACGCGAACCGGGTTCGACCTGCCGCTGCATCCGCAAGGCACGGCGTTCCAGCTGACGGTGTGGGAGGAACTGGCGCGCATCCCCTACGCCGAGACCATCAGCTACGGCGAGCTGGCGCGCCGTATCGGCCAGCCGCAGGCGATGCGCGCGGTCGGCGCGGCGAACGGGCGCAACCCGCTGCCGATCGTGGTGCCCTGCCATCGCGTGATCGGCAGCAACGGCAGCCTCACCGGCTTCGGCGGCGGCCTGCCGGCGAAGCGATTCCTGCTGGGGTGGGAACGCCGCATCGCGCACGGCGACCTGTTCGGCGCTGACGACGGGCGCCGCGCGGCGCGCTGATCAACCGCCGCTGCGCGCCGGCGCCGGCGCATCCGGCGGGATCACCCGCGGCAGCACGGAGTGGGCCTGCTGCCGGTCGAGCAGGTCCCTGAGCGCAGCGCGGTCGCGCTCGTGCCGCGCCTGGTCGGCCTGCTCGAGCTGGCTTTGCAGCAGCTTGTTCTTCGCGCCCGGACGCTTCGCGTTGTCGGACACGTTCTGTTGCAGTTGCTGCTGCAGTTCGCTCTGGCGCACCTGATCGCGCAGCTGCTGCTGGCGCACGGCATGGCGGGACGCGTCGCCCTGCACCGGCGCGTACGCGCGCACCGGCGTCGGCGGCGTGACCTGCCCGGCGCCCGCGACGGCGGAAGAGCCGAGCGCCAGCAGCATCGCCGTACAGGCGAGCATGCGGGTTGGAGATGCGTGGGCTGCAATCGTCATGACTCTGCGCGACCATGGGCGTTGGTTTGGCCAGAGTGTGCAACGACCCGCATGAACACAGTGTTCCGCCTGCTGCTTTGCGCAGCCATCGCCGCGTGCGCCGGTTGCGCGCATCTTTCCGGCACCGATCGCGCGCTCGTCCGCGCCGCGACAAGCGAACCCTCACCGTTGCTGCTGATCTCGATCGACGGCTATCGCCACGACTACATCGATCGCGGTCTCAGCCCCAACCTGGAGAAGCTGGCCAGGCACGGCGTGCAGGCCGCCTCGATGCAGCCCTCGTTTCCCTCGCTGACGTTTCCGAACCACTACACCCTGGTCACCGGACTGCGCCCGGACCATCACGGCGTCGTCGACAACACCATGTTCGACCCGCAGCTGGGCAAGTTCTCGCTGGGCAACCGCAAGGCGGTCAGTGACGGCCGCTGGTGGGACGAGGCCACGCCGATCTGGGTGACTGCCGACGAACACGGCATGCGCACCGCGACGATGTTCTGGCCGGGTTCGGAAGCGGCGATCCACGGCCGCCATCCCGACTACTGGCACCCGTTCGACGGCAGCGTCGGCGCCGATGCGCGGGTCGACCAGGTGCTGGCCTGGCTCGACCTGCCGCCCGCCTTGCGGCCTCGCTTTCTCACCTTGTATTTCGATGCCGTCGATCACGCCGGCCACGAGCACGGCCCGGACTCGCCGCAGGTCGACGCCGCGCTGCGCGCCACGGATGCCGCGCTGGGCCGACTGCTGCGGGGCCTGAAGCAGCGCGGGCTGTTCCAGCGGATCAACCTTATCGTGCTGTCCGACCACGGCATGGCCGCGGTGCCGGCCAGCAACACCGTGCTGCTGGACGACCTGCTGCCGCTGGACCAGGTGCAACTGGTGAGCGAGGGCATCGTCGCCGGCTTCAATCCGCGTTCCGACAGCGCGGAAGACCGCGCCCGGTTCGCGGCGATCGAACGCAAGCTGGAACGGCCGCAACGACACATGCGCTGCTGGGACAAGCGCCGCATACCGGCGCGCTTCGACTACGGAAGCAACCCGCGGGTGCCGCAGCTGATCTGCCTGGCCAACGTGCACTGGCGCATCGCCAGCCGCGCCAAGCTGGCCGCGAAGAAGGACCCGCCCAGCCTGGGCAACCACGGCTACGACAACGCCGAGCCTGCCATGCAGGCGATCTTCATCGCGCACGGCCCGGCGTTCCGCGTCGGCGCGAAAGTCCCCGCCTTCCCGAACGTGGACGTGTATCCGCTGATGACCCACCTGCTCGGGCTTCCAGCAGCCGCGAACGACGGCGATTACGACACCGTAAACGGGATGCTGAAGTCGGCCGCGCCATGAGCCCGGACTCGCGCCACCTTCCGCGTCACCCGTAGGGCGGGCACCGCCCGCCGCTGTGCACCGCACATCGGCGCTCACCGCTCTCGACTCCGCACATCGGCGGGCAGTGCCCGCCCTACCCCATCGCGCCCTTGCTCATCGGGGTCGGCGCCGTCGCCACGTTGACCAGCGGCGGCAGGCGGAACAGCCACAGTGCGATCAGCA
>Ga0209930_1005520_pt1 | contig 10237 bp, 14 predicted proteins | sample ThiBiot_500_biof_2_FD_183948 | JGI IMG/M metagenome (GOLD analysis project Ga0209930, IMG submission 183948) | Wastewater bioreactor microbial communities from Cape Town, South Africa - Thiocy_cont_500_biof (SPAdes) | ecosystem: Engineered > Bioreactor > Thiocyanate-remediating >... | reverse complement strand
ATCGCACAACAGGACGGAGAGTCAGCGAGCAAAAAAGCAAAAGATTGTGGTCAGTGGGATTTGAACCCACGCCTCCGAAGAGAATAGCGCCTTAAGCTACCGCCTTAGACCGCTCGGCCATAACCACATGTCTTGGACGCCTAGCGCCATCCACGCTGTGCTACATAGACACAGCGGAAGCTGCTGTCCTTCCTCTTCCCTCAGTCGAGAGCAAGAACTCGATCCCACGCTCGAACAAACCTCTCGACGATCCATGAGCGATCGACCACTGAATCGGTACGAGATTGTTGAGCGTGGCCGTTGAAAGGAAGATGGAAGATTGAAGGAGCAGCGAGATATCGCGCTCGACGGTACTGTTCTTAGCTTGTTGTCTCGTGCTGCTCCTGTTACCACTCGCCCAATCGCAACCACGATCGAACCTTTCCCACAATGTCGTGTATGCGAAAGCTCGGTGGCGTTCTTCGATGTATCTCGGTAACGATGGGGTGGTCGACGCGAGTGAGGATTGCTCGTGGCTTCGGCATTGCACCTCGTTCGCTGGTTGTACCTCTCGCACCACGACGCATCCTCCTCGTTACGGTCAGTGGCGCATCGCTTCCAGCTCGAGCTCGGTGTATGAGTACATCCCATTCATCCGAGCCAATCGATAGCTCCAAATCGAACGCCACCTCCACGTCAGGAGCTCCAATCAAGAGCACCAAGCAAGCGTTGAAGGCCTTCTATCGCCTCGTACATCCGGATCTCTTCCACAACCAACCCGATGTCAAGAGCAACAATGAACGAGGACTACAGACCGTACTTGCCCTAGCCGATCTCTTGATTCAAGCGGGACCTTCAGCTGATGAGTCTATCTCGATCACTCATGGTATCTATCTATCTATCTATCTATCTATCTATCTATCTATCTATCTATCTATCTATCTATCTATCTATCTATCTATCTATCTATCTATCTATCTATCGTGATCTATCGTGATCTATCTATCTATCTATCTATCTATCTATCTATCTATCTATCTATCTATCTATCTATCTATCTATCTATCTATCTATCTATCTGTCTGTAAATTGCTCTCGTTTGTCGCATACTCGCTCACACTCACTCTCTCGCTGTAATCAGAGTCTGATACTCTTCGATTCTACTTGCGGGGAACACAAACCGATTCTCCCTTGCGAGAGATCTCGACTCGAGCTCCACCAGGATTACTATCGGGTTCGATGCCACGCATTTCACGAAGGCGCACCATGGGGAACAACATGCACGACCAACAGCACATGATGCTCGCGGTACAACGCGAGATGATTCGCACAGTCTTGAATGAGCTCTTTCGCTTGGCGGGTATCGATTATCACGTCGATGCAACGAGTACCACAATTGATTCTTTCGATGCCATCGGCGCAGGTGCCGCGACTTTGATAGGTACCGATTGCACGGCACTGGTATGGAGAGTAGTCTCCGGGTTCACACCTCTCACCTGGCTCTTGTTGCTTGCTTGTAGAGTTTGTCACACAACATGCCAAGGCAGCCATCGAGCACATGAACCTGCGAACCGACCTCTATCGTCAAATCGGAGCTCATCGAACGATTCTCGTCATGAACCGAAACATCAAGCTGGCATTCGAGGGACCGAGACAACAACAACGTCCTCCACCATCGACAGACGATGCGCCGCAATTTCGAAACATGAGCCCCGACTTTACGGTGGAAGAGTTGCGACAACAGCTCGAGTGTGTCACGAAGCTGAGTGCCATTCTCGAACGCCTCGATACCCTTGGTATGGTTTCAGTTAATCATGCAAGCGAAAGAGAATGAGAGAGAGAGAGAGAGAGTCGTCGATGCTGACAACAACACTCGTCGTTCAACCAATTGCTGGAACAGATCTCTCAGGTTCAACCATCTCGTTCTCGGCACAACGTACTGGACTTCTTGATCGAGTGGGTCGCATTTGCTTGCAGTACTCGGAGGCAGATTCTTGGTCTCGTGATCTTTCCCAAGTCGACATGAAGAAGGGTACGTTTGGGCGCGTCTGATTTGGTGAGATATCATCGCTGACCTTGTGAGGCAGTTCGCGAGTTGCAAGAATTCCAATCGATGATCGCCGAGAAGGAGCGAGCAGTGGCAGCCGCGCTGTCGGTTCGTCTGATATGCGCCGAGAACATTGAGGTTTCGTTCTCTGATCGCTACCAAGAGTATCTCACGACGATACTCGCCTTGGACCAAGAAAACAAGTTGGCTGGTTGCAAACCGACCGATTCGTTCATTCGCTCAAAGATGCAGCAGCACGTATCTCTCGTGGTATGTTCGAAAAGTATTCACTCTTTGTCGCTCTGTACGGCAGCGGCGGCAGTAGTGCCTGTGCCACGGTACCGCAGGGTTCAGTATTGTGACAGCTGAATGCTTGAGAATGTAGGTGTGCGACGAACACCAGAGCCGACAACAACTCTATCAACCAGGAACTGACTCATCGCTACCGATATCTCTCGACTTTGACCTGAAACGAGTCGAGCAGGCGCTACAAACACACGCGTATGGCATCGGTCGTCGATGGGAGCAAGATCGCTTGCGTGAACAACAGGAGGGACAATTCATCATGGAGATCAAACGAGCACTGCGAGTATTAGGTATTCGCCGCGACAAGTACGTACTATGAGTGAGCGAGTGAGCGTGAAAGAGAGAGAGAGAGAGAGTAGTCAGTGTTCATGTATGCGTGATTGATTCGAGAGAGACGATAAGTGTCATGAGATTCACTCTCGTGGATGATAGATCGGTAGTAACAGAGAACGGAATGCGACGATGTTGTCAATTTTTACGTCGGTATGCTGGAGACTTGGCTCCTTTGTTATGCGGACTTCGCATCGTTGTATCGGATCGATTCGTGGTAGACGAAGAGGGAGCGGTACACATTCCTTGGGATGTTCAAGACCTTTGAGCGGAACGAAGCATGCGGTTGCAGGTGAGACCCATCGAACGTTGCTATGACGAGCACTGACTACCTTAGTAAGTCATCATCCTCCTCCTCCATCACTCACGTGGGTCTGCTTATGCTGTCACAACCGCGCTTACCAACTCAAACAATCACAACTCTTGGCAATGAGTCAATCGTAATCTCACTCTCCCTCCTCTTGTTGGTTATCACAACTCATTGTACACGCAAGTATTTTGATGGAGCCAAGAGTAAACATGTGATAGTTGTTGATTGTATTTGTGTTAACCGCATACACACATACACACGTACACAACTCCAAACGGCAAACGAAAACGAGAAAGAGAAAGTAAAAGTGGAGAGATCCTACACAATTGAGAGAGGCGAACAACAACCTCACTAGAGTGGCCGAGGTGCAGGAGCATACCACATGTACAAGTGGCCGTGGTTGCTAGAGAACGAGCACGAGGCATCGTACTGAATGTCCATCTTGAACATGGTTCCGCTCGGGTACCACCGATAAATGTCGCACGGTCGAATGCTCTTGATAGCTGGGTAGGCTCCGAGGCCGCCCCTGCCCACGGCACAAGTACCGGGGCATTCGATCTTGCACGGCAGCTCGGCCAACGTGTGGTAGATGACAGGCGAGTCACACACGACGTCGCCGTTGCTGGCGTCGATCAAGCGGCCGGTGATGCCGCCCACGTGCAAGTGCGCGACGGCAGTAACCAGGTAGCCATCGACCGGCATGTACCAGTCGGCCGATTGGTTGTAGATTCGACCGGCGCCGAGTTGCGGTACCTCGAGGTTGATGGCACTGAGAGTCGCGAGCACCTTGATGGGATTGTTGGGCATCTGAGCAGCCGTGTAGTAGTGAAGCTCGTACTCGATCCAGATGTTGCGCTTCTCGGGCAAGAAGCCGTTGAGCAGTACGTTGCCCTTGACCTGCGTTCCATCGGTCGGCATCACAAAGTTGCCGCGCAGGTTGGGGCCAAAGGTCGTGCGCTCGTCGCTGCTGCCAGCCACGAGGATGTTCTGACCCATCACCAGGCCGAACAACATGACGTGATGCAGAAACACCTGGCCTTGAGGAATGACCTTGTTGTCTCGCGCATCGTACAGCACCCAGTTGCCCCAAAACACGATGCCCTTGGCGTCGTCGTCGATCGGAGCCGACAGGATCGTGTACATGACCTGCTCGTTGTGGACCGCGAACGGACCCAGACGATGCTTGGAGACAGTGTAGGGAAGGCGAGAGTCGGCCGACGCAAGCGACACAACAAGAACGAGCACAACCAAAACGACAGACAACCACCGTGACATTGTGCGGCAGTGGTGGTGGTAGATTCGTATCAAACACGGACACAAGGGGAGAAGGGAGAGCACGGTGAGGGAGGAGAGGGGTGAGAGGAGGGGAGAGAGCGGAGTTCAACGGAGTAAGATGGCGACGTTGTGACAGCACCTACGGCGATACGCAGTCATTTCTCTCAGCCCCTTATCCTTTCCTCAGCCATCGAGCGATTAAGGGTGCGCCGAGACATTAAGGCCACACTAAAGCCCACAAACGCGATACTGGTCGATTGGCGGTGGTTTGCGGCGGTGTTGCGTGTTTTTTCGCCTAGTCACCACCGCCTCCTTCTCCCTCTGTGCGCCACTCGTCTCGCTGAGGCGGGTTTTTTCGGTCTTTTTTCGTTGCTGCTGCTGCGCTCTGTTGTTGTTTGCTCTCTCTGTGGTGCTGTTGCTGTTGTTGTTGTTCTGGTGCGTGCGAGTGCTCAGAGCGGTGGGTGCCACAACCACGACACTACACACGAACCTCTACGTGTACCAAGAGTGTTCGGGTTGGTCTACTTGATTGTGTGTGTTGGTGCTGGGTGCTGCTCGTATCGTCGAGGCTGTGTGGCGTGTGGCGGAGTCGTCGCTCATTCGGCTGTTGTGTCTCTCTGTGCTCGACGTCGAGCCCACACACATACACACACACGCGCCCTTGGTTGCCGTCGTATCATCACCCTCCTCTCAACACTACACGATACCTCTCGTATTGTCGTTGTTGTTATTGTTGTAGATCGAGTGCCAACGACTCTTGTTAGACGTGCTTGATTGATCGATTGCTTCGTGATCGTACACGCACACGTACACATCATCTTCCTCACACACCTAGACACACTCGTCGATCACCATGACTTCGGCAGCCAACATCATCAGCCTCATGAAGGCGACGCCGATTCTCGGCGGCAAGAAGAAGAAGAAGACCGAAGGAGACGCCGGTATCAGTGCTCCGATGTCGGTGTCGCGCACGGCGCACGTCGGCTTCAACCACTCGACCGGCCAGTTCGAGGGTCTCACGCCCGAGATGAAGGCGCTGCTCGGTGGCTCGGGTCTCACGGCCTCCGAGATGCAAGCCAACCCTGAGGGTCTCCTCAAGTGCCTCCAGTTCCAAACCTCGTACCTCAAGTCGGGTGGAGCCCCACCGCCGCCGCCGCCGCCCAAGCGTTCTTCCGACGACGACGACGATACGCCGCCGGCGCTGCCGTCGCGCGACGGTCCCAGCGGTGGAGGCTTTGCGCGCGCGCCCGCACCGCCGACCTCGCCTGCCTCGACGGCCGCATCGCGCGCGCCGCCTCCCGCTCCTCCAGGTCGTGCCAGCGGCTGGACCACGCCGGCCGCCTATCCTTCGGGCGCTGGCCGTCAGGCGCCGGCGCGCTCGCCCATCGCAGGCAAGCGCGACTCGGCCATCGTTTCGCCTGCGTTGCCGTCTCGAGATGTCTCTCCCGCGCCACCGATTCCAAGCCGTGACCAAGCACCGCCGCCGCCGCCATCGCGTGAAGCCGCTCCACCGCCGCCGCCTTCGCGCGAGGTCGTGTCGGCTGCCACCTCGACGCCGCCGTTGCCACCTGGTCGTCCGTCCGAACCGGAAGACGACACCGAGGACTACTGGGAGGAGGAAGAGGACGCTGCGCCGCCGTCGCCATCGCCTCCTCACAGAACCTCGGCTCCGCAGCCCTCGCCACCGCCACCGACGCCAGCACAAGCCGCTGCGCCGGCACGTGGAGGAGCCGCTCCTCCTCGCGGTGGCCGTGGTGCGCCTCCTCGTGGCGGCGCTGTCGCTCCTGGATCTCCTGGCCGCGGTGGCGGTCAACCTCGAGGCCGTGGTGCTCCTCCTCGTGGCGGCGGTGCTCCTCCTCGTGGTGGCGGTGCTCCTCGAGGAGGCGCTCCTCGTGGCGGCGGTGCTCCTCGTGGCGGCGCTCCTGCTCCTCGTGGCGGCGCTGCTCCTCGTGGCGGCGCCAGCGGTCCTGGAACACCCATTCCTGCTCGCGGTGCTCCACCGCAACCCAAGCCCGTCGCTCCCGTTGCTCCACCCGAAGAGCCCCCGGCCGCTGCCGCACCTCCTGTCAAGTACCAGAAGCCCAAGGGCCCGGTTAGGATTGGTATGTCTCTAGCGTACACGCTCCTTCTCCTTCTTCTCCTTCTTTTGTTGCTCACCCATGATTTACAACGTGTTTTACAGAGGACGTCACATCTCCTGAAGATCCTCGCCCGCGCTTCACGAATATGAAGCAAGTTGGTCAAGGGTATGTGTACCACATACACACGTACAACAACCCATCGACTAACTTGTTCTCGCTTGCTCGATCGATAGTGCTTCGGGAACAGTATACGTGGCCGATGATAGCAAGACCGGCTCCAAGGTCGCAGTCAAGGAGATGATCTTGGACCAACAGCCCAACAAGGAGATCATCGTCAACGAGATTCTGCTCATGAAGGCATGCACACATCGTGCCATCGTGAGCTTCATCGACAGCTTCTTGGTCGATGGTGCCTTGTGGGTCGTCATGGAGTTTGTCGACGGTTGCGATCTCACGCAAGTCATCGAGACCTGCAGCCCGATGGAGGAGGCTCACATTGCTACCATTATGCATGTCCAAGATATTATTCACCGTGATATCAAGAGCGACAACATCATGGTTGCTCGAGATGGTCGAATCAAACTGAGTACGTACATCGATCCACCGATCCATCGCATCTCTCCCTCCTCCCTCTCTCTCTCTCTCCCTCCCTCTCTCTCTCCCTCTCTCTCTCTCTCTCTCTCTCTCTCTCTCTCTCTCCCCCTCTCTCTCTCTCTCTCTCTCTCTCTCTCTCTCTCTCTCTCTCTCTCTCTCTCTCTCCCTCCCTCCCTCCCGTCGTGTACCTGTATTAATATCACCACTGTCTCATCAATAGCGGATTTCGGCTACGGAGCACAATTAACACAAGAGCGTGCCAAGCGAAAAACGGTCGTCGGCACTCCTTACTGGATGGCTCCCGTACGTGCTGATTTGCTCTTTCACTTGTTCTTCTTGTTCGTCTTGGTATACTCTCGCTGTCGCTTACTGGTTGTTTCTCTTGCATTATTCAGGAGGTCATTCAAGGTGAGGATTACGATACCAAGGCCGATATCTGGAGCACGGGTGTCATGTGCATAGAGATGATCGATGGCTTGCCGCCGTATATGGACTACCCACCGCTCAAGGCTCTCTACCAGATCGTCTCGTATGGTCTACCGCCTCCCGAGAACGAGGCCATGATGTCGGCCGAATTCAAGGACTTTCTGCAATGCTGTACTATATTCGAACATGAGGATCGCCCTGGTTGTGCTGAGTTGCTCAAGGTTCGTGCTTGTTCACATTCACTTGATTGAGACGATTCTCTTTCTTTGCAGCTCTCTCTCTCTCTCTCTCTCTCACTCACTCACTCATATGTGTGTACTTGCGCGGTTTGTACTATAGCATCCATTCCTGCAACACGCTGGACCAACATCACAGTTGGCTGAGCTGGTGACGCGTGCTCGTGCTGCTCAACAGCAGTAACACGCTCTTCTCTCTCTCTCTCTCTCTCTCTCTCTCTCTCTCTTGCATTTCAGAAACGAGCCCTTGCGCTGATGAATGATGATGCGTGGCCGTAGTGTATTATGTGCTTTCTTGTGTGCGGCCGTGTGCTCGCGTGTGTGGTGTCATTTCTTATGATCCTTCGTTATTTTTTCCCTCCGGCCTTATGGAATGGTGTTATTGTGTTGAGGGTTGGTTGCTCGCTCGTAACCATCTTGCTAGCTCTACTTTCTCGAGACCAACTTCCTCTACTGTTCGCCAACTGTACCAACCGTCATTCTACGGCAACAACAACAACCACCACACCGTCGTCTAAACCATCTATCCACCATACCGCAAGTGTCTCGCCGCCGCCACGCCAAAACGTAGGCTGATATGATCGAATGTTGTAAGAGCACATGCACACACACAGTTATTCAAGCGTGCGTGAACATGAGTTCTTACAAGCCCGTTAATTATACAAATAAATCGATATCGATAATCGATTCGCCCAATACTCACCCTGCCCCCAAAGCGCGTTGGAGGTGGGCGAGAGAGAGAGACGGACTCCCTGCACCAATTCCACGAGTTGTACATACCTCGAAGAGAATGGGCGAATATTTCCAATCACCAATAAGGCGTGTGTGCTATTTGGCCCGCTGCAACCTCATCATTCGCTCACTCCCTTGCTACCTCACGCATCACCACCACCTCCTTCAGCCACATTACCCGCGAGTCGTCTCTCTATTTTGATCGATCATGACTATTCTATGGGAATGGTTGGAACTCGGCCATTGGAAGCCGTACACTGCAGCAGCTGATAGCGCGATCGAAAGTGCCTTCCAACAGTACCGCAGCGACGATGCGCAATCACAGCTGTCGCTCTCGTATGGACCCAAGCACTATGTGATCTCGTTTCGAGACATGACGCAAGCCAACGTGCATACGGGTTTCGTACGACCGATACGTCGTCGTGAGCTTCTCGAGGTAGTTGCTACGGACAGCGAGCTCGCATCCGACCGATCTCGCGGCTCATTGCTGGGTGCCACCGAGTCAGGCACGGCCTCACTCGCTCGTCTGACGCACTGGCGCGTAATCTCGCCATCACAAGTGCGCGAGCAACTCGGCCACTCTGAGCAGTGTTCTATCTGTCTATGCGAGTTGCTCGATGATGCCATGCCGCCTGACGCCGATACAACCACCACTCCGACGACACTCGGCGATGCGGCAGACTTTATCGTTCACTTGCCACAATGCGGTGCACACGTCTTCCATGCACAATGCCTCGTGCAGATGCATCGAGCCTCTGGCAGCCGACAGCCATACCTCACGTGTCCCGTGTGCCGCACATGCTATGGCACTCGTATCGGCAATCAGCCTCCAGGCACTATGCATGTCGCTGAACACGCAGGAGCGACTGTACCGGGATTCGCGCCAAACTCGGGCGTACTCGAGATCACCTACACGCTCCCGAACGGTATCCAGACGGCCGAGCACCCATCGCCAGGATCTCCCTTCTGGGGCACCACACGCCGTGCCTACTTGCCGGCTACCACCGAAGGTCGCCAGGTGCTCGAGCTCCTCAAGATCGCTTGGCGTCGTCGCTTGATCTTTACCGTCGGAACCAGTGTCACCACCGGAGCATCGAATTGCGTCGTTTGGGCTGGTACCTACCTACACTCTAGCTAGCGTTGCATTTGTCTCTCTCTCTCTCTCTCTCTCTCTCTCTCTGTTCGGTGCTATGTATTGATCGGCATCCTGGTGGTCGTGGGGCATAGGAATCCATCACAAGACCTCAATCTCCGGCGGTGCCTATGGCTATCCTGACCCGGCGTTCCTCAGCCGTGTGTGCGAGGAGCTTGCTGCTCGTGGCGTGTTACTCTCCGACATTGTCAATGACCACTGAGAGGCTTGTACCACTCTTCGTGTATCGAATCTTGTAGTCTAACTAATGTTCTGGTTTCCGCGCAGTAATACAATGGTGATTGGAGCAAACAAACGAGTTTATGAACAGCGCGTTTAGAGAATGTTCCATGAGAGCGAGCAAAGAGAGAGAAAGAGAGCGAGAGAGCGATAAAGATCACGAGCAAGATGCACAAGAGTCGTTGACGAGATTCTCTTACTAATCGTCTGATGCAGATGCAATCGTCTCGAATCCTGTTGAGTTGTCAGAGTCTCCTGATCTCGATCGAGGAGTCGAGCCGCTGTTCGAAGACATTACAGACTCGGCTCGAAGTCGCTCCTGGAATCGATCAGGAACGTTCTGGCGCAGCACATGGCGCTTGAACGAGTCGATCCAATGATTCGCAAAGTCTGGATCCGACAACAAGATGAGTGCAAACACGATCGGAATCAACAATGCAACAATCTGCTGTGTGAGGAAGGCTCCAAAATTGATGATATGTCCTTGAGAGTTGGGACACCGAGAATGATCGAGATTCTGCCTCAAACAGTCGAGCCATATCGTTGCCG
>Ga0209930_1005514_pt1 | contig 10245 bp, 6 predicted proteins | sample ThiBiot_500_biof_2_FD_183948 | JGI IMG/M metagenome (GOLD analysis project Ga0209930, IMG submission 183948) | Wastewater bioreactor microbial communities from Cape Town, South Africa - Thiocy_cont_500_biof (SPAdes) | ecosystem: Engineered > Bioreactor > Thiocyanate-remediating >... | reverse complement strand
GCAGACGAGCGAGATCTGGAGACGGTTGCTGAGAAACCGCAAGGTGTTCAGGACAATGCGTTGCTCACGATAGGATCCGGCGAGGATGTTGTGTACCTCGTCGATGACCAGCACCTGCACACCGATGGCTTCCATGATGCGAAGAGCGGCCTGTTCCATCTGCGCGATGTCGGCGCGCGGCCGTTGGGGTGCACCGAGTAGAGTGAGGAGTTCGGCATAGAAGCGCCGCTCGCCGGGCCTGCTGGTCATTTCCATGGCAAGTACGGGCGTCTTCAAGGTGCCAGTCACCGCGTTGAAGCTTGGTGGATGCTTGTCACGGAACCGCTTCATGATCATGGTCTTACCCATGCCGCTGTCACCGTAGATCGCGACCGAGGGCATACGCGTGCCTCGCGGGTGATCGAGGAGCGCGCTCAGCCGGTCGAGGGCCTGTTTGGCGCGAGGGTAGAGCACCCAGCGACGTGATCGTATGGCACGAATGCGTCGCTCGTCGGTTTCAGTAAGCAGCGCCGCGGCGCCAGTGGTCAGATGGGCAGCTTCATCGTTCATGTTCACTCCAGCTCAATCTGTATCCTCAACAAAGGGTACAGGTTTGCTGGAGTCGACGCCGCGGAGCGAGCCCCATCCCCGGTCATCCACTTTCGATTTCGAAAACGCTTTTCCTCGTCGTGCGGCCGCAGTTTTCTTGCTTGCCGCCTCGACCAATTCTCGCTGTGCGATGGCGGTGCGTACGATCGCGCGGGAATCGACCTCACGGCGACCTTTCGCCAGAAGGGTGCGCCGGGCGGTCACTGCTTCGTGCAGGGTGACCGAAGGCAGCGTCAGATCCGCATAGCGGGCTTCCACGAAGTTTCCTGAAGGCCGCCTAATGAAGACGCGCGCCATATCGCGTGGATCGTATTTGACAAGCAGACGACGGTCAGAACGTCCGACGTCGGCGCTGAGGGCTGCGGACCAATAGCGCAGGCCGAACATATGAATGCCGGTTGGCCGCAAAGTGCGCTCCTGCTCGGGTAAGAAGGTGAGCCAGAAGCGGAGCCGATCTTGCGGTAGTCTGAGTGGGATCTCGCCCTCGTGCTCCCGCCAGACCGCAATAGGCGGGCGGCCCAGGGTGCCGTGGATTGACTGGTGATAGGAGCCAACAATGTCGAGTGCAATGTACCGCTCGAGCTCACGTAGTGTGAGCGCCGCATGCCGTTTCGAGTCATATTCGCCGAGCTCCTGCGCATTGCTGAACGTCGTGCCGGGCAGCAGGTGCAGCTTTCCCATCTGCGTGCCGATCAAACGCTCGATGTGACCACCGAAGCGCGGCTCGCCCGGGGGGCGCCAGTCAATCGCGATGCCGGCATCATCGCATCCGCGCTTGAACGCCCGACTGCGGAAGTCGGCGCCGTTGTCGACGTGAACCAGTGCGGGCAGACCGGCGACAGGCCAGGGGTCCGTGATTTCGCGTTCTCTCAGCCATGCCGACTTGTCGAAGACTGAATGGAGAAGGCAAAGGCTGGTGGACAGTCGGGAAGGGGCGTCCATCGTGAGATAGAATCCGGTTACCATGCGGCTGCAGACGTCCATCGCCAGCGTCAGCCACGGTCGGCCGAGTGGCTGCCGCGTCTCCTCGTCGACGACGAAGACGTCGGCCTTAGTATGGTCGATCTGGACTACATCCAGCGGGCGGGAAGCGCTGAAAGTCCCGGGGACAGCCGTTGTCTCCTTCAAGATCTTCTGTTCACCGCGGCGCCGGGCGCGCTTCTGGAGGTCAATATCCTCGAGGCGAGCCGCGATCGTCCGGCGATGCGGGGGTTTCATTCCAACCGAAATGCAGCTTGTCTGTACGTCCCGGACCAACTGCGAAATGCTCGGTCTGGTTCGCTTCAGGTAGTACGCGCTGATTGTGGCGCGGATGACTTGCTCTCGCTTAACGTCCAGGACGCGATGCCCCTCTGGCCGCCCACGTTTACGATCAACCAGAGACAGGACAGTTCCGCCTCCGCGAAATATCTTGATTAGACGATATGCCGTTGCCTGGCTGAGGCCGAGATCGGCCGCAAGTTCCGCAACGTCGCGGGACGTGGTGCCGTCAGGATGGCCCTTCAGGAAGTTGCGGATCGCGTCCGCCCGCCGGCACGCTTCGTCCCAAAGCGCCTGGTCGATCTCGTCGGGGAAAGGGTCGGTCATGGCTAGCTCGCGAGAGAAACACCGCGGTCCCCATTCTCACATTAAATGACAAACGCCAAGGCAGGTTCGCAAATTAACTGCTCATTCTCAAATTAAGTGCGCGAGCAACATACTGAAATCGTTGAGGTCGGATTCGCGGAATTAAATGGAAAGCGACAGCGCTGACGGCGCCGCCATCCGCGAGGGCAGTTTCTTCATCGGCAAGAATACCGCGCTGATGCAGATGGTTGATGGCGCGCCGGTGACCATCACAGTGCGCAAGGGACGCAGCGCGGATGGCGTGCCTGAAAAGCACGCCCACATCATCCGCAAGCTGATCCCGATCCGCGACGCCGTGCGCGAGGTGCTCAAGGCGCAGGAGCTCGACCGGCCCTGGAAGCCGGCGCAGGTCAAGCTGCGCATCGCCTGGTCGAACTTCGTTCGGTCCTTCGGGCCGATCAACACCACCGTCGTCTCAACCAGCGAGGATACGGAAACCGGCGAGGTCCGCGAGGCGCATCGTCGGCCCAACCTCGCAACCTTCCTTGATGACCCGGACTGCTGGCTGGTCGCGTCGATCGAGGATTATGACCTTGAGACCGACACGGCGCGGCCTGGCCCGATCTTCACCGAGCGGGTCATCGCGCCGCCCTCGGCGCCGATCATCACCTCGGCCGCCGATGCGCTCGCCGTGGTGCTCAACGAGCGAGGCCATGTCGATGTTGATCACATCGCCGAGCTGCTGCATGTCGACCCCGAGATCGTCATCGCGAACCTGGGTGATGCCATCTTCCGCGATCCGGAGACCGGCGCCTGGCAGACTGACGACGCCTATCTGTCCGGTCAGGTCCGCGACAAGCTCAAATCTGCCGAAGCCGCCGCCCCGCTTGATCCGGCCTTTGAGCGTAACATCCGGGCGCTCATCGCGGTCCAGCCCGCCGACCTCGGCCCATCCGATATCACCGCGCGTCTCGGCGCCCCGTGGATCCCGGCCGCCGACATCGTCGCCTTCGTCAAGGAGACGATGAACGCGGACATAAAAATCCATCACATGCCCGAACTCGCGTCCTGGACGGTGGAGGCGCGCCAACTGGGCTGGATAGCCGCAGGCACCTCCGAATGGGGCACCGAGCGCCGGCATGCCGGCGAACTGATCGCCGATGCGCTTAATAGCCGGGTGCCGCAAATCTTCGACATCATCAAGGAGGGCGACAGCGAGAAACGTGTTCTCAATGTCATCGATACCGAGGCGGCCAAGGAAAAGCTGACCAAGATCAAAACGGCGTTCCAGACCTGGATCTGGTCTGATCCCGATCGCACCGACCGGCTGGCGCGGGTCTACAATGACCGTTTCAACAACATCGCCCCGAGAAAGTTCAACGGGGACCATCTGCAACTTCCGGGCGCCTCAGGCGCCTTTTCTCTTTATGGGCACCAGAAGCGCGGCATCTGGCGCATCATATCGGCTGGTGCGACCTATCTCGCCCACGCCGTCGGCGCCGGCAAAACCATGACCATGGCGGCTGCCATCATGGAACAGCGCCGGCTGGGCCTGATCGCCAAGGCGATGCTGGTCGTTCCCGGCCATTGCCTGGCGCAGGCGGCGCGGGAGTTCCTGGCGCTCTATCCGACCGCGCGCATCCTTGTTGCCGACGAGACCAACTTCACCAAGGACAAGCGTCATCGCTTCCTCAGCCGTGCGGCGACGGCGACTTGGGACGCGATCATCATCACGCACTCGGCCTTCCGCTTTATCAGCGTGCCTTCGGCCTTCGAGCAGCAGATGATCCAGGATGAGCTCGAGCTCTATGAGGTTCTCCTGACCAAGGTCGAGAGCGATGATCGCGTTTCCCGCAAGCGCCTCGAGCGACTGAAGGAGGGGCTCAAGGAACGGCTGGAGTCGCTCGCCACGAGTAAGGACGACCTGCTAACCATCTCCGAGATCGGCGTCGACCAGATCATCGTCGACGAGGCGCAGGAGTTCAGGAAGCTGAGCTTCGCCACCAACATGTCGACGCTCAAGGGTATCGATCCGAACGGCTCGCAGCGGGCCTGGGACCTCTATGTGAAGTCCCGCTTCGTGGAGACGAAAAACCCGGGCAGGGCGCTCGTGCTGGCGTCCGGCACGCCGATCACCAACACACTTGGCGAGATGTTCTCCGTACAACGCTATCTCGGCTTTGACGCCCTGCTGCAGCGCGGCCTGCACGAGTTCGACGCCTGGGCCTCGACCTTCGGCGATGTCACCACCGAACTCGAATTGCAGCCCAATGGCAAATACAAGCCGGTGACGCGCTTCGCCACTTTCGTCAACGTGCCCGAGCTCATCGCCATGTTCCGCTCGTTCGCGGATGTGGTGATGCCGTCGGACCTCGCGCGCTATGTCAAACTGCCGGCGCTCTCGACCGGTGCGCGGCAAATCAGGACGTCGAAGCCCTCGGCCGCCTTCAAGCGCTACCAGGCCCTCCTCGACGCCCGCATCAAGGCTATCGAGCAACGCGAGGGTCCACCCGAGCCTGGCGACGACATCCTGCTGTCAGTCATCACCGATGGGCGGCATGCGGCAATCGACCTGCGGCTGGTCGATCCAGACAATGACAATGAGCTCGACAACAAGCTCAACGACCTTCCGCATCTGGCGGGAAACGGCCGCCAGAGAATATGTCCGGCCCGATGGCAAGCCCTTCGAGCTACCTGGCGCGGCGCAGATGATCTTCTCGGACCTCGGCACCATCAATGTCGAGAAGACCCGCGGTTTCTCAGCGTATCGCTGGATTCGTGAGGAGTTGATCCGCCTTGGCGTGCCGCCGTCGGAAATCGCTTTCATTCAGGAGTTCAAGAAGTCCGAGGCCAAGCAGCGTCTGTTCGGCGACGTGCGCGCCGGCCGGGTTCGATTCCTCATCGGCTCGTCCGACACCATGGGCACGGGCGTCAATGCGCAGCTCCGCCTCAAGGCCCTGCACCATCTCGATGTGCCTTGGCTGCCGTCCCAGATCGAGCAGCGGGAAGGGCGCATCCTGCGCCAGGGCAACCAGCATGATGTCATCGACATATTCGCCTATGCCACCGAAAGCTCGATGGACGCCCAGATGTGGCAGAACAATGAGCGCAAGGCCCGCTTCATCGCCGCGGCTTTGTCGGGCGATACCTCGGTTCGTCGGCTTGAGGACCTTGGCGAGGGCCAGGCCAATCAGTTCGCCATGGCCAAGGCCATAGCGTCGGGCGATCCGCGCCTAATGCAGAAGGCGGGTCTTGAAGCCGATATTGCCCGACTGGAGCGTCTACGCGCTGCCCATCAGGACGACCAGTTCGCCATCCGGCGACAGGTTCGCGATGCCGAGCGTGATATCAAATATACTGCAAGGCGCATCGCCGAGATCGGGCAGGATATGACCCGCCTCGTGCCGACCGTGGGCGATGCATTCCACATGCGGCTCGGCCAAGCGGCCTTCGCCGAGCGTAAGCTCGCTGGCCGAGCCCTGATGACGGAAATCCTGACCCAGGTACAGCTCCAGCATGACGGTGACATCACCATCGCCAGTATCGGGGGCTTCGACCTCGACTATTCCGGCGAGCGCTTCGGTCAGGATGGGTATCGCTACGCCACCATGCTGGTGCGCACGGGCGCGGAAACCGAGATCGAGTTGCCGGTGACCACCACGCCGCTCGGCGCCATCGCCAAGCTCGAACACGTCCTCGCCAATTTCGATGTGGAGCAAGAGCGCGCCAGACACCGGCTAACCGAAGCCGAACGGCGTCTTGCCGCCTATCGCTCTCGTGAGGGTGGAACCTTCGGCTTTTCGGACGAACTCGCCGACAAACGTCGGCAGTTATCGGAGATAGAGGCCTCGCTTGCCCAGGACATTGTTGGCGCAGGCGCCCAAGCTGCGTGAGACGTGGGGGCGCGAACGCCTCGCACCGCTTGGGCGGCTAGTCATCCAGCAGTGTCAGGCATTGATCGTCATAGCGGCCGGCTAGCTCCGCCAGCTCGCTTTGTTGCCTGGACATCGTCGACACCTGTCGGTTGCGTTCCTTCAGCAGATCCATGGAATTTTCGCCTGACAGGGCCGCACCGGCATCGAGCGCAAGGGCGGCCCTGTCGCTATAATGTTGGGCCGTATCGGGATCATTTTCACCGACAAGCACATCGGCGGTCCTGCGATAATAGGCCGAGCATTCCACATAGATGGTCGCAACGCCGGCTACGGCATCGGGCGCCCCGTTTCTGTCTCCGCGCAGGGCCAGGACCGCTGCGACGATGCCAGCAAGCACGATTCCATAGAATAACAACGTCCGCCTCATCTGCCCCTCGATGGTTGGTCGCTGTTGTCTTGAATCATGTTTGTTCTGCATCGCCAAGACGCAATGCAGGACAGGGAAGAAGAGGGGGGAAGGAGGGAATTGGGAATTGGAAAGAGCGTTCGCAGACCGGTTGGCCCGCCGACGCTGATGCTCAATCGCGCTCATCGCAGTCCCGGCCCGTCATCCTGCGCAGGGCTGAAAGGCCCCGCTGGTCCAGCCGGGCAGGGATGCTCGGGCGCAATTGCCCCGGTCCGCCCGCTCCGCGGTCCTGGAGGTGTCTTCGAGAAGAAGACAGAAAAGGACCGGCAACGGGCCGCGTCCGCAGCCAAGGAGCATCTCCAATGGAAATCAAGCTGATCGATCCGCGTGCGCTCGTCGACAATCCCGACAAGGCCCGCCGGACCAAGTCCAGTCCCCAGTCGGACGCGCTATTGCTGGCCACGATCCGGGCCGTTGGCATCGTCCAGCCGCCGGTCGTCGCGCCGCAGGCCGATGGCGGCAACGGTTTCGTCATCCAGCATGGCCATCGTCGCGCCAAGCAGGCGATTGCCGCCGGTCTCGAACAGATCGTCGTCATTGTCGACGAGGCGGCCGCCGATGGCGGCGCCATGCGCTCAATGGTCGAAAACACCGCGCGCGAAAACCTCAATCCGGTCGACCAGTGGCGCGCCATCGAAGGGCTCGTTGCCCTGGGCTGGACCGAGGAAGCGATCGCCGTTGCCCTCGCCCTGCCGGTACGCCAGATCAAGAAGCTGCGGCTTTTGGCCAATGTTCTGCCCGCCATGCTCGACCATATGGCCAAGGGCGACATGCCCGATGAACGCCAGCTCCGCACCATCGCCGGGGCAGCGCTTGATGAGCAGAAGGAGGTCTGGAAGGCCTACAAGCCGACCAAGGGCGATCCGCAGCTCGATTGGTGGCGTGTCGCGCAGGGTCTCGCCAAGACCCGGATGTATGCGCGCGATGCCAGCTTCGGTGATAACCTCGCCCAAGCCTATGGCATTGCCTGGGCCGAAGACCTGTTCGCCCCCGCCGACCAGGACAGCCGCTACACCACTGATGTGGAGGCCTTCCTCGGTGCACAGCAGGAATGGATGACGCAGAACTTGCCCAAGAAGGGCGTCATCGCCGAGGTCAGCACCTATGGCGAGGTCAAGCTGCCGCCCAAGGCCGAACGGGTCTATGGCACGCCCAAGAAGTCCGATCACACAGCGATGTATCTCGACCGTGAGGGCAAGGTGAAAAGCGTCCATTTCCGGCTCCCGGAGGCCAAGAAAAAGGGCAAGGGTGCGGACGATGCCGGTGGTGAGGACGATCCCATCATCGTCTCCAAGCCACGTCCCGACGTGACGCGAAAGGGCGTCGAAATGATCGGCGATCTGCGCACCGATGCCCTGCACGAGGCGCTATCGCGGGCGCCGATCGAGGACGACACGCTGCTGGCGCTGCTCGTTCTCGCCTTCGCTGGTCAGAATGTCCGGGTCGATTCCGGCGCAGGTGGCGACTATCGTTATGGTAGCAGGTTCGGCCGGCACGCGGCTGCCCTGTTCGACGCCGAGGGCAAGTTCGCCTTCGACACCGACACTTTGCGCATCGCCGCGCGCGGCGTGTTGGTCGACGCGCTGTCCTGCCGCGAAGGGATGACGAAGTCGGGCATCCTGGCTTTGGTTGCCGGCGGAACGATCGGCGCCGACACGTTCCTGGCCAATATGGGCACGGAAGACTTCCTGTCCTGCCTGTCGCGTCCGGCCCTCGAAGGGTCCTGCTTCGACACTCCGGTTCTGCCGCGGGCGCGCGTCAAGGATACGCGCGCTGCGCTGGTCGAGCATTTCAAGGAGGGCCATTTCGTCCATCCGTCGGCGCTGTTTGCCCCGGACGCGGCCAGACTCACCGAGTGGCTCGGCAAGAATGCCGTGGCTGAGGACGAGGACGACGCCACCCCCCTCGACCAGGACGAGCTCGACGGCGATGTGCCGGTGGAACCGGCTCACGACTTTGTCGACGAAGACGAGCTCTCGGAAGGCTATCGCGAGGCCGCCGAGTAAACCTCACCACTTTGCCATTGCCACTACCTCCGCCGGGGTCACCCGGCGGCGGTTTTGTTTTCAACTCATCAATTAGAGGACGCGATGTCCGCACACTCGATCTTTGAACATGCGCCAATCGGCGCCACCATCGCCTGGTCAGACCAGACCCCACGTCCACCCGAGCGGCATCGCCGTTTGCTCGATGCCTGGAAGACCAATAACAGTCAGGGCCGCCTGGTCCGCAAGCAGGGCGCCCGCGATATCGGCACGTTCGATCCCCATGCGAGCTTCACCTTGCATGAGGCGGACTTTGGCAATGGGGGCGTCATTGCCATCCGCGTCTTCCGGACATTCCCGCTGCAATCCACCCTGCGCTTTACCATCATCGAGCGGCCTGCTTTCGGTTCGGTCCGGGTCTTCGACCGGCCCGGTGATTATGCCGAACTCGTGCACCTTGCCGCCCATCGCGCGGCCGCTGAGCAATGGTTGTCGGAGCACGGCTACCCCAATGCCATACTGGAGGAGGTCACTGCCGACGAAGTGGCCGCCGATGCCGTCGAGGGGAGGGCTGCGGCATGAGCCCGTACTCTCAATCCTCCATACAACCCGCGGCCCCGGATAAATCCGGGGCCTCGTTCGGACGCAGTAGCGACGGCCTGCTGGTCGCGCTTGTCGGCGAGAACAGCTATGCCATGGTACCGGCGCGCGGCGGGCAGCACTATCTCGCTACCGGTTGGCGCATCTCCCGACCAATGGCAGAATGGACGCGGTCCGACTTCTACAGCCATTTTGGCGATCTCGCCGATGAGGGTGCCTTCCGCGCGAAGGTGCTCGAACAGGCGCAGCATTGTCGGGAGAAGCAGGCCCTGGGGCGTCTTCGTCTTGCCGGTGGCGCACACACGCCCTGGGGGCAGTCGCAGGGCGGCACCATCTATGCCGAAGGCGTGGTCTCGCATTCGACCGCTGGCCATGGCGGCTTCAAGCTTTCCGCGGAACGCAACCGCAAGGTGCACACCCTCCTCCGTGCACCTGGCGGGTGGTATGAAGAGGATGAGTGCTGGGCGATTGTCGCCATCACGTTCCCGCAACTTTTCACGAGCCTGGAACGGCGCTACGCCGAGCAGACGGTCAAGGATTCCTGGCCCGATGCATGGGAAGAGATCTCTGGCACGAGGAAGCGGCGCTTTTCGACATCGTCACCATATTGGCCGCCGAGCAGCCCGGTTTTGTGGAATGCATCGCTACACTCGGCGGCCAATATGGTGACGATGTCGAAAAGCGCCGCTTCCTCGTGCCGTCGACCGAATACAGTATCGGGCGTTTCGGCTTCGTCATCGATCCGGATCGGCATGGCGTCTATGATGGCCCATCGAGCTTCGCCGGCTGGGGCGGGAGGACGTCCCGATGACTCTTCAGCTCGATCCCGGCCGGCGGCTTTTGCGCCTTGAGGAAGAACGCCGCCAGACCCAGCGGCAGCTCGAGATTGTCGAGCGCCAGATTATCCGGCGCATGACTGCGCAGATCCCAAACCTGTTGCCACGCCGAACCCATTATCGCCGTGGCAAGGCGCCCGATCCCCGCGCCTTCCTTGAACGATACCGCTCCCAGCTCGCCGCGATGACCGCGGAGCGACAGCCCGAGATCGATGCCTTGTCTCAAAGCCTGGCACAACAGGAGCGCGCCATCGCCATCCTTATCGACCGGCTCGGCGAGAACGCCGAGGTGAGCAATCTGTCCAGCTCCATTTCCATCCCTGCTGGCG
>Ga0209930_1005509_pt1 | contig 10248 bp, 9 predicted proteins | sample ThiBiot_500_biof_2_FD_183948 | JGI IMG/M metagenome (GOLD analysis project Ga0209930, IMG submission 183948) | Wastewater bioreactor microbial communities from Cape Town, South Africa - Thiocy_cont_500_biof (SPAdes) | ecosystem: Engineered > Bioreactor > Thiocyanate-remediating >... | reverse complement strand
TATTCTTGCTTGATAGATTGATAAGGAGATAGGGAGATATATCAGATATTCTTGCTTGATAGATTGATAAGGAGATAGGGAGAGATATCAGATATTCTTGCTTGATAGATTGGTAAGGAGATAGAGAGATATATCAGATATTCTTGCTTGATAGATTGGTAAGGAGATAGGGAGATATATCAGATATTCTTGCTTGATAGATCGATAAGGAGATAGAGAGATATATCAGATATTCTTGCTTGATAGATTGATAAGGAGATAGGGAGATATATCAGATATTCTTGCTTGATAGATTGATAAGGAGATAGGGAGATATATCAGATATTCTTGCTTGATAGATTGATAAGGAGATAGAGATATATCAGATATTCTTGCTTGATAGATTGGTAAGGAGATAGAGAGATATATCAGATATTCTTGCTTGATAGATTGGTAAGGAGATAGGGAGAGATATCAGATATTCTTGCTTGATAGATTGATAAGGAGATAGGGAGATATATCAGATATTCTTGCTTGATAGATTGATAAGGAGATAGGGAGAGATATCAGATATTCTTGCTTGATAGATTGGTAAGGAGATAGAGATATATCAGATATGATAGTCGCGTTGAGGCCGCCAGAAGGATGACTTATCGGACCTGTGCTCTTGAAATGCGTAGATACCTGCGGCGTACGAAGCAAGTCTTGGAGCAGAAGTAAGCCGTACGCCAACGACCAAGCGTTCGCGCAGCGTTCGTTTGTTATTACATTGCATCAACAAGTGTCCCGCGGTTGCCACCACCATTCTGGCGTCGTCGTCGGCACGTATCGGTTGCTTTTTTGACAGATGGCGATCCTAGTGCTCGTAGTGCGGTGGTCGTAGTAGAAGTGGCCGTCGTAGCGTTCGCATGGATCTACATATCGTGCTGCCCGTATCCTGCATACACGCGCACGCTGGGCGAGCTGGCGTCAGGGCTTGAGGCGCGTATCGCCCGATCTGCGTGGAACGCCAGGCCGAGAGGGCGGCGTGCCCCAGGAGGGATACCCCGGCCGGGTTTGGGCCGCTCGGCCGGCGGTCTGCGCTGTGCGGCCAACCTCTCCTCTGCTGCGCCTCCTCCTCTGCTCCTGCTCCGTTCCTCAGTCGCCTCGTCTCTCGTCTCTCTCTCTCTCTCGTCTCTCGCCCGCCCGCTCGCTCTCGCCCGCCATCCCCCGTTGCGCCTGTTTGACTCGCTTCACTCGCCCGTGCCGCCTCTCTTGCACTCTCGTGTACCTCCACGTGCCCAGGCGTTCCATCGTCGCAACCTCTAGCCGTGTGTTTGACGTGGACGTACACGCGCGCGCAACAGAGCCACTTGATCGTTCGGATGGCATCGCGCGTTGCGTGCTCCTCCTTCATGGCGGTGGCCGTCGCCGTGGTGCTGCTGGCGTTGGCTGCCTTCCTGCCCGCAGCCGACGGTGCCACGTGTACTCTACCGTCGACCTTCAACGCAGGCGGAGACGGGTGCGTTGGTGGGCAGTAGAGATGTGGTAGCCGCGGTGATGCGCGCTCCACGGGATGTGTAGCCGCCGCGTGCGCGCTAGAGAATCAGTATATCTAATGTATGGTCTCCTCGTCGCTCTTGCTCCTTCCTCCCCCCTCTCGATGCCGCCGCAGCTATGAGCCGCTCTTTGCAGCAAGCAATGTCTACAGTGTACGTACGCCGCTGCCCGGCACGCTGCTTCCACGAGAACTCACACAACTCTCCACCTCTCCATCGCTTCCAACCAACCAACCCCAACACAACACAGATTTATCACCATCAACGTACGCGACCTCCCTCCCTCCCTCTCTCCCTCCCTCCCTCCCTCCTAGGCTGCGTCGTGCCCTTGCAACAACAACTCGTTGACGCCTTGGTGGCCCTCACAGCGGGTGCCGACGTCGAGTGCTTCAACGGCCAGCAAGGCCATGCGTGCCTAAACGCTCCGTATGATTTCTCGACCTACGTTTACAACGGTGTCACGTACAGCTTGCACACGTACGCGCTCCCTCCCTTCTCCCTCTCTTGTGAAGAATCCGACAGACGCTGCTGCTACTGCTGCTGCTGCTGCGCGCCAAGGAAAGTGCGTTGACTTTTGCACTTGCTTGCTTGTTTGCGTGTTGCGGCTCCTGTTTGTGACGGTGGCGTCGAGTGCAGACCGGCCAACTTTCGCGGTCAAGTGGTGACCAACGGTGGCACGCTCATTCGATTCGTGATCACTCTCGCACCACCGAGTGGCTCCTCGTATATTGCAGGCATCATGAGCTTCAATACCGCTACCAACCTCATCTCGGACTTTCTGCCCGTGGTTTCAATCAATGCCGCCGCAGGATCGAATGGCGGCTACCTGGTTGCACTCGAGCAACTCCAGCCGGGCTCCAACAAGTACATGTACGCACTCGAGATTTCGCTCCCTCCTCTCGCTCGCTCTCTCTCTCTCTCTCCGGCGGCTCTGATAGATTGCATCTGCATCGCTCCGAATTCTGATCTCTCTCTCTCTCTCTCGCACTCGATTTTGCTCGTTGGTGTGATTGTCGTTGTTGACAGGACCTTCGGAGCTGATCTCAAGATCTACTGCATCGACTTTTCGAACCCGGCTGCGGCATTTTGTTCGGGCTACACGACGTTCACGGGCTTGAACTCCGCCCTTGGCAGCATCACCAACATTGTCGACATTCAGTCGCCGATCCATATGCGAGTCGATCCCGTGACCTCGCGCATCTTTGGTTTCGTGGGCACTGGCGGCGTCTCATACACTCCAGGCTCGGCCGGTGCTTACACGGCGGCCATCTGGTGCTACAACATCGACACCACCATTGGAACGATCGGGACTCCTTGTGGCTCGCGAGCCACTGCCTGGACCTTCTCGACGACTGCTGGCACTACGAACTACAACACGTTCATTGTGCGAGACACCGCGGGAATTCCGACGTACCTCTGTGCCTGGGGCATTCACGAGACGTTTTTTGGCGCAAACCTCGAAACACGCATGTGCGTCGGCTGGGACTCAGGAGTCGAGAAGGCCTTCACGTCGGTCGTGCCATGGAGCGGAACTGGAACCACGTGGGATGTTGTACGTTGCACGGTGGCTCAAGCAAGCTCCCACTCCCTGCTTAGCAAGGGAGGAAGTAGTATCGTCTCTATCTATCTTTGCCTCCGAGAGAGTGTTGTTGTTCTTACTGTGGATGTTGTGCGAATGCAGTGCACACAGGCATACAATGGATACTCAGCGAACATCCAAGGCATCTTCGACACGAGTGAGCTCATCAATCCGGCGAACTCTCATCACCAGATCTACTTTTCGTGTTTCTCGGGTCGAGCAGCGATGAATTGCTGGTATGAGTGAATGAATGATGATACCGTCATTTGGTTCTCTGTTCTTTTACCCATACCCCTGTCAGATTATTGATGTTGCATTTGCATTCATCATTGTCTCAGGGATTGGGAGGCCAACAATTGGTGTGCTGGTTTCAATGGAGCCAATGGAATTCGTCCGCCATCTGACACAGCCTCGAGCAACACTTTGCAAATGTTCTATACTGCTTCTCTGGATCCGAACGGTTGCATTTGGTCGTTAGGTTCGTGAGCCTCTCTTAATTACATACCGAATCTACGAGTCCGTTCATTGTTGCTGTGCAGCTCTCTAACGTTGCTCTCTCTCTCTCCCTGTACCTCTGATATCAGGCCATCATGGCACTCTGTTCAACTACGACCAAGGAGGCTCAGTTCCGTGCTCGATTGGAACGCAACCGATCGCCAACAACGATTTTGTGTTGTACAATCGATCGATCTCATGCTCGACCGAATTGCCCATCCAGAACATCAACGTTACCTCGAACGATATCAACGTCTCTGCCAACCTCATCTCGTCTCCCACTGGCACACCGGTCAACGGTGGATCGACGGCCGTCACGCTTCTCGGCTCGATCGATTACATTACGTACTCTCGTTCGTGCTCGGGATCTTGGCAAGGTTACGACTACTTTACCTACTCGGTCTGTTCGTCGTCCTACGTTCCCAAGACCTCCACTGCCACCGTGTACATTGTCGCCAATCCAGGACCGGCCAACACGCCGGCAACGATCACCCTCGGCTCCAGTCGCTCGATTACGTTCGACGCAGCGACCTACTTTACCCAGACTGTGTTTCCGATCAACTGGAGCACGCTGACTGGAGACTCGTCGACATCCACTGGCACCATCGCGTACAACACAGCCACGCACAAGGTGACGTTTTCGCTCTCGCCTGGTATGGCCAGCTATCCCTCCACCACATTCAACTACCTTGTGTGCGACAACCCGCAAGCACCGCCAGCGAGTCTGCCTTCGAATGTGCCGTACTTGTGCACAACCGGCACGGTCACGATCAACGTTCCCAAGGACTCGGATGGCGACGGTGTTCCCGACGCGTTCGACATTGACCTCGACAACGACGGTATCCTCAACATCAACGAGAGTCCCGGACTGCCGGACCCGATCGGCGATGCGAACAATGATGGAGTGCTGAATATTGCCGATCCGACTCTGCCTCAGTGCGGCGGGCTCAACTCGCTTGGCTACTGCAAGGCATACGATCTCGATGGCGATCTGGTGCCCAACTGCCTCGACCTCGATGCCGACGGCGACTCGATTCCGGACATCATCGAAGGCTTCTCGAGCACGTTCCTCAGTCACGGTGGAGGTGGATACTCCCTCTCGACACTCGATCGCGATCAGAACGGAGTGCTGGATGGAACCAACGGCTGGGGAACCAACGGCTACGATGTTCGAGTCGAGACGGCGGTCGATAGTGGCGTACCAAAGAGCGCCATCTTCGGAACACCGCCATTCCCGGATACAGATGGCGACGGCCACATTGATTCGCTCGATCTCGACACGGACGCCGACGGAGTTCCCGATCTCCTCGAGAACAAGGGATTCACTCTTCCATATCCCACAGCCCTCGACAGCGACCACAACTCCGTGGTCGACAATAGCGGTGGAGACATGGATCATGACGGAATTCCAAACATGTACGATAGTGTTGCGATGGCTCTGATAGTCTTGCAAGAGATTGAGTTTCAATCGAGTTTCCTGGAGGAGGAGGCTGATGATGATGATGATGACTCACTTTGGCTCTTGTGGTTGGGTGGTTCTAGTATGGATTCTCAGCCATCGACCTTTGGCAGTCAGACTATCACGGTGAGACCACCTAATGCCAATCCAAGTGCTACTGGCTCGGCTATCGATCGCGAATACGACGGAATTGCAGACTTTCGAGATCTCGACTCGGATGGCGATGGCGTGTTGGATTTGCTCGAGTCAGGCCTGATCCTACAATCCGGCTCGCGAGTTACGACCGTCGATACGACTCCCAATGACGGAGTGATCGACAAGCCGTGGACTGATGCCGACAAAGATGGAATCACATCCAACTACGATTCGAGTGATGCTACTTACGGAACCATCAATGGCAATGCTGGAGCAATACGTGATACGGATAACGATGGCATTCCAGACATGTACGATCTTGACTCGGACAATGATGGAATCTCGGATGTGGTACGTAATCGATCTCTCTCTCTCGCTTGCTCGCTCTGATCACGCAATGCCGATTGGAGACAACCATAATACTGACGAGTGACGATGAACTTGGAATTCGTACTTGTATGAATGGAGCAACAGGTTGAATCGGGGAATGTCGCAGCGATCCGTGGAGATGTCGACAACAACGGCGTGATCGATGGCTTGGATACCGATGGCGACGGTATCAAGGACGCAAGCGATCTCGCACCAATGTCGTACGGCTCTCCGAACCAGCCGGCTCCGACGGCCACTACCGGCGGAGTACCGAATATGTTGACTCCGTACTCGTTGGGCATGGCCTCCCCATCGGATTTGATCCGCAGTGGTCGTAACCGGATGCAGTACGACGCGAACAACAACGGCGTCTTGGACGCGATGACCGATCTCGATTACGACGGAATCCAGGAGCCGACTCCGCCGTTGCAAGTCGATTCTCAGCTCAACTTCTTTGGAGGCATTGCTCTCATCGGGCCGACCTTGACATCGACCGGCAGCGCCAATGGAACGTTGGCTCTGGCGACCGCTGACTTTCTTCCGGTGTCATTCGATGCCTCGTCGTACTTGTCGCATGGACTGTACCCGCTCGATCCCTCATCGGTCGTCATCACGCCGATCTCCGGTGCTTACACCTCGATCTCGAACTCGGGATACGTCGTCAAGGTCGTACCGCAGAATCACACTGGAGCTCCGATCGTGTTCTCGGTCACGATATGCGACACGTCGCCGTACCCCTTGTGCTCAGTGTTGACGGTCACCGTGACGCCGTATTACTTGTATTGGGTGCAACCGACACAAGGCTCTTTGTGGTATATGTACATCAAGCAGGTACGGTTGTCCAACGAGAGAATGAGAGAGAGAGAGAGTCTGAGATCTTGTAAGGTCCCCTCGCCACTCGTGTCTGATCTTCTCGCCGTGCGCGTGTGAGAGCAGAACCTGGTGTGGGCCACCAACTTGCCACCGAGTATGACGGTACAGGTTACGCTCAAGACCATCAGTGGAACGGCAGTTGCTTCCTTCCCGACCATGACCTCAGCAGTAGGAGGCAGTCTCGCGTGGGCTCCGGTACGAGAGACACAACAGTCGATGAAACAGATCACCCGTCCCTCACTGACTCACGCCGACGTGTTGTTGCGTTTCCTCTTGATCTCCAGCATCACGCTATTCCTCAGAAGCTGATCCTGACTCTCAAGTCGGTTGGAACGGCTGCTGGAGCATTGTTTGATGGTTTGCAGTGGCCTGACTCGCAGGAGTTTGAGCTGCGAGCACTTCAATCCCAGAAGCAAGGCTGAGCGTGCCCGATCGCTCGCTGAGAAGAGAGCTTCCAAGCTCTCGCATATCGCTACCAACGCATCTATCTATCTTAATTGACTATCCAAGTGGTTGTGTTATACCCACTTGCTATCTATCGAGCTATCTATTCGATCCACATCCACACTGCTTATCGTGCCATAAACCTCTAAGTTATCAAGAATCGCGTGTCAGGGGCAGCAGCTGCTGTTCTTTGCTTCGTCGTCGTCTCGCTGCTGCAGCAGCATCTCTCATTCTCCTCATCTCTCGTGTGGCATATGATGGCCAGCCACCATAACACGTCTTCAGCCGCAGCAAGAACGGTGGCCGAGCACTACAGCCGCCGCGGCGAGGCGGGGCTCGTGGCTCGGCGGCAGTCGAACATCCTGCACCTGCGCAACTTCAACAACTTTGTCAAGTCGACGCTGCTGTCGACCTACATTGCTCGCGTACGTGCTGCTGCTGCCATGGTGGTTCCCGGACCGAGGCGGCCACATGCATGAAGCTGCAGGCACACGTAGCGATCCAGATGTTGATACAACGGCGGCGGCGCAGGGCATGAAGGTGCTGGACCTCGGGTGCGGCAAGGGCGGCGACCTGCTCAAGTACAAGGTCGCCGCGCCGTCGTTCCTCGTCGGCGTCGGTACGCTCCCGCGCGCCTCCACGCGCCCGATGCCGCCACTCATGGCCCCATCTGCTGTGCGTGCGTGTGTTGTGAGAGAGCGCAGACATTGCGTCGCAAAGCGTCGTGCACGCGGTCGAGCGGTACAACCAGGCGCTGGCGCACGCACGACCGCTGTCGTTCTCGTCGCTGTGGATCAACGCCGACTGCTCGCGCGTGCTGCTGGCGCCACACCTACCACGTGGTCTCGTGTTCGATCTCGTGAGCTGCCAGTTTGCATTGCATTACAGCTTCGAATCCGAGGAGCAGGCCGACACGATGATACGCAACGCGGCCGAGCGGCTGCGCTGCGGCGGCCACTTCATTGGCACCGTGCCCAACGGGCCGTACATTGTGTGCGTGCCGCCGTCATACCGAGAGCGCCCGTATATCCGCTATCGCCGCCTGACTCATCAGATCCCTCCTCTGGCGTCACTGTCATGCAGCAAGCAAGCTCGAGCGCACGGAGGCCAGGCATTCGGCAACTCAGTATTCTCGATTCGGTTCGATCACAGCGTCGCACTCGAGCACGACGTTGGCGGCGCCGCCGCCGTTGACGGCACCGAGTCAGCCACCGAGGCCAACTCGGCTTCGACATGCCCCACGACCGAAGCACAACCAACTCACCATGCGACCGAGGCTGCACGTGAACGCAGTCTGCCACCGTTCGGAGTGCGGTACATGTACTACCTCGAGGATGCCGTCGACTGCCCCGAGTTTCTGGTGCACCCCACCGTGCTCAAGCAGTACGTCGTGCTCTGCTGCAGAGCCTCCTCCTCCTCCTCCAGCATAACTCGCTTGGTTGCGTTATTGACAACAATCAATCAATCAATCAATCGATCGATCGATCAATCTCGCGCTGTGTGTGCGTGCGCGTCACGCAGGCTCGGTGAGCGACACGGGCTGCGACTGCTTTACTTTACGCCGTTCCACGAGTACACGGCTGACAAGCTCAAGAACCGTGACAGCCAGGAGCTGCTACAGCGCATCAGTGGGCGCGACAGCGGCACCATCACACCAGACGAATGGGAGGCTCTCGGCATCTATGCGGCGTTTGCGTTCGAGAAGGTACTGCCACCTGATGAGCCCGCTGGCTTCGAGCCACCGGCGCGAGCGGCTGCCGTGCGTCCCGAGGACATCATCACGCTGTGAGCAGCCGGTGAAAGCAACAACAACAACAGGCGCAATGAAACCGATGCTCGAAGCAATCGCGGCGCGAGCGCTACGACAGCAAGCGAAGAGAGCGAGGAGAGAGGGAGGCGGGCAAAGCAGCCAATACCATAAAGGCCGCGGCGCGCCGCCACGGCGGCCATAGGTGGAGCACGACAGGCGCGGCACGGCATACATACCTGGCCGGCGGGTTGGCTGATCAGGAAGGGCCGCCCGTACATGAGGGTTGCGCCTCATTGCACAGCGGGGCTCGAGTCGCGTGTACCAACTGGCCGCAAGGTTGGTTGGCAGGCATAATTTATGAGTGCGGTGGGGTTGCGCCAGTCGCGCCCCGCCCTCCTCTCCTCTACCTATCCACACTGCTGCTCGACTTTTTTGCGCGGGCGAGAGAGCTGGCACTGGTTCGGGTTCGGGTTCGGGTTCGGGTTCGGGTTCGGGTTCAGGCGTCGGCGGTCGAGGTGGCTCAGGCTTCGGACAGCACTTGGCACAGTAAATCATCGCCGCTCCCGACGAGGCCTCCTCCGACTCTGCTCCTGCCCCCGATCTCGCTCCTCCTCCTGCTCCATTGCTGCTGCTGTTGCTGCTTCCATTGGTGTTGATCGAGGTCGATTGTGAGCCCTCTGAGTCCTTGACAGTGTTGGTGTTGGCGTTGTCGAGAGCCGCAGCCACAACATGAAACTCCGAGTCTCGCTCGAATGGTTTGTGGCACACCGTGCACTCGCAGCACGTCACGTGGAACTGAGTCAACCAATCAACCAATCAACCAACCAATCAATCAATCAACCAATCAATCAATCAATCAATCAACCAACCAATCAATCAACCAATCAACCAACCAACCAACCAATCAACCAATCAATCAATCAATCAATCAATCAATCAATCAATCAATCAATCAACCAATCAACCAACCAATCAATCAATCAATCAATCAGTCAACCAATCAACCAATCAACCAACCAACCAATCAATCAATCAATCAACCAATCAACCAACCAACCAACCAATCAACCAATCAATCAACCAATCAATCAATCAATGACCACCGCCGAAGTTGAAGCTCGAATCATCGGCTTCAAGGGATTGAGAGGGAGGGAGGGAGAGAGCACGAGAGCGAACCTGCTTGTCGAGCGTGACGACATATCGATCGTCGCGCGAGATCGGCATCTTGCACTTGGAGCACGCGAGCGCGACGAACGCCGTGAGGTTGAGCTGCGGGCCGCGGAATCCCATTGCCTGCGCCAAGCGGCCCAGCCAATACAGCGTCACTGCCACCTGCATCATCGTTGCCCAACCATCAACCATCAGTCATCATCAGCGAAGCAACGATTCGAGCCATTTGAATCGCATCACCAAGCGCAAGGTTCGCCGATCGTTGAGAGTCACCATCGCATTCGAGACTCCACGAGAGAACGAGAGAGAGAGAGACGCACTGTTCGCAAGTCTCGGGCCGAGTGGAGATCCTGGAGGAGGGCCATCGAGAGCACGGACACACACACACAGAGGAGGTCAAAACAAGAGCAGCGGGCCGATGGTGATGGCGATGGAGACGCACAGCGCACGAGAAGAG
>Ga0209930_1005506_pt1 | contig 10249 bp, 7 predicted proteins | sample ThiBiot_500_biof_2_FD_183948 | JGI IMG/M metagenome (GOLD analysis project Ga0209930, IMG submission 183948) | Wastewater bioreactor microbial communities from Cape Town, South Africa - Thiocy_cont_500_biof (SPAdes) | ecosystem: Engineered > Bioreactor > Thiocyanate-remediating >... | reverse complement strand
GAATTGTTCTCGATGGTGATCGACATCTGTTTGTTGTTGATCATGGAAATAATCGAATAATTGGCTCGGATGAAAATGGTTTTCGTTGTATAAACGATAAATTATCTTCTCCTCAAACAATGTCATTCGATCGCTATGGAAATATTTATGTTACCGATCGAGATAATCATCGAATACAAAGGATATCTTTATCAAAGAAATCTGATCGTAAGTGTGCGGAAAATTGTTCGAAAATCTTTTCATTTTGACTTTGTAGTTTTGACACTTTCGTATAATCAACCAAGATTTTGTTTAAACACAATTTGGAATTCAAAAGCAACGACTTTTGCCAATGAAAGTTTTGTGGGCCAATTTCCGTCTGGTATCTTTGTCAATTCAAACAATTCAATTTATATAGTCAATCAACAAACTGCTCAAATACGTATTTGGCAAAATGAAAATCATCTCAATCCAACAAAAACTATCGAGGGTAGTTTATCAGATTCAGAGTCAATATTTGTAACAACGAACGGTGATATTTATGCTGATCATGGAATGAGGAATCGTCGTGTTGATAGATGGATTCGAGAAAATGAAACATGGATACCAATTTTGAATGTTACATCATCATGTGATGGTCTTTTCATCGATATTTATGAGAATTTATATTGTTCAATGTATCATAATCATCGAGTTGATAAAAAATGGTCAAATGACAAAACAACAATCGTTGCTGGAACAGGTGTTAGAGGATCTCAATCGGATATGCTCTATGGTCCTTGGGGAATATTCGTTGAGATTAATTTAGATTTATATGTTGCAGATCGTGACAATAATCGAATTCAATTATTTCGATTTAATCAACAAAATGGAATAACTGTTGCAGGAAAAGGATCTGAAAAACTAACAATCGAACTTTTTATTCCAACAGGAATTGTTCTCGATGGTGATCAATATCTTTTTATTGTTGATTATGGAAATCATCGAATAATTGGTTCAGATGAAAATGGTTTTCGTTGTATTTTTGGATGTTCTGGTGAAGAAGGTTCAACAAACGATAAATTATCTTCTCCTGTCACAATGTCATTTGATAGTTATGGAAATATTTATGTCACTGATCAATTTAATCATCGAATACAAAAAATCATGAAAAACAATATTTGCGGTAAAAAATTCTATTTAATAACTTTTAAAGGGAAAAAAGAGTTTATCTTCTCTTATATTCAATAGAAATTAGAGAATTTGTACAAACAAACTATTCATCTAATTTGTCAGTCAATAGTCATCAATGTCATCGTCTTAAAGACTGCAGATTATTAAATTACTATTGTGAAATGATTGAAATTCACACGAAAGAAGAAGGACTTTACACAATTACAAGTCACAGTAGTAAAGATTTAGTTGGATATATTTATGAAAATAACTTCACTTTATTCGATCTTAATATAAACAAAATACAATCAGATGATAATAGTCATGATAACTATCAATTTAAAATTACTTTGTATCGTCCGGCGAATAGTTCATTTCTATTAATTGTAACAACAGCTCAACAACTTGAACAAGGTCATTTCTCAATAACTGTTCACGGTCCCAGTTATGCTTCTATGCAACATCAAAGTAGGTTCAAGTTTTTTTAAAATCCTCTTTGAAAATATCTCGTTGAGAATATAGATGACACTGAACCAATCATTCAATCGAATTATTCATCAGAATTAAATAATAAAAGCCAAAAACATACAAGTTTTAACTGTAGACCTCCAGATCATTATTACGAAGCCTTAGAGATCAATGTGAATACATCTGGTTTCTACATATTCTCAACTGAGAGCAGTTTGAATACAATTGTTTATCTCTATGAACATCAATTTAATCCTTATGATTCAATTGATAATTCACTCGCTCGAAGTGATGACTCATGTGACTTTGGTCCATTAAGAATAATTGCTTATTTGAAATTGAATATCACATATATTTTAATAGTAACAACACAATATGCTTATGTAAATCGGCAAGGTCCATTCTCTTTGTTTGTTAAAGGACCATATGTAGTTAAGATCAAACAAATGAGTATGTATATGTCGTGCCTAAGTTACACTTTGTGTCAAAGTTATAACTTCGGCAATATTTTTGCCCAAGTTATAACTTCGACACACAACATTGGACAAAGTTCAACTTCGGCAAACAAATGTTGCTCAAGTTATAACTTCGACACACAGCATCGGCGAAGTTTAACTTCGACAATTATATTGTGCCGAAGTTACTGCAAATGTTGTATTCAACTATAAACATTAAGAACCAACATCATTTTTAATACATTAGTAATAAAATCATCTTTTGATTTCGCATTTTTATTAATTGTTGTTGGCATCGATGTTTCAGTAGAAGTTGTAGTAGATGAAGTAGTAGTTTTCTATAACAGTTCGTTCGATATCTTTCACGAAAGATGTTCATTTTCTTACCTTTGCAGATGTTGAGATTGATGAGGAAGCCATATGATGAAAGTACAGTTACAGAAGTCACTGATTTTTTTAAAGAGAATGCGTTCAAACACTAGTGCGACGTCTATTTATACTTGATGTAGAGATAGTGTTCAAAACGTAATCTAATTATCTCGTAATTGATTGACTTATGTGTTCCCTTTTTCATAAATATCAAACTTGAAAGTTGAATTCAATTTTACAACTTGAAATTTGAACTTTCAATTTTAACTTCAATTGAATTTTCAACTTTCAATTGAAGAGGGTGAGGGCGTCTCTTTGTGAACGGAGAAAATTAAAAATTGAAATTTGAAAGTTGAAATTTCAATTGAAGCTAAAGTTGAAACTTGAAAATTCAACTGAAGCTAACATTGAAATTTCAAGTTGTAAAGTTGAATTCAACTTTCAAATCGGACACTACTGCCCTTTTTATAAATTAAGATTATAGGGTATAAATCTACTTCAATCAAATATGTTTAATTGATAAAAAAAACAAAAACCAAATGTGTTTTCGTTATCAATAGTTGCATGTAAAGTTGAATATAATATTTGCAATAACTTCGGCACAATATGATTGTCGAAGTTAAACTTCGCCGATGCTGTGTGTCGAAGTTATAACTTGAGCAACATTTGTTTGCCGAAGTTGAACTTTGTCCAATGTTGTGTGTCGAAGTTATAACTTGGGCAAAAATATTGCCGAAGTTATAACTTTGACACAAAGTGTAACTTAGGCACGACATATACAAACATCGATTTCAACTGAATACTTACAAAACTATTTTAAGATAAAAGTCAATTTTCAACAAGAATAGTTCAATCATTATATTCATCACAATCGACTGTAATTCGTTCTAAATGTCTCCATGAGAATATTCTACCTTCAGAATTTTATTATGAACCCATGCAAATCAATGTAGTTCAATCAGGCAATTATACAATGTCAAGTGTCCACAGTCGTCTCAACGGTATAACGGGTTCTTTGTATAAAGAACATTTTGACCAATTTATCCTTGATAAAAGATTAATCGCTCGTAACGTTGAGGGTTGTCCTAATGATGAATTTAAAATCATTACTGAATTGCAAGCAAGTGTAACGTACATATTGATCATGACGCCAATATATTCGCTCTCGGGAAATAATTTTTCAATAGTGGTATTTGGTCCCAATAATATTACTTTCAATCCGATTAGTAAGTCTAATATTGAATCGATTATTTCATCATTCAACCGATATTTTCATTAGATCTTCGAACAACATATTCATCAGAACTGACAAAAGAAAATCAAGTTTATCCACGAATATGTGGAAAAGGAAATTATCATTATGAAACTATTCAAATCAATGTCAAATACAATGGTTCATATACATTCGATGCAAATACAAGTATTCTACTCTATGGATATTTATACGAGAATAATTTTGATCCATCATTTCCAAATCAAAATTTACTCATAGAGAGTAATTTCAGTTGTGGTCAATATCATTTCAAGTTAGGAGATTATCTCGAAGCAGATCATGTCTATATTCTGGTCATAACAACATTTGATCCAAATGTGAGAGGATCTTTTACGTTGCTTGTTACGGGTCCTCATAATCTTACTCTCAATAGAATAAATAAAAAACATAGCAGTTGTGTTATTGGTGATCAATGTAGTTTATTTACGAAAGGAATTGGTTTGACTATTAATGAGATTTTACGAAATAAAATTCAATCGAATATATCATTTCGAAAGCAATCAGCTTTAATACAAACAGCTGCTGGACTCACTATGATTATGTTTGTTATTGGTTTCATTAATGGTATCTTTTCTTTGATAACATTTCGAAATAAAGAATTAAGAAAAGTTGGTTGTGGAATCTATTTATTAGCATCTTCAATTACTTCTCTTCTAACAATTACTATGTTTACAATCAAATTTTGGTTTGTTATTCTTATTCAGCAATATTCAATCGTTCGTTCATCGATTCTTCGAACAGATTGTGTATTCATTGGTCCTGTTCTCAAACTTTGTTTATATTTAGATGGTTGGTTAAATGCTTGTGTTGCTATTGAACGAACTGTTAATGTATCAAAAGGAGTTAATTTTGATAAGAAAAAGAGTCAACGTGCAGCTCGATGGATTGTTCTGATGTTACCTATTTTCATCGTGGGTACTCTTATTCATGAGCCAATACATCATGAATTATTTGAATATACAACTCAGAAATATAATCCTATCGACATCAATAATAATTCAACAATGAACGTATCAATGGAAAATGATACAAATATTGGATATGAAAATGAATATAATGTTCTGTGTGTTATTCGATATTCTCGTTCGGTTCAAACTTATAATACAATAGCTTTATTTATTCATCTTGTCGTACCATTTTTTGTTAATCTTTTCTCTGCTTTATTTATTATTTTTGGTACAGCTCGACGACGATCAACTGCAAAAACAAATAAAAAAACTTTCAAAGAGCATGCTGCCAATCAAATACGTGAACATAAACAATTACTAATCAGTCCTTTTATTTTGCTTCTATTAGCCGTGCCTCGTTTAATCATGTCATTGATATCTGGATGTGTCGATCCATCGGAAAATCCTTGGTTATATCTTTGTGGCTATTTTATTTCTTTTACACCACCAATGCTTGTCTTTGCTGTATTTGTTCTACCTTCAGACCTTTACAGAAAAACATTCAAAGATTCAATAACACGATGGCGACAAGAAACTCATCAATAGTTTTTGATTAACTAATTATCCAAACAAAGAAGAACATTTCAGCTTAAAAATCATTTCTTTACACCAATAAACATACGCTTTTGTTTTGTGGGTATCAAAATTCTATCCATAGAATTTAGAAAAATATTCATTACACAAGAATTCTGCCAGAAATTACAATACAATCACTTCTACGGGCAAAGAAAAATTCTTATTAGAAGCTAGAATTCTAGTAAAATTCTCCTTTGATGAACATAATTCGATTACAATTCGTTATTTTTGAATTAGGGTTACCCTATTGTTATTCATATAGAATTTCAGATGGAACAAAATCAAGAAATGAAACTGATATTAAAACAGAATAGGAAAATTCTAGAATTTTCATACATGTCATACTTGAAACTTGAATTCAAATTTCAAATAAGACACTACTGTGACAAAAGAGTTATATTGCATATTGAATAGACAATCAAGTATAGATATATGTTTATTTTTGCAAAGAGTATACCTATAAGCATGAATTACATCACAAATAGAAAAAATCATTGAAAAACGAGAAAAACAAAATAGATGATTGACATATAAAGTGATTTACTTCCATTGTTGTTAAATGTTGTACTTTCCTCAAGATTTTCTGAAAAATCAACTGATATTTATTTTTTCTTAAAAATAATTCAATTCACCTGTTGTTATTTCTGATTCACTCGTTGATGGAACTTCGAGAAAAAGAGTTTTTTTTATTATTTCAAATCAAAAGAAACAAACGAACTTACTGTAAAGCCAACCAGTCAATCGAACATTCAGTTCAATTGAAGTTAGATCGGTTCAGTGATTGACTCACATACTATTACATTGTTTCTACACATGTTAAGCTTTCTATTCGTATAACTTTTATCTTATCAATAAAATATTGACTGTATACTTGGAGTAAACAATCAAACCAAACTCATTGTCAACTCAATAGTCAACAATTCAGCAAACGAATCATCATCAGCAGCATTTTTTCGTTACAATGACCTTGAATCTGTCAATATTCTTCATCAATTCAATAACCGTTTCTATTTCGTCACGTTCGTTTGTTTATTTTTTTAATTTAATTCCAAATGTTTATAAATTTAGCCAATATCATTTATTGGCACAAAGAGCATTTTGAAATACGTGTAAATCTTGATTTCAAGTCGAATATTTTGAGAATTTGAAGAGATACCTATCTATCATCGAGAAATTGAAAAGAATGGTCTCATTGGATATCTTAAAATCAGTTAAACTACAGTCGAATTTTTGTTTATCTATACTCTTCGATTCTCTTCAATCATAAGTCGAATTGCATCTAATTACACCGATTTCTGCATTCAATCATTTATGTAGAAATTAATGAGGATTGTTAAGTGAGAAAATGTGAAACAAAAAGTTTAATTCGAAGGAAAGAAATCTCTCGGTATGCTCGAAGATTCTCAAATAGGAATTATCTCTGACAATCTGTTCAAGATTGAGGAGAAATAATCTGTGACTTTCATTTGATATCGATCTATTTACGACTGACTTCTTCTATTTCAAAGTTGACAATTAGTGGCGGCGTCACGGGTGGGCTGGAGGTGGGCTGAGCCCACCCGAGCAAAAATTTCTGACGCCGCCGCTATTGACAATGTTTTATTAGATGACATCGAATGTGGGAGAAAAATCTTGAAAATTTACCTAGAAGACACGTTTGTTGATCAATGTTATTTATCTTTTTATTGACAAAGCCAATTGTTTTAAAAACATGTCGACAGTTGAAATTAACAGACAAAGAAAAAAAAATCTTTTCAGTTCAAATGTTTCTTCGGATTTGGATTGGTTTGTTCATTCAACAACAATATTTTACTATTGCAACTGTTTCATTTAATCAACCGACGTTTCCGCCGAATTCAACTTGGAATCAATATGCAACGACATTTGCAAATAATTTTACAATCGGGACACAACCTTATGCTTTGTACGTTGATACGAATAATTCGATTTATACAATCAATCTTCAAAACGGACGAATTCTCATTTGGATGAATAATTCAACTGATCCAAATCCTATTTTATATGCACAATTATCATCATCAGCATATTCAATATTTGTAACAACAAATGGACAAATTTATGTTGGAGATTCAACTTCAATTAAACAAATAATTCAATTCTCGAATTCATATTCAAATCAAACCACTACTATCGCGACTGTTTCTTCTTATAATATCTATGATCTTTTTGTTGATCTTAATAATACTTTATATTGTTCAATGAATACTCAACATAAAGTTGTAAAAAAATCGTTAAATTCAAATTCATCAACAATGACAACAGTTGCTGGAACTGGTTCTCAGGGTTCTGCTTCGAATATGTTTAAATATCCAAATGGAATCTTTGTCGATACGAATTCTGATTTATATGTTGCTGATTATGGGAATAATCGAATTCAATTATTTCGATTAGAACAAATAAATGGAACTACAGTTGCAGGAAATACATCTGCAAATCTAACAATTTCACTTAATTATCCATCATATGTGATTTTGGATGGAAATAAATATCTTTTCATTGCAGATACTAATAATAATCGAATAATAGGCTCAGATGAAAATGGTTTTCGTTGCATTGTTGCATGTTCTGGTCAAGGTTCAACATCCAATCAATTGTCTTATCCACAAAGTATCGCTTTTGATAGTTTTGGAAATTTATTTGTCGTCGATCGAAATAATCATCGAATTCAAAAGTTTTGTTTATTATCAAATTTATCCAATAGTAAAAGAAAAACAACAACGATTCGATATTTTCATTTGATTATTTAGGTCCAACACCAACCACATCAACAACAACTACAACAACAACAACATCAACGACAACATCCACAACAACAACAACAAATGTGAATGAAAGTAAATCGTCGAAGGAAAAATTGAGAAAGAAAAGTTTTGTTTTGTTAAAATCTTAGCGTGTAGATCTCCTTGGATAATTTTAATTCCCAGTGGTTCAACGTTAAGAAATCCTTTGAAATTTCGTCGAAGTCAAGATTTTTCTATCGTTTCTTTGATCGAATTGAATTGTAATTATCCAACATCAATTCAAACTCAATGGATTCTAAAGAATAATTCGAATGTAATTTCGTTCGATTCTCAAATTGAAACAACATTTAGTGAAATATTTATTCCAGCGAGAAAACTTCCTTTTGGAATTTTTGAACTCGAATTAACTATCACTCTCAATAAATATCCAAGTTTAAATCATTCTTCATCAGTTTATGTTGAAATAATTCCCTCAGATATAATTGTCTATCTTTTTCAATCTCGATCATCAATGATCACAAGTGGATTCGAACAAGATTTGAGATTAGATCCAGGAACTTATTCGATCGATCCTGATGAAGTTACATTTGACAGCACAGTAAAGTTTTCAATTGATTTGAATCCTCATTATTTTTCGAATCTATAGAAATGGATTTACAAATATTTTTGTCGAATTTATCCAACATTCCAATTTCCGAATATTTCGGGTATTTTATTAACAATTGAAGATCAAAGAAATGATTCTTCGAATCCTTCGTGTTTGACAAATCGAACTGGATTTCAGTTTGGTAATTCTTCATTGACAATTCTCTCTAAATCTCTTCAATCGAATCGAACTTATCAATTTATGGTTCAACTGACAAATATTCAAAATTCATCTCAACAAGCGACAGGTTATGTTCTTGTTCAAACTCAAGATGTTTCTTCTCCGATGATCGCAATCGGCTGTGTGATTGAAAGTCTTTGTTCTCCAAATCGCGAATATCAATTCGTAAATCCAACAACTCAAGTTGCTCTTTTTTCTCTTTGTCTCGGAAATTGTTCTTTGATTAAAAGCATCAGTTGGCATGTTTATTCAAGACAACCGAATTCTTCTCTTTGGATTTTATTTAATCAAACAGAAAATTGGTTCTTCGGAACAACTTCGAGTAATTTCACTGTGAAAAATCAATTATTTCTTCAAAATCCAAATATTGAATTCTGGAGATTCGAAGTTATTTATTCATTTTCAAGTCGAACAAGTACAGGTGTTTTAAATTTTGTTCTAAATCAACCTCCTCAAAATGGTTCTTGTTCAATTTTTCCATCGAATGGAACAACAACAACTTTATTTCAAATCTCTTGTTCAAACTGGTCTGATGAAGATGGAATTAAAGATTATTCGCTTTATTCTTTTACAAATCAACTTATGATCGCTTTTTCAAGTGAATCGTCGTTTAAAGTTTATTTACCTTCAGGAGAAAATCAAATTTTATTTATTGAAATTCGAGATCAATTAAATTGTTTAACTAAATTTAATCTTTCATCAATATCAGTTAGAACAGATTCTCAATTGAATACTAATTTACTTTCAACCAGAAATCAAAATACAGTTTCACAATTATTAACTTCTTTTTCTCAACAATTTAATCAAATAAATCAACAAAATATTGATAAAGCTGTTTCAAGTGGAATTCCTCTTTCAACGATTTCAATTTCATCTTTAACTACTCAAAATCAACCAACGAATAGTTCGTTGAATCAATCAGCTCTTATTGAATTCGAAAAAGAATTAAATTCTCAATCTTCGACAAGAGAATATTTAATTTCCTTCACCGGTACTCTCTTGATAACAACAGTGAAAAGTATTGAACTTCAATCTTCATCATTAGTTCAATTGACTAAATCAACAAATCAATTAACTCGAAACACGATTTCAGTAGCAGCTGATCGATGTTTTCGATTAACTTTAGCTTTACAATCGATTTCGATGAAAATTTCTCAAGAAGATGCAGAAATTTGTTCAACTCAACTATTTCAATGTGCTTCTAATCTTTTATCAGCTGTCAACGGTCCTTTACAACAAAGAACGACGATTTTAGATTTAGATTCTAAAAGAGCAACAGAATTCCCTGAAGATTATGAAACAGATTTAGAATCTGAATGGGCGAAAATAAATCTTTTAAATGAAAACGAGAAAAATCTTTATCAACAAAAAGAATTAGCAAAGCAAATTCAAAATCAAGTTAAAGAAATAATTTCTCGTTTAAATTCGATTTTAAATATTCA
>Ga0209930_1005504_pt1 | contig 10256 bp, 5 predicted proteins | sample ThiBiot_500_biof_2_FD_183948 | JGI IMG/M metagenome (GOLD analysis project Ga0209930, IMG submission 183948) | Wastewater bioreactor microbial communities from Cape Town, South Africa - Thiocy_cont_500_biof (SPAdes) | ecosystem: Engineered > Bioreactor > Thiocyanate-remediating >... | reverse complement strand
CATCGTTCTCGGCGACCCGCAGCATCCTTCGGTCATTGCAGGCGCCGTCACCGAAGACACGCCCGCGAACGCAAGCAGTCTGGCGGCGGACGGCGTCATCTCGTTTCAGGATGTCGACCTGACCGATGCGCACACCGCAAGCGTCGCCTTGACGTCGACCGCTTCGACGCTGCCCGGATTTGTCGCCAATACGACGAAGATCGGCACGTTCACCATCGATCCTGTCTCGGAAAACCTGACCGATGCCGACAATCACGGCTCTGTCGGCTGGCACTTCACGCTCGACGACAACGATCCGACGCTGCAGTCGCTGGCCAAGGGGCAGACGATTACGCAGACCTACACGATCACGATCACCGACGATAACGGCGTGCCGGTCACGCAAACTGTCACGATCACGATCACCGGCACCAACGATGCGCCGGTGCTGACGGCGGACGTGGCCGCCGGAAATCCGGTGCTGCATTACACGGATGAACGGCAGGATCGCACGGGAGATACGATCGCCGATACGGCGTGCGGCACGCTGTCCTTCACGGATGTCGACCTGACGGATACGCATGTTGCGAGCGCGGCGCTCGATGCCGATACGACAACGTCCATCGTGTGGTCGGGTCACTCGGCGAGTAGCCTGCCTGCGGGATTGCGGGCGGCGTTGCAGAACGCGGTTTCGGTGTCGGTCATCGACAGCACGAATACCGGCGCTGGCACGGTGCATTGGGACTTCAGCGCCAGCGACGAGCTGTTCGACTTTCTCGGCAAGAATGAAACGCTGACGCTGACCTACAATGTCACGGTCGCGGACTATTATCACGACGCGGGCGGCGCGCATCTTGCCGGAACCTCATCGACCCAGACGATTACGATCGTGATCGGCGCCGCCAACGATCAGCCCGTGATACTTGCGACGTCGACGCTTGCCGACGCGATCACCGAAACGGAGACGCAGACCGGCGATGCAAGTAGCACCGCTGCGCACACCGCGACTGGAATTGTCAAATATGCCGATGTGGACATTGTCGACGTCCATTCGATCAGCCAGACCGGAAGCACGGGGACGTGGACCGACACGCACGGTGTGAGCCACAACATCACCGACGCCGCGATTATTGATCCGTCGCATCTCGTGTTCGGCACTGTCGATCAGAACGGCAACACCGTGGGCTGGTCCTACACCGTCGCGGACAACGCGCTCGATTTCCTCGCGGCAGATGAAAAGCTCGTCGTGACCTACGACGTTATCGTGCAGGACAGTTCCGGCGCCGACAACGGCACCTCGACGACCAAGCAGATCACGATCACCATTACCGGTACCAACGACGTGCCTGTGTTTACGTCGGAAGATGTTTCCGGGGTGATCAACGAGACGTCGGGAACGCCTGTGGTGAATGCGGCTGCGCTGACTGACAGCGGCATCATCAAGTTTACGGATGTTGACCTCAGCGATACGCATGCCGTGTCGGCCACGGGCACGTTCGTGCCCGTAACTCCCGGCGATGTTGCGCTCGGCACGCTGACGGCTGTTCTCGACAGCGATATCGATCACACGACCGGCCTCGGCGGTCAGGTGACATGGACCTACAGTGTCGATCCGGCGAAGGTCGAGTACCTCGCGGCAGGCGAGCACCTCATCGAGCAATTCACGATTACGATCGATGACGGGACGAGCGCCCCGATCACCAAGACGATTTCCGTAGATATTGTCGGCAGCAACGACGTGCCGGTCATCGGCGGCATCGCGAGCGGCGATGTGACCGAGGACACGGCGCTTTCCGGCAATCACATCGTCATCGAAGGCGATCTGACAATCACTGACGCCGATCACGATCAATCTGCATTCGTTGCGCAGGCTTCAACCGTGGGTGACCATGGCTACGGCAGCTTCACGCTGGATGCCAGCGGGCACTGGACCTATACGGCGGATAACAATCAGGCCGCGATCCAGCAGTTGGGCGCAGACGACACGCTGACGGATTCGTTCACGACGCATTCGATGGACGGAACAGCGGATCAACTCGTGACCGTCACCATCCACGGCACCAACGACGCGCCGGTTATGAACGTCGATAACGTGATGCCCGTCGAGGACCCCAGTGGGAACGGCGTGATGACTGTATCTGGCGTCACGGTGTCAGACGTTGATGCGGGGAGCGATACATTCATCGTGACCGCCCATGCCGATAATGGATCAATCGCGACTATCGGTGGCGATTCCCTCGATCCTGCCGACGGAGGTTTTACCGGCAGCTTTGATGAAGTTACGGCTCTGTTCACCGACGGTGCAGTCTATACGCCGAATTATTCCGGGCTGACCGCGACCGACAAGGTGACGTTGACCGTCACCGACGGTCATAGCGGCAGCGACACCGTGAATTTCATCTTCAAGCAGTATGAGCCAAACGGCGGTGTGACGCTGAATGGCACCACAGGCAAGGACTGGATCCTGTCGAGCACCGGCGATGATCTCATGACCGGAAACGGAGGCGGCGACAATTTCGTGTTCGCGGCGCAGTCCGGCAACGATACGATTACCGATTTCCATGCCGGCACTGATCATATCGTGCTGAACGGCTACGGCATTCCGTCCGCGCAAGCCGACCTGACGGCATGGCTGGCGGATGCCGGTAATGTGACGGAAACCGGCGGCAGCGCCGTGATCCATCTCGATGCCAACGATACGATCACGTTGAACGGCGTGACGAAGGCCAGCCTCACGGCCCATGATTTCATCATTCATCCGGCCGGAGCCTGATGGCGAGGACGACGTTAACCGCGTTCTCGCCAGCGCTCCAAAAGTCATGGAAATTGTGGCATAACTCCCTGCATTCAGGCGAATAACCGCCAAAGCGTGATAGGGTGGCGCGAGCCACGCAATCCTTTCCGAGCAGCCGCCTCGATGCAGTCCGCCAAGACACCACAGCAGGGGCAGTCGCCCCGATCCGAACTGGGCGCGGCGCTTGGCGCATGCCGCAGCGCCTTCATTGGCGTCGGCGTGATGAGTTGCGTCATCAACGTGCTGTATCTGACCGGCTCGTTCTTCATGCTCGAGGTCTACGACCGCGTGCTGCCAAGCCGCAGCATCCCGACACTGGTCGGCCTGCTGGTGCTGGCGGGCGGTCTCTATGTCGTGCAGGGCGTGCTGGACCTGATCCGCAGCCGCATTCTGGTGCGGATCGGCGCGACGCTGGACGAGATGCTGAGCCGCCGGGTTTATGAGCTTGTGGTGCGCATGCCGCTGCTGGCGGGCAATCGCAGCGAAGGGCTTCAGCCGCTGCGCGATCTCGATAATATCCGCGCCTTCCTGTCCGGCATGGGTCCCGGCGCGCTGTTCGATCTGCCCTGGTTGCCGCTGTATCTGGCGATCTGTTTCGCATTCCATCCGCTGATCGGCGTCACCGCACTGGTGGGTGCGATCGTTCTGATCGTGCTGACCATCCTGACTGAATACCTGACCGGCGATCCGATGAAACGCGCCACCAGCCTTGCGTCGCGCCGGCAGGACCTCGCCCTGACCAGCCGCCGCAATGCCGAAGTGCTGATGGCGATGGGTATGGCGGGCCGCGTCGGCCAGCGCTGGGAAGATTCCAACCGCGACTATCTCGCCAGCAGCCAGCGGGCGAGCGATGTCGCGGGTGGCCTCGGCGCCATCGCCAAGGTGATGCGCATGATGCTGCAGTCGGCCGTGCTGGGCGTCGGCGCATATCTCGTCATCAACCAGCAGGCGACTGCGGGCATCATCATCGCGGGATCGATCCTGAGCGCGCGGGCGCTCGCGCCGGTTGATCTCGCGATCGCGCACTGGAAGGGCTTCGTCGCCGCGCGGCAGAGCTGGCATCGTCTCAACCGTCTGCTTGGCATGATCCCGGAACAGACCGTGCCGACGCAGCTCGAGACACCGACGAACAAGCTGTCGGTGGAGGCGCTGAGCGTCGGCGCGCCGGGCGATCAGCGCCCGATCGTGCATGACGCGACCTTCGCCATCGAGGCCGGGCAGGCGGTCGGCGTGATCGGCCCCAGCGGGTCCGGCAAGTCGTCGCTGGTCCGCGCACTGGTCGGCGTCTGGCAGCCGCTACGCGGCAAGGTTCGGCTGGATGGGGCCGCGCTCGACCAATGGTCGCCGGAGATTCTCGGCCGCCACATCGGCTATCTGCCACAGGACGTCGAACTGTTCGCCGGCACCATCGCGCAAAATATCTCGCGCTTCGAGGACAACCCGTCGCCGGACGACATCATCGCGGCGGCGCGTGAAGCCCGCGTCCATGAGATGATCATCGGCATGAAGGACGGCTACGACACCCAGATCGGCGATCAGGGCAGCGTGCTGTCGGCCGGACAGGCGCAGCGCATCGCGCTGGCCCGCGCGCTCTACGGCAATCCGTTCCTCGTGGTGCTGGACGAACCGAATTCGAATCTGGACAGCGAGGGCGACGCGGCGCTGAGCAAGGCGGTTCTTTCCGTTCGCGCGCGCGGCGGCGTGGTGGTGATCGTGGCCCATCGCCCGATCGGCATTGAAAGCGCCGATCTCGTCATGGTGCTGAAGGACGGACGCGTGCAGGCGTTCGGTCCCAAGGACAGCGTTCTGGGGCAGGTGCTGCAGCGCCCGGCTGTAGCCGGGCCTGCGATCAAGATCGTCTCCGACAAGGGAGGATCGCAGCCATGAAGAAGCCAAGTCTCGCGGGCACCGAAGGCGTGATCCGTCGTATTCTCAACGCGCTGTTTTCGCCGCTCGAGCGCATCTCGCTTTTCAAGGGGCTCGACCAGCCAGGGTCGCGCCGCTCGATCCGGATGCATCTCATCGTGGGTCTTGTCGTGGTGACGCTGCTGACCTGCGGGCTCGGCGGCTGGGCTTCGACGGCGCAGATTTCCGGCGCGCTGATCGCACCGGGCTCCATCGTGGTCGATTCCAACGTCAAGAAGGTGCAGCACCCGACCGGCGGAGTGGTCGGCGAGGTGAGGGCGCGTGACGGCGACCGCGTCAAGGCCGGTGACATCGTGGTGCGCCTCGACGACACCGTGACCAAGGCTAGCCTCGCCATCGTCACCAAGGGACTCAACGGCCTTCTCGCGCGCCGGGCGCGGCTGCTGGCCGAGCAGGAAGGGCTCGACCGCATCACCTTCCCGCCGGACCTGATGAATTATTTCTCCGATCCTGAAGTGCGCTCGCTGATCGGCAACGAGATCAAGCTATTTCAGGTCCGCTCGTCCGGCCGCGTCAATCAGAAGGCGCAGCTCAGGGAGCGGATCGCGCAACTCAAGGAGGAAATCGCGGGGCTTGAAGCGCAGGAGAACGCCAAGTCGCGTGAGATCGAACTGATCCAGAAAGAACTGATCGGCGTCCGCGATCTCTACGCCAAGAACCTCGTGCAGATTTCCCGCCTGACCGTTCTTGAGCGCGACGCCGCGCGCCTTGACGGCGACCGTGCCCAGTTTATCGCGCAGAAGGCGCAGGCCAAGGGCAAGATCACCGAGATCGAACTGCAGATCATCCAGATCGACAAGGATCTCTCCAGCGAAGTCTCCAAGGAGATGCGCGAGATCAACGACAAGATCGGCGAGTTCGTCGAGCGCAAGGTGACGGCCGAGGATCAGCTCCGCCGCATCGACATCCGCGCGCCGCAGGACGGCATGGTGCTGCAATCGACGGTGCACACCGTCGGCGGCGTCATCACCGCGGGTGATGCGATCATGCTGATCGTGCCGGAGTCCGACAATCTTTCTGTCGAGGCCAAGGTCAATCCGCAGGACATCGACCAACTGCGGATCGGCCAGAAGACCCTGTTGCGGCTCTCCGCCTTCAACCAGCGCACCACGCCCGAACTGAATGGCACCGTGAGCCGCATTTCGCCGGACACCACCACGGATCAACGCACCGGCCAGAGCTATTACACCATTCGCGTGGCCCTGCCGCCGGAGGAGGTGGCCCGGCTCGGCGACGTCCGGCTGATTCCGGGCATGCCGGTCGAAGCCTTCGTGCAGACCGGCGAGCGCACCATGATCTCCTATCTTGCGAAGCCGTTGAGCGATCAGCTCATGCGCGCCTTCCGGGAAAAGTGACAGGGTGCCGGCGGCGACATGATCGAGCTTGTTCTCAAGCCAGTGGTTCGTCTTGCCGCGCGCCTGCGGCACTATGTGCGGGTGTTCGGCTATGCACGAATGCTGTGCGTGGCGCTTCTGATCGCGATGCTCGGCATTCGCGTTGCCGATCCCATTCCGCTTGAGGAATTGCGCGTTCGCGTCTTCGACGGCTACCAGTTCCTCAAGCCGCGCCAGATCACCCAGCGGCCGGTCGTCATCATCGACATCGATGAAAAGAGCCTCGCCAAACTCGGACAATGGCCGTGGCCGCGCACCCGCGTCGCCGATCTCGTCAAGCGGCTGACCGATCTCGGCGCCGCCGCCATCGCATTCGACATTGTTTTCGCGGAGCCGGACCGGTTGTCTCCGGCGCTGGTGGCGGAATCCTATCGCGACCTCGATGACGAGAGCCGCGCGAAACTGCGCAGTCTGCCGAGCAACGACAAGATCTTCGCCGATGTGTTGAAACAGTCGCCGGTCGTGCTGGGCGAATCCGGTCTGCCGAATTTCGTCAAACAGCCCGACCTCAATCTTCCGCTGACGGGCCTTGCCACGCTCGGCGGCGATCCGAAGCCGTTCCTGCTGAGCTTTCCCGGCCTGCTTCGCAACGTGCCGATCCTCGAGGAAGCCGCGCCGGGGCGCGGGCTGTTCACCATCCGCACCGAGCGCGACGGCATCGTCCGGCGCGTGCCGATGATCATGCAGGCGCAGGGCGACCTGATGCCGTCGCTCAGTTTCGAGATGCTGCGGATCGTCACCAAGTCGGATACCATTCTCGTCAAGTCGGACGAGGCGGGCGTGCGCAGCGTGGCGGTGCCGGGATTTGAAATCCCGACCGACCGTAACGGCCAGCTCTGGGTGCATTTCGCCAAGCACGACGCGGCGCGCTACGTCTCCGCCGCCGACGTGCTGGACGGCGTGGTCGGCCCGGACAAGATTTCCCGCAAGCTGATCCTGATCGGCACGTCGGCCGTCGGCCTGCTGGACGTAAAGACAACGCCGCTCGATCCAGTGATGCCCGGCGTCGAGGTTCATGCGCAGGTGCTGGAAAGCGCGCTGACGCGCTCGGTGCTGTCGCAGCCGAACTATGCCATCGGCGCCGAGCTGCTGACGGCGATCCTGTTCGGGCTCGCGATCATCATTTTGGCGCCGATCCTCAGCGCGATCTCTTTGTTGATCTTCGGCGGCGTGATCGTCGCCATCATGGTGGCGACGTCCTGGTATTTCTTCGCGGAACATCGCCTCCTGATCGACTTCACCTTTCCGTTGCTGGCGAGCACCGCAATTTATCTTGTGCTGGTGTTCTCCAGCTATTTCCGCGAACAGGCGCAGCGGCGGCGCATCCGCTCTGCGTTCGGCCAGTACCTGTCGCCGGCGCTGGTCGAGCAACTGGCGCAGTCGCCGGAAAAGCTGGTGCTCGGCGGCGAGGAGCGGGACATGACCATCATGTTCAGCGACGTGCGCGGCTTCACCACGATCTCGGAATCGTTCAAGCACGATCCGCAGGGACTGACGTCCTTGATGAACCGGTTCCTGACGCCGCTCACCAACGCTATTCTCGACCGCAAGGGCACCATCGACAAGTATATGGGCGACGCGATCATGGCGTTTTGGAACGCGCCGCTGACCGATCAGGCGCACCAGATCAACGCCTGCGAGGCGGCGCTGGACATGATCGATCGCATCGAGGCCCTGAATGTCGAGCGCGAGCGCGAAGCCCGCGAAAGCGGCAAGCCTTACATTCCCATGCATGTCGGCATCGGCCTGAACACCGGCACCTGCGTGGTCGGCAACATGGGGTCCAACCTGCGGTTCGACTATTCGGTGCTGGGCGACAGCGTGAACCTGGCCTCGCGCCTTGAAGGGCAGTCGAAGTCCTACGGCGTGCCGATCATCGCGGGATCAGCGACAGCGCTCGCCGCCAAGGACAGGTTTGCGATTCTCGAACTCGATTTCATCACCGTGAAGGGCAAGAAGGAGCCGGAGGTGATCTATGCGATCGCGGGCCGGGAGGACATGGCGCAATCCGCGCAGTTCCAGCGCGTGCGCAACCTGAGCATCGAGATGTTGGCTTGTTATCGCAGTCGCGACTGGGACGGCGCGCTGACCGCGATTGCGCGGGGCCGGGGAGCTGACCAGACGAACAGCTTCGGAATGTTCTTCGATCTCTATGCCGAGCGGATCGAAGCCTTCCGCAAAACACCGCCGCCGGACGACTGGAACGGTGTCTTCGCACTCACAACAAAATAGGCATGAGACGAAAAGCCGCCGCGCTATCCCTGGCATTGCCGTCTTGCAAGCCATTTTTTTGGTGATGAGTGCGCGCTATCATCTTGGTGTTCACGACAGCCGCATGCAATTCTTGCGAAGGATTGATTGAGTTTTTTCATGCCGACAAAAATGTCCGTCCGGTTCTGGGGTGTTCGCGGGAGCATTGGATGCCCAGGTCCGAGCACCGTGCGCTATGGCGGAAACACATCCTGCGTGGAAGTGCGTTGCGGCGAACATCGGCTGATCTTCGATGCGGGGTCCGGCTTGCGCATGCTCGGCAATGCGCTGTCGGAGGAATCGGCGCATGTCGATGTCGATCTGTTTTTGAGTCACTGCCATATCGATCATCTGATTGGTTTGCCGTTCTTTGGCCCGGCCTTCGTCAAGGGAAACCGGCTGCGGCTATGGGCGGGCAACCTGAAGGCCGCGGGTGGCGTGAAGCAAACGGTGCGCAAGCTGATGAGCTATCCGCTGTTTCCAATCGAGATCGAAGCCGCGCAGGGCACCATCGAATATAACGATTTCACGCCCGGCGACGTGCTGACGCCCCGGCCGGGCATCAAGGTGATGACCACGGCGCTCAACCATCCCGGCGGCGCCACCGGCTATCGCGTCGAGTATGGCGGGCGCGCCATGGTCTACATCACCGATACCGAATTGAGCGGGGACGGGGTCGATCCGGCCCTGCTGGACCTGGTCCGCGACGCTTCGATTGTCGTCATCGATACGACATATACCGACGACGAACTGCCCGAGCATGTCGGCTGGGGCCATTCGAGCTGGCAGCAGGCCGTGCGGCTCGCCAACGAGGCAGGCGTCGGGAAGCTTTTTCTCTATCATCACGATCCCGAACATGACGACGACGAGATGGACCGCATCGCGGAGGCCGCCGCCCGGATGCGTCCGGGCACCATGGTCGCGCGGGAAGGCCTCGCGATAGACCTTTAGACAACGCGCGAGGCACGGGCTAACAGGTCGCCAGGCGGCATGGCCGCCCGCACGAAGTCTTGACGTTCCGACCGGCGCATGACGCGCCGGAAACCGTTGTTCCGCAGGATGCGGAACGGCATAATGCGTAAGAATTCTCCTTCAGCATCAGGTTGATCCCGATGGATATGTCAGGACTCGTTTCCGGCGCTGGCGGCTTTATTGCCTCAGCCTTCGTGGTGGCCGGATATACCATGCGGACGATGATTCCGCTGCGCATCTTCGGCATTCTCACCAACGTCGTGCTGATCCTGTTCTCGGTCATGCATCATCATTATCCGGTGATGGTGCTGCACATGATCCTGCTGCCGCTGAATGTCTATCGCCTGCGCGAAATGCTGCTGCTGGTTCGCGAAGTGAAGAAGTCGGTCAACGGCGACCTGTCGATGGAATGGCTGAAGCCGTTCATGACGGAGCGCAAGTGCAAGTCGGGCGAGATCCTGTTCTACAAGCACGAGAAGGCCGAGGAGATGTTCTACATCGTCAGCGGCCGCTACCGCCTTGTCGAGTCCGGCATCGAACTGCCGAACGGCGCCATTGTCGGCGAACTCGGCATGCTGTCGCCATCGAACAAGCGGACGCAGACTCTCGAATGCCTTGAAGGCGGCATCATCCTCAGCGTGACCTATCAGAAGGTCGAGGAGCTTTACGTCCAGAATCCGGAGTTCGGATTCTACTTCCTGCGGCTGGTCAGCGCGCGGTTGTTCCAGAATGTCGGACGGCTGGAGGCGCAACTCGCGCAAAGCACCGCACAGGCGGCAACGTGAAAATCAGGGTCAAGGTCCCGCCATCGCCGTTCCGGCTGTTGAAGGAGCGGTACTTCGGCGAGGAAACGCGCAATCCGCGTGTTGCCCGTGCGGCACTGGCGCGGCTGTCGGAGCGCCTGCCGCAGGACGTTGTGCCTGTCGTGAGCGCGGCGGTCG
>Ga0209930_1005497_pt1 | contig 10265 bp, 6 predicted proteins | sample ThiBiot_500_biof_2_FD_183948 | JGI IMG/M metagenome (GOLD analysis project Ga0209930, IMG submission 183948) | Wastewater bioreactor microbial communities from Cape Town, South Africa - Thiocy_cont_500_biof (SPAdes) | ecosystem: Engineered > Bioreactor > Thiocyanate-remediating >... | reverse complement strand
TGTTAATAATTTATTTTTATAATTATAATTATTAATTTTTTGATATTATCAATAAGTTTTATTTTAAAAATATTATTAATATTTTTAGTAATTTTATAATCTATTATTTTAGATATTTGTTTCTCAATATTTAAATCATTTTATTATTTATATTTTAATCCATTTAATATATTTTCTTCAATTTTATTTATAATTTTATCTAGTAATTTAATTAACCAGATATTATTTTTATAATATTATTGATATGTAAATATATCCATAAATTATATTATAAATAATAAATAAAATAATAATAATTAATTTTATATAATTTATCATTTATATAATTATAATAAATAGTTAATTATTATATAATATTTATACCTTTTTAATATTTATCAATAATATTATAAATATTTTTATTTAACAATATTTACCAATAAATAAAATAATATTACTATTAGAAAAATGGTTATTATAAATATATTATTAATATATTTTATTTATATAATTTAATTATCATCTGCATCAAAATTAGCAAAATCTGAATCTGAATCTGAATTTGAATTTGAATCTTGTATATTATCTAAATTTTCAGAATTATCTGAATCTAAATCTTCTGCATCTTCATATTCTACACCATCTGAAATATTATTATTTTCATTATCAGAATTATTTTCATTATCAGAATTATCAGAATTATATTCAATAATATCAGTAAAATAATAAATCTCACCATTTAAATCTTCAATTAAATAATTTAATTTAACTAAATATTCTTTAATATTATTTGATATATATTTTTTATTTAAATTATTAATATTTGCACCTTTTTCTACTAAATATTCAAAAATATCTAAATATCCATACTTTGCACAAATTTTTAATAATTTATCCATTATAGAATTATAAAAATAACCATCTTCTGCGTTTTCAATTAAATATACAATAATTTGCAAATTTTCATATTTGCAAGCATTAAATAATCCTTTGATTAATTCTGATTTACTACATTTTTTATATAATAATTTAACTATTTCTAAATGACCTCCAGCACATGCTAATGATGTTCCCACTATATTAAATTTAATATCAGATTCTTTACTTAATAAATATTTTATTAAATTTAAATCACCATTATAACATGCATATTTAAAAATATGGGTTATATATTTAAATTTTATCGTTGGAAAATTATCCAATAAATATTTTATTATTTCATAATATATTTCATTATTATTTATATGCTCATATATAAATTTCAAAGAATCGATATAAAAACCATTATCTAATAAATATTTAATAATATCCATATATATCTTTAAGTAATCATTTTTATTAGTGCCTTTTTTTAATAATTCATTAAAATGTGATTTTATTGTATATTTATTGTTATATTTATTATTATGATAAGCTTTTATTATATTATTATTACTTTTAATAGCATCATCAGTAAAATTATTTATAATTATATATTCTAACAAATTAAAATTTTTATAATGATTAAATATATTAAAATCATTATCATTATTGGTTTGTATATAATTTACATTTACACCCATATCTACAAAATATTTAACAATTTCTATATTTCCAAAATTACATGCATTAAAAAGCATTTTAACATTTAATTCGCTCATTATTGGTGAGTATTTCAATTTTTTAGTTTCATAAAAATATCTTAACACTTTCAAATAACCCATTATTATACATTCACATAATACACTTTCTATATTATGTATTTTACTATTATAAAATTTAACCACAAAGTGTAAACAATCATCTTCTGATGTAGAAACAGAAATTGCTTTTGAAATATAATCTGTTGATATATCTTTAATATACATATTATCATATAAATATACAAGTATATTTAAATATCCTTGATTAATTAACATTGATATACAATTTTTATGAATAATATTTATTTCATGTTCTTCACAATATTTAATAAATTCTAAACATTCCGATTCTGGGTTATATTTTAATATATTAAATATATCAATATATTCTACATCATTTTCTTCAATAATAATTTTAATTAATTTTATATATCCTGAATTAAATACATCATCTAATGTTATAAAATTATTTTTAATATAAGTAATAATGTCATCAATAAATAATTCTATAAATTCAAAATTATATGATTTCAAACAAATATCACATATTTTATAATTGTCTAATAATTTCTCTTTGTTTGGTAATTTATTTAATATATAATTAATAATTTCATTATTTTTATTTTGAATAGCTATGTATAATGTGTCATATCCAAATATTTCTATATCACTTTTAGATAAATCAATTTGATTAAAAATATAATCAAACATTTCTACATTTTTATTCTGTATTATATTATTTTTATCATATGTTATTGATGAATTTAACATTTTAATATATAATTCATCTTCAATATGACAATTATCAATTAAATATTTTAAAATTTCGAGTTTACAATGTTGGATAGAAAATAAAATTGATTGTGTTGGATTAATATTAAAAATATTGAAAATGTATTTAAATAATTCTATATTATTATTTATAATAGTGATATTAAAAAAATCTTGATAATGTAAATCATCAATATTTATATTTTTAGATATTAAAAAATCAACAATATATTTCACTATATCTAAATGATTATATTTACAAGCATGATATATTCCAGTTTTACATATATTTATTAAATTAACGCCATGACCGTGATTAAAATTTATATAATTTTCACCAATTTCTTTAATATAAATATCAATAATATATTTTAACACTCTTAATTCCCCTAATTTACAAACTTTTTCTATATCTTTTATTATATATAAAGAACTTCTTATTTTGCGATTTAATCTCTTATGTTTTCCATAAACTTTATCATTAATTAAATAAAATGTTGAATATTGTAATTCACAAATAATATATGGTTTTAAAATATTTAAATTATGTCCGAATATCCATTTTAAATTTTTAATAATCCATATTTTAATTATTTTTTCATAATATTCTTTGTTAAATCTTTCAAAATTGTTATTTTCGTTATTTTCAAAATTTAAAAATTGACATACTATATCATATTTTAATAAAGGTATTAATTCAATAGCTATATCATAATTATCAAATAAATCAAAAAATATATTTATATTATCTTTTGTAATATATTGTATAATATGTTTGTAAGCATCAGAATCTAAACATGTTAAATTTATAAATTTAATATAATCATAAATTTCTTTATCAGTATAACTTTCTTTTTTATTCGATGTAAAATTTTCATACATCTCTATCATTTTATTATCAAAATGATTTATCACATCTGATTCTGGAAACGTTGTTTTTAAATCGTTTATTAAAGGTATCTCTAAAGACATTTTATTAAAATTTTAATATTTTTATTTTTCATTATTTATTATTTATAAAAATATGGAACTTTAGTTTTAGAAAGATGTAAGCCTTCAATTTATAAAATTTATGTGCGTTGCAAAATTAATTAATTATATAAAATATAATTTATATTATTTATATTATATTATTTATTTGTTATGAAATTAAATTTTTATATTATTTATATTATATTATTTGTTATGAAATTAAATTTTTATATTATTTATATTATATTATTTGTTATGAAATTAAATTTTATATTATTTATTTTTTATTAAAATTAAAATATTTATAGTGAATTTCTTGAAATCTCATATTTTATTAAAATATTTAATTATTATTTATAATAATAATTAAATAAATATTTATTTGTAATTAAAATTAAATATAATTTATTAAATATTTATTAAATATTTATCTGTGGTTAAAATTAAATATTTATTAAATATTTATATGTAATTAAAATTAAATTTTATTAAATATTTATATGTAATTAAAATTAAATATTTATTATTTAATAAATATTTATTAAATATTTATTAAATATTTGTTATTAAATTAAATATTATTATTATATATAAATTATATTATTTATTTTTTTATGAAATTAAAATATATTATTAATATATTTATTAATATGAACTATCTGATGTATCTGAATATAAACTACATGAACATGAATTACTTGAATTACTTGAACTATCTGAATCTAAAATACTTAAATTATTTAAATCATCAAAATAATTTCTAATATTTCCCTTAAAATCATTATTTGAATAATTTAATTTTTTTAAATATTTTTTAATATTATTATTTATGTATTTTTTATTTAAAATATTTATATTTGCACCTTTTTCTATTAAAAATTCAAAAATATTTAAATATCCATTTTTGGCTGAAATTTTTAATAATTTATTTAGTGTATTATTTATATTATTATTTAAATATTCAAATGCCTCAAATGTGTTATTAATTTTTTTCACAACTTCTAATAAATATTCTGTTAAATATTCAATTAAATAAACAACAATTTCTAAGTGTTCATATTTACATGATTCTATTAATGCTAATATTAATATAGAATTATCACATTTTTTAGATATTAATTTTGCGAAGCAAAATTGAGCGTGCCTCGACACGCTTACTTTAACTATTTCTAAATAACCTTTTTTAGAAGCATAAATTATTGAATTCTTTTTATCAAATATGAATTCTGGAGTATTATCATATTCTTTACTTAATAATAATTCCACAAGATTTAATTTTTCGAAGAAAAATGAAGCGAGCTAAAGCGAGCGTACTTTATTATTAATACATGCATTTTCTAATATTTTTCCCATATATGTATATTTACATGGTGGATAAATATTTAATATATATTTTACCACCTCATAATGTAATTCATCATCTTTCACAAATTTATCTACATTAGATAATAACATTATTAAACCACTATTTATTAAATATTTAATAATATCAAAATATTTTGATTTATTAAAGTTGATATTATTTTTATTATTATTAAATATATTTAAAAATATACACTTATTTATATTATATTTTATACCATCTATTTTAATATTATTTTTTATTAAAGGATTAATATTTATATAGTTTACATCTGTTCCTAAATTCACAAGATATTTAACAATTTCTAAATGTCCAAAATTAGAAGCATGTAATAACATTATAAAATTTATATAATCATATTGAATTATTTTATTATGATATTTTTTAACTACATTTAAATAACCTCTTTTAATTGAATCATATAACAATTCCTCATAATCATGAAATTTATAATCAAATAATTTTTCAAGTAATATCATATAATCTTTCTCTGATTTAGATATTGATAATATAGATATTAAATTATGTAAATGAATATTAATACATTTTTTATCATACAAATATATAATTATATTTATATATTTTTCTTCTATTAATGTTGATACTATATTATCATAATCAAGTATTATTCTTTTTTTGCAATATTTAATAAATTCTAAACATTCTGATTCTGAATTATTTTTTAATATGTTTGTAATAATATCATATTTAAAATCATTATTTTTATACATATTCATAACCAAATAAATATATTTAGATTTAAAAATTTTATTTATTGGTATAACACCAAATTTAAAAATATAATTTGTTTTATTAATAAATATTTCTATATCTTTAATATTGTATGATTGTAACAAACTATCTAATATTTTATCTTTATTTGATAAATTATCTAATAAGTAATTAGTTATTTCATTATTTTTGTTTATAGATGAAATTTGTAATAATTCATATCCATAATTTTCTAAAATCATTGAAATATTATTTTGTTGAAAATTATTTAATATATATGTAAACATTTCTAAATTATTATTTATTGATGATGTTTTTAAAATATTAATATAAAAATTATATTTTATATTATAATTATTAGTTAAATATCTCAAACATTCAAAATTACAATTTTGAATTGATAATAAAATTAAATCATCAGTATTAAAATTTTCTATATTATTATTTTCACTTAAAAATTTAAATATCTCAAAATTATTATTATTTATTGATATTTTTAAAAAATACCTTATACTATTATTAAAATAATCATTTCCAGTTAATTTAAAAATATATTTAATTATATCTAAATTATTATTTTTACAAGCTAAAATAATTCCTTTATATAAATAATTTGAAATTTGAATATTTCTTACATTAAGATTAATATAATTTTCACCAAATTCTTCAAAAAGAATATTAAAAATATATTTTAAAACTTTTAAATTTCCAATTTCGCAAACTCTTTCTATATCATATATTATATATAATGAACTTATTATTTTTGGATTTATTATTTTATGTTTACCATAAATTTTATCACTAATTAAGTAATATTTTGAATGTTTACATTCACAAATAATATATAATTTCAAAATATCTAAATTATATCTAAATATCCATTTTATATTATTTATTATCCATTTTTCTTTAATTTCTTTTTGTTTTAAATTATCGAAGTTTAAAAATTGACTAACTATTTCATATTTTATTAATGGTAATAATTCCAAAGCTATATCATAATTATTAAATAAACTTGAAAGAAATTGAAATTATCTTTAGTAATATATTTAACAATATTTTTATAATTTTCATTATCTGAACAAATCATGTTAATGAATTTAACATAATCATAAATTTCTTGATTTGTATATATGTTATTATTATCATTTAATTTAAAATTTTCATACATTTTAATCATTTTATTATCAAAATGATTAATAATATCTAATCCAGGAAAAGTTATTTTTAAATCATTTATTAAAGGTATTTCTGTAGACATTTTTAAATTTAAAATATAATTTATATTTTATTATTTATTTATTTTTATTTATTTATTTTTATTATTTATTTATTTTATTATTTTTTATTTTATTATTTTATTTTTTTATTTTATTTTTTTATTTTATTATTTTTTTATTTTATTTTTATTTTATTTTATTGTTTTTTATTATTTATTTTATTATTTATTTAATTTTATATAAAAACTTATAACAACTTTTGACGAATAATACTTTTAAAAGAAGTTTTTATTGAAGATTATTTAAATTATAAACATTAATATAATTAAAATTATTAAAATTTTAAAGAAATTTAAAATATTATATTATTTTATAGTTATATTATTTATGTATTATATTATTTAAATAATTTAAAATAATATTATATCATTGATATAATAAATTTAATATAAAACACCAAAATATTTTTCAATTTGACTATTTAAAAATAATAATGTTTTTGGAGCATATTTTTGTAATTGTGATAATCCTGTTCCAAATCCTCCAGATGGTAATATTATATAATCATAATAATTAGATACTTCTACAATTTTTGAAATTGCTAAATTTATTTTAATACAATTTTCTACATATTCGTCATCAGTATAAAATGATGAAATATTATTTCTTGGATATTTTTTTGTAGGTAAACCTATTGAATTTTTACAAAGTCTAATAACTGCTTGTCCTTTCATTCCTAAACCACAATCATTATCTCCATAAATAAATAAACAATTTATATTGTTATTACAATCAACTTCAGACCAAAACCCATTGAAAACAACTACTTTATGTTTAACTTGTTCTAAATTTGTTTCACTAATGCACATTATTTATTTTTTTGTAAAAAATTATAAAAATGAAGTGTGTTGTTTGTTTTGATGAACATGAAAAATTTATAAAGTGTGCTGATACTTCTTGCAAAGATTATTTATGCTTTGATTGTTTTGAAATGTATCTAAATCATAATAATTCAGAATTACCTGCATGTGTTTCAAAAAAATGTAATAAATATTATATTTATAGTGATATAGATAATGCTCATAAAGAGCTATATACAGATGTTTTACATAGAGCAATTAATAAATCAAATGTAATTTATGTTGATAAAAAAGATATTATCAAACAATTACAAGATAAAAAGATTCAATTTATCTTGAATAATTATCCTAAATCAATAAACAAAGTAGCTTTAATTTGTATGAAAAAGAAATTATATAAAATATATGATAAAGTAGATGATAAAGTTGAAAAAATATGTATGAATACATTTTGTAAGGGTAAATTAGATTTTAATTTAAAATGTGGTTCATGCATGACTACATTTTGTGATAAATGTGAAAAAATATTAAATGTTAATCACGAATGTAATGAACAAGATATAGAAAGTATTAATTTTATTAAACAATATCCACAATGTCCTAGATGTTCAGCATATTGTGATAAAGATAATGCGTGTAATCATGTAAAATGTGGTTTATGTGGAACTAAATTTATATATAGAACAACAGAATTAGGTGGTTCTGGTGGACATACAAAAATGGTTGATGTAAAAGATAGAATTGATTTATCAGTTCAATATAAAGAAAGTTTAAGAGAAGATATATATATTTTATTGACAAGAATAGAAAAAATGAAATTATCAAAAATTAAATGGGAAACAGTATTAAAATTATTAGATAATGAAAATAAATATAAATTACCTAAAATGTTTGAGAATTATGTTTTAAATAATATATATAATGAAAAATATGTAAAGTTTTTGATTGAAATTGAAAAAATGATAATAAATAAAACTTTAAATAAATATTATATGGCTGATGTTATAAAATATTTAGAATTATTAAAATCTAATAAATATTATGAAATACCAGAAATAAATTCAGATGGTTCATTTATTGATAAAGATGAAAATAATAATGTAAATATATCTCAAGGATATTTAGAATTTGAACAATTATCAAAAGAAATGGAAAGAGTTTCTATTAGATAAATAAATAATTAATTATTATATAACTATTAGTTATATATTTAAATTAATATTTATTTTATATAATTTATTAAATTATATTTTTTTAAACAAGTTTACAATTTATTAAATTATATTTTTTTTAACTTTATATAATTTTTTAATTTAAATAATTTAATAAATTATATTTTCTTTACAAGTTTATAATTTTTTAGATAAGTTCACAATTTATTAAATTATAATTTCTTTAAATGTTTAAAATTTATTAAATTATAATTTATTTAAAGTTTATAATTTATTAAATTATAATTTTAAATAAGTTTACAATTTAATAAATTATAATTTCTTAAATTATAATTTTTAATAAGTTTATAATTTATTAAATTATAATTTTTAAACAAGTTTACAATTTATTAAATTAAAATTTTTTAATAAGTTTATAAATTTTTAACAAGTTTACAATTTATTAAATTATAATTTCTTTACAATTTTATAATTTCTTACAAACTTACAATTTAATAAATTATAATTTCTTTACAAGTTTACAATTTATTAAATTATAATTTCTTTATAAATTTACAATTTAATAAATTATAATTTCTTTACAAGTTTAAAATTTATTAAATTATAATTTCTTTACAAATTTACAATTTATTAAATTATTTCTTTAATTTATTATGTTATATTTTTTCGAGTTTATAATTTATTTAATTATTTTTTGAATTTATAATTGTTTATATAAGTTTTATATTTATTGAATTAATATTAAATCTATTATTTTATTAATTATAATTTTAATTTTAATTTTATTAATTATTTAAATATCTTTTATATATACATTATTATATACTATAATATAATATATATTATAAATATTAATAAAAGTTTATTAATTTAATAATAATTATATCTTATATTATAATATATAATTATTATTAATTTAATTAAATGTTTATCAAAATTAATTAAAGTTAATCAAAATTTAATTTAAAAGTTATAATTTATTAAATTATAATTATTAAAAGTTAATTTAACTTTAACCAAATATTAATTAAAAGTTAATTAAATCTGCGTAGCAGATTCTCGAAAAACGGCGTTAGCCGTTTTTCTTGAAAGTTAATTAAAAGTTAATTAAAGTTAATTAAAGTTAATTAAAAGTTAATTATAGTTAATTAAAAGTTAATTAAATCTGCGTAGCAGATTCTCGAAAAACGGCTAAGGCCGTTTTTCTTGAAAGTTAATTAAAAGTTAATTAAAAGTTAATTAAATCTGCGTAGCAGATTCTCGAAAAACGGCTAAGGCCGTTTTTCTTGAAAGTTAATTAAAAGTTAATTAAATAAATATTTAAAGTTAATTAAATAAATATTTAAGGTTAATTAAATAAATATTTAAGGTTTATTAAATAAATATTTAAAGTTAATTAAATATTTAAGGTTAATTAAATAAATATTTAAGGTTTATTAAATAAATATTTAAAGTTAATTAAATATTTATTTTAAAGTTAATTAAATATTTATTTTAAAGTTAATTAAATATTTATTTTAAAGTTAATTAAATATTTATTTTAAAGTTAATTAAATATTTATTTTAAAGTTAAT
>Ga0209930_1005494_pt1 | contig 10273 bp, 7 predicted proteins | sample ThiBiot_500_biof_2_FD_183948 | JGI IMG/M metagenome (GOLD analysis project Ga0209930, IMG submission 183948) | Wastewater bioreactor microbial communities from Cape Town, South Africa - Thiocy_cont_500_biof (SPAdes) | ecosystem: Engineered > Bioreactor > Thiocyanate-remediating >... | reverse complement strand
GATTCGGTGACGTTGACGACCGCGCCAATCTTCAGCCCCTGCTCCTTGCAGTAGCGCAGGGAAGCAAGCGTATCGGCCGTCTCGCCGGATTGCGAGATGAACAGCGCGGCCTGGGTCGGCGAGAGCGGCATTTCGCGATAACGGAATTCCGAGGCGACGTCGATTTCCACCGGCAGGCGGGCGTAACGCTCGAACCAGTATTTGCCGATGGAGGCGGCGAGGAAGGCGGTGCCGCAGGCGGACATCGCCAGGCCCGTTACCTTGGAAAAATCGATGGTGCCGCTATCGAAGCGCGCGCGCCGCTCGGCAAAATCGACGTAATGGCTGAGCGCATGGGAAATGACTTCCGGCTGCTCATAAATTTCCTTTTCCATGAAGTGCCGGTGGTTGCCCTTGTCGACCAGATAGGCGGCGGCCTGGGTTATCTGGTGCGGGCGCGAGACCGGGCTACCGCTCAGATCGAAGATGAAGACCCCGTCCTTGCCGACGATGGCCCAGTCGCCATCGTGGAGATAGGTGACCTCGTTGGTGAAGGGCGACAGCGCCACCGCATCCGAGCCGAGATAGACCTCCCCCCGGCCATAGCCGATGGCGAGCGGCGGGCCGGAGCGGGCGGCCATCAGCGTCGACGGATCGTCCTCGAACATCACCGCCAGCGCATAGGCGCCGGTGACGCGCTTCAGCATTTCATGCATGGCCTGGCGACGGCCGAGGCCTTCGCGGCGATAGCGCGCCAGAAGCTGGGCGACGACTTCCGTATCCGTCTGCGTCTCGAAGGTCGCGCCGCCGGCGATCAGTTCCTGCTTGATCTCGGCGAAATTCTCGATGATGCCGTTATGGACGACGGCGACGCCATCGACGAAATGCGGGTGGGCATTGGTCTCGTTCGGCACGCCGTGCGTCGCCCATCGGGTATGGGCAATGCCGATATTGCCGGGAAGCGGCTCCTTCGCCAGCACGCCGCGCAGGTTGACGAGCTTGCCTTCGGCGCGACGCCGGTCCAGCTTGCCCTCATTTATGGTGGCGACGCCGGCGGAATCATAGCCGCGATACTCGAGACGGGTCAGCGCGTCGACAAGGCGCTCCGCCACCGGGCCAGTCCCGACGATCCCGACAATTCCGCACATGCAAGCCTCCTGAAACAGTCCGCATTTTTGTATGCGGCAGTCCTAACTTTTTCAGCGGTTTACGCAAGCCGCCCATCGGTCACATTCGATTTCGCTAGGTTACGACTTCGCCGCTTTTTTCGCAGCCTTCAGCGCCAGCGCCCGCTCACGGATCAGCTTTGCGCGGCCGGGCTTGGTCTCCTGCCGGGCGCGGCCGAGCGCCAGGGCCTCATCCGGCACGTCGACGGTGATGACGCTGCCCGATGCCACGTAAGCGCCGTCGCCGATGCTGACGGGGGCGACGAGAGCCGAATTCGAGCCGATAAAACTGTTCTCGCCGATGCGGGTCAGGTGCTTGTTGACGCCGTCATAGTTGCAGGTGATGGTTCCAGCACCAATATTGCTTCCGGCGCCGATGATGGCGTCGCCGATATAGGTCAGGTGGTTGACCTTGGCCCCCCGGCCGATATCGCCGTTCTTCACCTCGCAGAAATTGCCGACCTTGGAGTCTTCCGCCAGTTTCGCACCGGGGCGCAGGCGAGCGAAGGGGCCGACGGTCGCGCCGGTCGCGATATGCGCGCCCTCGATATGGCTGAAGGCATGGATGACGGCGCCGCTTTCGATGGTGACACCGGGGCCGAAGACGACATTCGGCTCGATCAGCACATCCTGACCGATGACGGTGTCATGCGACAGGAACACGGTTTCCGGGGCGATCATCGAGACACCGGAAATCATCAGTTCATGGCGGCGGCGCTGCTGCCAGAGCTTTTCGATGGCGGCGAGTTCGGCGCGATTGTTGCAGCCGGTCAGTTCTTCTTCCGGCGCATCGACGGCAACCGCATGGCCGCCGAGCGAGCGGGCAATTTCCACGAGATCGGTGAGGTAGAATTCGCCCTTGGCATTGTTGTTGCCGATGCGGCCGAGCAGGTCGAGCGCCTTGCAACCGTTGATCGCCATCAAGCCGCTGTTGCACCAGGTAACCGCACGTTCGGCGTCGCTGGCATCCTTCTCCTCGCGGATGGCGATCAACTCGCCGTCCGCGACCAGCAGGCGGCCATAGCCGGTGGGATTGTCGGTGTGGAAACCGATGACCACGACGTCATTGCCGGCGGCCAGACCCTCGCGGGCGGCGCGCAGCGGCGCATCCGTGATCAACGGCACGTCACCGTAAGCGACCAGGATATCATCGTAGCCGCGCCCGATCGCCTCGCGGGCAGCGAGCACGGCATGGCCGGTGCCGAGGCGTTCGGTCTGCAGCACCGGCGTCACCGAGGCGCCGGCCACGGATGCGGCCGCCGCCACCTCATCGGCATTGCGGCCGACCACCAGCGCCACATCGGAAATGCCGGTGCGGACGATGGCGTCCATGACATGGGCGATCATCGGCCGGCCGGCGACCGGATGCAGCACCTTGGACATCGACGACTTCATCCGGGTGCTTTCCCCGGCGGCAAGGATGACGGCAAGGCAGGTGCGTTCCATGAGAATCTCCGCGAGGCGTTGGTGTATCCGCCCGGACTGCGTAAAGGCAGTCGCGCCGGGCGGCAAGTCACAGTCGCATCCCAAGACAAACAATCCGTGACGGCAGGTCCGAACGAAAACGGACGGGAATTGCTTCCCGCCCGCCCGTTTCTTGCCGTCCCGCCAAAGGCTCAGCTCTGTTCGCGCGCCCTGGTCGTCGCCTCGAAAGCCTTCACGACATAATCATCCCGGCCGTAAACGTCGTCGAAGTATTCGACCTTGTCGTTCTTGTTCGGCCATGCCGTGAAGTAGGCGACATAGACCGGGATCTTCTGTGGAACGGCGACCGCCTTGTTCTTGCCGGCCGCGATCTGCTTGGCGACGTCGTCGACGCTGGTGCCGAGAACGGCTGCCGCCATGGCGCGCGGATCGGACAGGCGCACACAGCCGTGGCTGAGGGCACGCATATCCTTCTTGAAGAAGCTCTTCTGCGGCGTGTCATGCATGTAGATCGCATGGCTGTTGGGGAACAGGATCTTCAGTTCGCCCAGCGCATTGTCGCCGCTCGGCGGCTGGCGCACCGAGATGGCGTTGGTCGAGCCGTACCAGTTGACGCTGCTGGACGACACGGCCTGGCCGTTGACGGCGACCTCGTAGCCCATGCGATCGAGATAACCGGGATCAGCGCGCAGCTTCGGCAGCATCTCGTTGATGATGATCGACTGCGGCACGCCCCAGAAGGGATTGAACTCGACGGTCTGGATCTCGTCTTCGAAGAAGAACGTCTGGTGCGCCTTTGAGCCGACGACGGTGCGCATCGACAGCTCTTCGCGATTGTTGTTGTGGTAGTAGACCATGAAGGCCGGCTGGTTGATGAAGACATAGCGGCTGCCCAAATCGTTCGGCAGCCAGCGCGCCTGCTCCATGGCGACGATCAGCTTCTGCTGCTTCGCGCCGTCGCTATGGCCGATGAGCGCCCGCACGGTCGCCTGCCCGATGACGCCATCCGGCTTCAGCCCACGCTCCTTCTGGAAAGCCTCGACGAGATCGACGATTTCGGGCGTATAGTCCTGCGCGGCCGTGGCCGTCGCCAGAGTCGTGGCGTGAGCGGCCTTCAGGTCGGCCGAGCCCGAGCGGGCGATGGCGGCGACGATGTTCGGCAACTGGTCGGACGTGCCGCCCGGCTTGAGCGCGCCGGTCAGCGTGATCGAAATCGGCTGGGCGCCCTCGCCCTGCTCGGCGCGCAGCTTCGCAAGCTCCGCCTTCAGCGCCGCGAATTGCGGGCTGGAAGGCGAGCGGCTGTTGAGATAGGCGGCGATGTCGGGCGAAGCGGACGCCACCTTCATGACGCCGGCCAGATTGACCGTCTTGCGCTTGAAATCGTGATAGCCGGAAATGCGGTTGGGATCGACGCGGCCGCGCACGGTGTCCTGCACATAGGCGAGCATCCTGGCGGAGAGATCCAGCTCAAACTGCATCAGGCCGCGGGCGCGTCCTTCGGCATCGGCCGGGTCGGCGGGCTCAGTCGGCAGCGACACGGCATAGTCGCGTGGGTCGAGGCCGACATCGGCGGCCGCATTCAGCACGTCGATCGCCGCGCGGGCCTTGTCGGTCACCTGCTCGCCGGCGACCCAGAGAAGGGGCGCGCCGTCGCCGTAATAGGTTTCCAGAGCCTTGGCGATATCGTCGGGCGCCATTACCCTGGCTTCCGACATGGTGCGACGCTGGCCGAGACCATCGGACGGGCTCGGCGCCAAGCCGACCTCGCTCGGTTCGGCGGTGACGGCGCCGGTGACGACCGGATCGGCGAATCGGGCCGTCGAGACGAGGCGCAGGCCATCGGCCTTGTAGGTGTAGTAAGTCGGGCCGGTGACCTTGGGCAGCGGCTTCGGCTCGGAAGGCGCGGCCATCGCTTCCTGTGCGGGGCTCGTCGCCATCGGCATGGCCACGCCCGGCAGAGCCTGCTGCTGCGCCTGGCGGCCCGGCGATTGCGCCAGCTTGTTGCTGCGCAGAAAATCGAACAACGTGCCGGCCGACGCCGGCTGAGCGCCGAGGAACGCCACACTGCACATCAGACCCAGCGCCAGCGCGCCGACACTCCGGTATTTCGTCATGTAAAAAGTCATCCCCGTCATCTGAGGTCGGCACCGCCCCGGCGCATTCTTGATAAAACGCAGTGTTACTGGATCGTCCCTGCGTTGAAAAGCAAACGGCCGGGTACGGACGGTTATTCGCGACGACCTGTTTCCGAAAAAACACGGCCGCTTCGTGCATACTGACATTCATACAAAATTATGAAATGATTGGTTAATTTTTCGCGATTTTTTTCGCCAGCCTTGTTTGCGACATCAGGGGCGCCCATGCAATTCGTTGAAATCATTGTGGCTGTGTCCGGAAAGCAACGACATCGGCCTTTGCGGTCGGACGTTCACCATAACGTGAAGCTCTGTCCCCCCGCCGTCCGGCCGCATCGCTCATCTTGACGCTGGCGGCGGCCGAGGCGGGCACCCATACTAGAGCGCAGGGGAGCCCCCCTGACGCCACGGAAGGAAGACCATGAGCACCACCCGCACCGAAACCGATACCTTCGGCCCTATCGAGGTTGCCAGCGACCGTTACTGGGGCGCGCAGGCCGAGCGCTCGCGCGGCAATTTCAAGATCGGCTGGGAAAAGCAGCCGCTGTCCATCGTGCGCGCGCTCGGCATCGTCAAGCAGGCGGCGGCGCGCGCCAACATGGCGCTCGGCCATCTCGGCCCCGAGCTCGGCAAGACCATCGTCGCGGCGGCGCAGGAGGTCATCGACGGCAAGCTGAACGAACACTTCCCTCTGGTCGTCTGGCAGACCGGCTCGGGCACGCAATCGAACATGAACGCCAACGAGGTGATCTCCAACCGCGCCATCGAGATGCTGGGCGGAGTGATGGGCTCCAAGAAGCCGGTGCATCCCAACGATCACGTCAACATGAGCCAGTCGTCTAACGACACCTATCCGACGGCCATGCACATCGCCTGCGCCGAAGAGATCGTCCACCACCTGCTGCCGGCGCTGAAGCACCTGCACGGGGCGCTGGAAGCCAAGCGCAAAAGCTTCGACCACATCATCAAGATCGGCCGCACCCATACGCAGGATGCGACGCCGCTGACGCTGGGGCAGGAATTCTCCGGCTATGCCGCGCAGGTCGCCTCCTCCATCCGCCGCATCGAGCTGACGCTGCCGGGCCTTTACGAGCTGGCGCAGGGCGGCACCGCCGTCGGCACCGGGCTGAACGCGCCCATCGGCTTTGCCGAGAAGGTGGCTGAGGAGATCGCCGGCATCACCGGCCTGCCCTTCGTCACCGCGCCGAACAAGTTCGAGGCGCTGGCTGCCCATGACGCCATGGTCTTTGCCCATGGCGCGATCAACACGGCGGCTGCCGCCCTGTTCAAGATCGCCAACGACATCCGCCTGCTCGGCTCCGGCCCCCGCGCCGGTCTCGGCGAGCTTGCGCTGCCGGAAAACGAGCCGGGCTCGTCGATCATGCCCGGCAAGGTAAACCCGACGCAATGCGAGGCGCTGACCCAGGTCTGCGTGCAGGTGTTCGGCAATCATGCGGCGCTGACCTTCGCCGGCAGCCAGGGCCATTTCGAGCTGAACGTCTACAATCCGGTGATGGCCTACAACTTCCTGCAATCGGTGCAGTTGCTCGGCGATGCCAGCGTCTCCTTCACCGACAATTGCGTCACCGGCATCGAGGCGCGCGAGGACAATATCCGTCATGGTGTCGAGCGTTCGCTGATGCTGGTCACCGCGCTTGCCCCGACCATCGGCTACGACAGTGCCGCCAAAATCGCCAAGACCGCCCACAAGAACGGCACGACGCTGCGCGAGGAGGCCCTGAAGACCGGCCTCGTCACCGCCGAGCAGTACGATTCCATCGTGCGTCCCGAGCGGATGATCCAGCCCGGTTGAAGGAGTTGAAACCATACTTCGCATGAAAGGAAGACGGTCGTGGCCACGCGGCCGTCTTCGTTCTTTAGATTCATTGCAATTTGCAATTCGACTGCGTAAACCACCGCCATCTCCCACCCTTGAAGGCTATTTCGATGGCAGATGCGCTTTTTCCGCTCAGCGAAGACACCACACCCTATCGCAAGATCAGTTCCGACCATGTCTCGGTCGACACGTTCAAGGGCCAGGACGTCCTGACCGTCGAGCCGGAGGGCATGCGCCTGCTGGCCGAAGCCGCCTTCGCCGACATCAACCATCTGCTGCGCCCCGGCCATCTCAGCCAGCTCGCCCATATCCTCGACGACCCTGAGGCCACCGACAACGACCGCTTCGTCGCCTATGACTTGCTGAAGAACGCCAACATCGCCGCCGGCGGCGTGCTGCCCATGTGCCAGGATACCGGCACGGCGATCGTCATGGGCAAGAAAGGCCGCAACGTCTGGACCGATGGCGGCGACTACGATGCGTTGGCGCGCGGCGTGCTCGACGCTTACGAGCGCAAGAACCTGCGCTATTCGCAGCTCGCGCCGCTGAAGATGTTCGAGGAAAAGAACACCCGCAACAACCTGCCGGCCCAGATCGACCTCTATGAGGAAGGCACCGACGCCTACAAGTTCCTGTTCATGGCCAAGGGCGGCGGCTCGGCCAACAAGACCTTCCTCTACCAGGGCACGCCCTCGCTTTTGACCCATGACCGGATGATCGACTTCCTCAAGGAGAAGATCCTGACGCTGGGAACGGCAGCCTGTCCCCCCTACCATCTGGCGATCGTCATCGGCGGCACCTCCGCCGAGATGACGCTGAAGACGGTGAAGCTGGCGTCCGCCCGCTATCTCGACGGGTTGCCGACACAAGGGTCGGAAAGCGGCCATGCCTTCCGCGACCTCGAAATGGAAGCCGAAATCCACAAGCTGACCCAGAACCTCGGCGTCGGCGCGCAGTTCGGCGGCAAGTATTTCTGTCATGACGTGCGCGTCATCCGCCTTCCCAGGCATGGCGCGTCGCTCCCCATCGGCCTCGGCGTCTCCTGTTCCGCCGACCGTCAGGCGCTCGGCAAGATCACCCGCGACGGCATCTTCCTCGAACAACTCGAAACCGATCCGTCGAAGTACATGCCCGAGGTCGACGAGGCCAAGCTCTCCAGCTCGATGGTGCGCATCGACCTGAACCAGCCGATGAGCGCCATCCTCGCCGAACTTAGCCGCCATCCGGTGAAGACACGCCTGTGAAGAACCATCCGGTCTATTACGCCGGCCCGGCCAAGACGCCGGCGGGTTATGCCTCCGGCTCCTTCGGGCCGACCACGGCGGGGCGCATGGACAGCTATGTCGACCAGTTCCAGTCCTTCGGCGGCTCGATGGTGATGCTCGCCAAGGGCAACCGCTCGCGCAGCGTGCGCGACGCCTGCAAGGCGCATGGCGGATTCTACCTCGGCTCCATCGGCGGACCTGCCGCGCGTCTCGCGCAGGATTGCATCAAGAAGGTTGAGGTTCTCGAATATCCTGAACTCGGCATGGAAGCCGTGTGGAAGATCGAGGTGGTGGATTTCCCCGCCTTCATCGTCATCGACGACAAGGGCAACGACTTCTTCCAGGAATTGAATCTGAGCTGACTTCTTCGACGGGGCGGGCAAGGCAAAATCCGCCCCGGCGTCCGGCAAGGCCCAAGTGTTTGTTTACTATTTTAGGACAAAGTAAAGTTCGACATTTCAAAAATGCGAACTTCCCTATGAATTCTCGTCGGAAACAACTTGGGCAAATGCATTAGCAATTTCACAAGGTTTCTGCGGTAACAGATTCATTCAGGTTGTGAGCAAGCAGTTAGGAGCAGCCGAAATGACGACGGCACCTGCGCTGAAAGCGCAGATCCCTGACATCGCAGGACAGATCACGTATGCGATGCGGACCATGGGAGTCGCTCCCATACCTCGCAACTACGAGTTGTTTTACGAAGCCTATATCGGCTCCAATCCTGCGCTGACGCGTGATCTCGCCGCATTGGGCAACCGAGCGACCCAGGAAGAACTGGACGCGATTGCCCAACAGCACGCCATTCACGGGCAGGCCCGGATCTTCGAAGCGGCCCATATCAAGCTCATTAACGAACTCGACGGCGTGATGCGCCTCCTGCGCCAGGAGCAGACTTCTCTCGACAGCTACAACAAGCTGCTCGGCGAGACCTATGAGCGCATCAACAACAAGCACACGACCAGCGCCGACCTGTTGCGCAACGCGGTGCAGCTTCTGCAGGAAGCCACCGGCGACACGATGGCCCATGGCGAAAAGACGGTCGAGGGTTTCGCCCGCAAGTCGGAGGAGATGGATCAGGTCCGTCGCGAACTCGACGAATACAAGCGTATCGCCAATACCGATTCGCTGACGCGGCTGGCCAATCGACGCGCCTTCGACGACAAGCTGGTCTCGCTCTACGACAATCCGATGGCGCTCAGCCTCACCAGCCTCATCATCGCCGATATCGATCATTTCAAGCGGATCAACGATACGTTCGGCCATCCGGTTGGCGACAAGATCCTTGCCACCGTCGCCAGCATCATTCGCAGCAATCTGCGCCGCGATGTTTTCGTCGCCCGCACCGGCGGCGAGGAATTCGCCATCATCGTCGAGGGCCAAACGGAAGACGAGGCCCTGCAGATCTGCGAGCGTATCCGACGCGTCCTGGAAACGACACCGTTCAAGAATTCCAAGACCGGCGTCAATTACGGTCCCGTCACCATCTCGCTGGGCCTGTGCATGGCCTCCGAAGCCGCCGATGCCGGCGAACTCTACAGCCGCGCCGACGTCGCCCTCTACAGCGCCAAGAGCGCCGGACGAAACCGGACGATGCGCTTCGAGGAAGGCATGAAGAAGGACTTCGTCAAGAGCTGGCTGATCTACAAGAAATAGCCGCGACGTGCCCGGATGGCGCCGCCGCGCAATCCCGTTTCGGCGATCAGTAGACGGTGACGTCGATATAGTCGCCGCCGCTGCCGCGATAGATTTCCACATGAATGCTGCAATTGCCTCTCACCAGGGCGCGCGCCGCCTGGCGGGTGATGGTGCCGCGGCTGATCATCCGTTCGGCGAGATCGCGGTTGCGGGCCGAGGCAAAGAAGCCGTCGCCCTGGTCGCCGCGCTGGCGGATGTTGAAGCGATGGTAATTGGCGCGATCCTGGCGGATGACCTGCCAGGGCTGCGTCAGCCGGGCGCCGCTGGAATTGTAGAGATCGTCCTCGCCGATATAGGCGTCGTATTGCTCGATCAATTGGTCGGCGCGGGCTATCCCCGCCGTCAACAGGCCGCAGGTCATGACCGCCGCCGCCAGTGCAAGTCTCTTCATTCGGTTTCCCTTTCCCTCTCGAAATGATCGGCTCAGCCGGGCGTCTCGGCTGCGCCTGCGGCCTGTGCCGCCTCGCGCGCGGCGTCGCGGGCGGCGCGGTCGCGACCGGTGCGCGCCGCCACCAGGTCGGCGGGCTGGGCATTGCCGCGAATGAGCGCGCGCCCGGCGTAGATGCCGCCGACCAGGTCCAGTTCGAAACGCTGGCGGTCGATTTCGCGCGTCTCCTCGACGATGCTGGCTGCAACGTCAGGAGCCTCCCCCAGCACGCGCAGGGTCTCCTCGCCGAAGCGGAAGGCGGATTCGACCGTCTCGCGCATCTGGAAATCGACGCCCGCCTGGATGAGGTCGATGGCATGGCCGCGATCGAAGGCGCGCGCCAG
>Ga0209930_1005491_pt1 | contig 10275 bp, 12 predicted proteins | sample ThiBiot_500_biof_2_FD_183948 | JGI IMG/M metagenome (GOLD analysis project Ga0209930, IMG submission 183948) | Wastewater bioreactor microbial communities from Cape Town, South Africa - Thiocy_cont_500_biof (SPAdes) | ecosystem: Engineered > Bioreactor > Thiocyanate-remediating >... | reverse complement strand
CAGATTCTTTCAGAAATCATGAAATCTCTACAAGAATCGGGTATCGGTGGCGATCCCTGCGTACCTCGCTCCTATGAGAGATCGAGGGAGCAGATGGCCGAACGAACTCACGGCAGTTGGGACAGAAAGCTGGGCTCGGCGGCGTACCTGCCGGGCATGAAGCGAAGCGAACTCGACCAGCCGCCCGTCGCGATCCCGACCCTTATCCTCACGGTGCACGAGGCCGGCACGCTGACTGCCACGATCGATGGCGCCCCGATCACGCCGCCTGAATGGGCTCCGCCCTGGCGGCGTGAGTCGTTCCCGCAGATCATCGACCAGGCCAGCCACGATCGCACCCGCACCATCCGCGTCGAGGTCCGCGAAGCAGACGGCTCAGTGTTCACCGACCTCATCACCGCCCGACGCCGCCGCGCCCTCTCCGAGCCCGAGCCCACCGTCGACGCCGCTCCCGCGCCCACGACGCCGCCCTTCGACCAGATCAACGGCGAGGGATTCATCCCCGGCCAGGATGTCGCAGTCGCGATCATCACCGGACACACCGACGCCGCCCACACCGGCGTTGCCCGCGCGCTTATCGACCCCGCGAGCCCGATCCCGGATCACCTCGACGGCCTCGTGGAGGTCCTGCTGCTCGGTCGCGTCTCCGGCACGACGGTGATCCGGCGACTGTCGTGAACGGTGAGGGCCGGCAGACTGGATCGTTCGGAGACGAGCTGACCAACGCCGCCATGATCGGGCTGGTCGCGCTCTTCGGCATCGCCCTCGTCCTCCGCGGCGCCGGCACGATCACCGCCTGGCTCACGGGGACCAGCCAACCCCACGGTGGGCCGGCATCCGGCGTCGGTGTCCTGGCACATCCCGGCGACCCCGGTACAGCTCTCGACGCCGAGTATCTGAACGTCGTCGTCTACTGGATCGTCGCCGGTCTCATGCTCGCCCTCCTCGTCACGCTGGTGGGGTTCGTGTGGGTCAGAGTCCGCAGGTACACGCATCGGGTCGAGACCGATCCGCGGCGGATGGCCGGGATCGCGACTCGCCAAGACGTCGCGACCGCAGCCTCCCAGAAGGCCCTGCTCCGTCGAGCCGCCAATCTCCGCCCGGGTCTCGCGAATCCGAAGCCGCAAGATGTCGGCTACCGGCTCGGGGCCTCGAAGGGCGTGGGCGTGTGGGCGTCGGTCGAGGACTCCATCATGGTCATCGGCCCGCCCCGCTCCGGCAAGGGCCTGCACCTGGTCATCCCCGCGATCCTCGACGCGCCGGGCGCGGTCATCGCGACCTCCACCCGGCCCGACAATCTGACCGCAACCATGCGTGCTCGGAAGCGGGTCGGACCGGTGGCGATCTTCGATCCGCAACACCTCGCCGAAGGACTGCCCGCCGGGATGCGCTGGTCACCGATCCGCGGCTGCGAATCACCGCAGACAGCCATGATCCGGGCCGCCGGCCTCGCCGCCGGCACCGGACTGTCCGCGGGCGGGGTCGATTCCGGCGGGTTCTGGGAAGGCAAGACCCGTACCGCACTCCAAGCGTTGCTGCACGCCGCGGCTATCGACAACCGGCCACCCGCCGAACTGTTCAGATGGACCCTGGACCCCACCGCCGCAGCCGATGCGGTCGCGATCCTCACGGGCTCCACCCGGGCCGCGACCGGCTGGGCCGAATCCCTGGAAGCGATGATCGACTCCGATCCCCGTACCCGCGACTCGATCTGGCAAGGCGTCTCCCTCGCCCTCGGCTTCCTCGCCGACCCCCGCGTCCTCGACACGGTATCTCCCGCCGAAGGCGAAGGCTTCGACCCAGAGGCATTCATCCGCGACAAGGGAACCCTGTTCCTACTGGCCACCGGCGCCGGGGCCGGAGCCAGTGCCGCACTGGTCGCTGCGCTGGTGGAAGACCTCATCGAGACCGCCCGCCGCCTCGCGGCACGCTCGCCCAGCGCACGTCTCGACCCGCCCCTGCTGCTGGCACTGGACGAGATCGCGAACCTCTCACCACTACCCAGCCTGCCCACCCTGATGGCCGAAGGCGGCGGGTCGGGAATCACGACCATGCCCGTTCTCCAGTCACTCGCGCAAGCACGGGACAAGTGGAACGAGCACCAGGCCAACGCGATCTGGGATGCCTCGATCGTGAAGGTCATCCTCGGCGGCGCATCCAACAGCCGCGACCTGCAAGACCTCTCCGCACTTGTCGGCGAGCGCGATGAATACACCGACAGCGTGACACTCGGCGACCACGGCACTCGCTCCAACCAACGATCCGTGCGCCGCGTCCCGACCTTCCCGCCCGACCGCATCCGCCGACTGCCTTTCGGAACCGGCGTCGTCCTGCTGCGCTCCGCACCACCCATCGTCACCGACCTGCACCCCTGGCCCGGCCGTCCCGACGCCGCTCGGCTCAAGAGTGACCGCGCTGAAATCGAAGCACTGCTGCACCACGTCGAGAACTGACAAGGGAGGCGATCGCGCACCTTCCCCCTACACCGGCTGCACCTGGCGGCGCGGCAGAAGGGAAGCACGATCATGACTATTCACACGCAGGAATCCGTGTCCGGGTTCGTCGCGTCCGACCCGCAACTCACCCAGACCGCCAAGGGCGACCCGCGCCTGTATCTCCGGTTCGGGCAGGAGCACTTCCGTCGCGAGGAAGACGGCAGCTTCACCCAGCTCGAGACCACCTTCCACAACCTCGTCATGTTCGGCCGCTCCGCCGAGCACGCTGACGCCCGCTTCGCGAAGGGCGACAACTTCGTCGCCGAGGGCTACACCCGCCCTGTCAGCTACGAACGAGACGGGCGGACCCTCGACGACGAGGAGTTCGTCGCCAAGAAGATCGGCCACGACCTCGCACGTACCCGCTACGACGTCGACCGCACGCCGCGACGCGGCAGCGCTGAACGTGAGACGCCTGAGCGTGATGCGTCGGCTTTCGCGTCAGTGCGAGGCGCCCAGCGCGGGGCTGCCTCGGCGATGGGGCTGTGAGAACGAACATGGACGACAAGCGCGAGACAGCGATGACACCGGAAATGGACGCGCCGGACGACGATCTCAACGATCCCCTGATCCCGGAGCCGCCACATCCGATCAACTGGAACCTGCTCACAGCCGAGGAGGCCGAAGTCGAATGGCTGGAACTCAACCGTTGGGTCGACTGGCTCCGACACACCTATGGACTCCCGGCCTCGGTGATCCCACCGGCCTGGCATCTCCACCCCGAACTCGTCTGGGAGCTGTCAGCGCTGCATCTGCATTGGCTCTCAGCCTACAACCCCGAGCAGAACGGGTCCGCGCCTTTGGGCTGGCATCGCGACTTCGCCGACGCCCGCATGCGGCTCCGCGACTGGGTCGCCGCGTGCGGTACCCGACTCGACCGCGACCGCCCCACACGCCGGGCCGTCTGGCCGGGCGAAGAGCCCGGCGATCCCATTGAGGACACACCGATCATCGATCGCGACGCCGAGTTCGTTGAGTTCGTCTTGGCCGACGTGCAGCGCCGCCGCGACGCCGAGGATGCGTTCTACGCCAACCTCGACCCGGACACCGGAGAACTCCCATGAGCGAGAGCGCCGAGACGCTGCTCGTGTCGCCGCTGATGTACAGCCGCGAGGTCGCCGCGTACTTGAAGGTGTCAGAGTCCACGCTGTCGCGGTGGCGGTCCGCCGGCAGCGGGCCGCCGTTCTTGCGGCTGGGCGGGATCGCACGCTACCGGCTCGACGCCGTCGACCGCTGGTTGGACGAGCTGGAACACGCCGATGCCCCGGAGAGCTGAGCCGCTACCGACCGCCGAGCCCAAGCCGGTACCGCCGATCGGGGTGAAGCTGTCCACCGACATGGAGCGCCGTTCCTACGGCATCCGCGCCCGCGCCCGATGGACAGACCCGACCACCAAGCGTCGCGTGATCCGCACCGAAATCGTGCGGGACGAGGCGGCTGCGCACGCCTTCTTCGACCAGCTCCGCAACTCCTCCGTGAAGGGCATGGACGTGTCCATGACCCTGTTGGAGTTCGTCACCTCCATCGGGGACAGGTGGGCGCGAGGCCTGGACCCGACATCCACCGGAGAGACCTACTGGTACGGGTTGAAGCTGCGTGTGCTGCCCGCCCTCGGGCATCTGCCGGTCTCGCAGATCACCGCCGGGATCATCGACCGCACCATCGACGGCTGGGAACAGCGCTACGGGCCGTCGACCATCAAGAACTCCATCGCGCCGCTCGTGCGGGTGCTCGATGAAGCGGTCCGGGATGGGCTGATCCAGATCAACCCCGCGAAGAACCGGGCGAAGCGGAGTCTGAACCGCAACGCCTTCCGCGGGCAGTCGGCCACGCAGTCCTCACCGCGCGCCCATGCGATCCCCGACATGAAGACGCTCAACAGGCTCGCCCGTGCTTGCGGGAGTGTGCACCAGTCCTACAGCGATTTCGTGATGCTCGCCGCCCTGCTCGCCGCACGATCCTCGGAGGTGTCTGGGCTCCAAGTCGGGGACGTGGACTTCGGTAAGAACCTCGTCGTGATCCGCCGGCAGATCTTCCCTGGGAAGGGCGGCCTGGTCACCAAGCCGACCAAGAGCCGCAAGGAACGGCGGGTGCCGATCCTCGAACCGCTCCGCACTGTCTTAGAACGACTCGTCAATGACAAGCAGCCCGAAGACCAGCTCCTCGTCGGGCCGAAGGGCGGCATCCTCACCACCGCGACCGTACGCGACGCCACTGACTGGGACAGCATCGTCGCGAAGCTCGGACTGCCCGACCTCACCCGGCACGGGCTCCGGCACACCGGGGCGACCTGGATGGCTGATGCCGGTATCCCGCTGCACGTCCTCCAAGACATCCTCGGGCACGCCTCGATGGAGACCACGCGGGGTTACCTCCACCCCGACGATCGCCACTTGGCGTCCGCCGCCGAGCAGGCCAACGCCTTCCTGTCGGCCGCCGGACAGCGCAAGCACGCCCGGCGCGGCAGCACCCCGTCCAGGGGCCTGTGATGCGGTCCCTGCGCCGGGGCGAGAGTCGCCGAAACCGTTCTGGTCCCCTTTTGGTCCCCTTATCCACAGGCAGCAGCCGAACAAGCAGCGCGGTAGAGGCCGACGCGCCTGCACGACCGGCCAGGGGGACCAGAGGGGGACCAGACGAAAACGGCCCCGAACATGACGAAGCCCAGGTGAGAAACCTACTCTCACCTGGGCTTTTCTGTCGGGATGACAGGATTTGAACCTGCGACCCCCTGACCCCCAGTCAGGTGCGCTACCAAGCTGCGCCACATCCCGTTGTTCACTTTTTCGGGCTGCTGGAGGTTGAAACCACTTAACCCCCAGTCAAGTGCGCTACCAAGCTGCGCCACATCCCGATGCCCGCCGGAGCGGACAACTCCCTCATCTTAGCCGCTCGGCTCAGGCCCTGCGAACCGGTCCCGCGAGCCTTGTCGGGTGTCGGATGCCGCCGCTAGCGTCGGGCCATGCCGACCATCACCATCGAACCCGCCACCGCCGACCGGTTCTCGGACGCCGAGCATGCCCTCACCGGCGGGGGCGACGGCGCCTCCTGCCAGTGCCAGTGGTGGATGCTGACGAACAAGGACTTCAACGCGACCTCCAGGGAAGAGCGCGAGGACCGGCTGAAGTCCGAGCTGACGTCCGGGCCACCGCCGGCGCTCATCGCCTACGTCGACGGTGAAGCCGCGGGCTGGGTGCGCGTCGGCCCGCGGACGGCGCAGGTGCGGCTCGCCCGCACACGCACCTATGCCGCCTCGCCGCAGCCGTGGGACGACGAGAACGTGTGGGCGGTGAGCTGCTTCGCGGTGCGCCGCGAGCACCGCGGCCAGGGGCTCAACGCGCGACTCCTCGAAGCCGCGATCGACTACGCGCGTCAGAGCGGAGCGCGCATCCTCGAGGCGTATCCCGTCGACACCGACATCGAGAAGAAGTCGACCAGCGAGCTGTACCACGGCGTGCTGTCGACGTTCGAGGCGGCCGGGTTCCATGAGGTCGCCCGCCCGAAACCGTCCATCGCGATCGTCGAGCTCGAACTCACGAACTGACGCGCCACCGCCCCGCCCCCGGTCTCCGCGGGCGCTACCGTGGTGACGTGTCACGTGCCTTTCCCGATGACGTCGTGCGCGGCCGCGCGCCGCTCCCCCGCCGCTGGTGGTGGGGCTTCGTCCCCTATGCGCTGGCGTCGATCGTCCACGTCGTCGCCCTGGCCATCGGCGCCGATGCCGTCGCGGGTCCGACGAAGCTGATCCTCATGCCGCTCCTGGCCGTGGCCGTGCTCTGGGCCGGCCGCGGGTCGACGTGGAGCACGCCCTTCACGTTCCTCTTCGTCGCGATCGCACTCTCGTGGCTCGGCGACGGGGCAGCCACCTTTTTCCCGACCGCACCCGAGCTCCCCGTGATGCTCGCGTGCTTCGGGCTCGCGCACCTCTGCTACATCTGGCTCTTCTGGCGCCTCCTCGCGGTCCGGCGCCTTCCCCGCTGGACGCTCGTCTACGCGCTCTGGTGGATCGTGATGCTCGCCGTCCTCTGGCCGCTGCTGGGTGCGCTCACGATCGCCGTCGCCCTCTACGGCCTGGTGCTCGGCGGGACGGCGGCCGCGGCATCCCGCTGCCATCCCCTCGTCGCGTGGGGCGGGGCGTTCTTCCTCACGTCCGACACCGTGCTGTCGATCCAGCTCTTCGTGCCTCACGCCCCCGCCTGGCTCAGCCCCGTCGTGATGCTGACGTACACGCTCGGCCAAGGGCTCATCGCCGCGGGGGTGGCGGTCAGCGCGCGCCTGCTCGCGGCAGGGACGTCGCCGAACGAGGCCGCTCGATGACGGATGCCGCGACCTCCGCCCGCGTCGACGCGTGGCTCTGGGCCGTCCGCGTCTACAAGACCCGCTCGGCTGCGACCACTGCATGCCGCGCGGGGCATGTGCGGGTGAACGGCGAGAAGGCGAAGGCCGCGCAGCCGGTGCGGCCCGGCGACGAGCTGCGGGTGCGGATCGCCGGATTCGACCGCATCCTCATCGTCCGCCAGCCGATCAGCAAGCGCGTCGGCGCACCTCTCGTGGCGACGGCGGTCGACGAGCGCACGCCGCCGCGCGACCCGACCCCCGTCGTCGCGCAGCGCGACCGCGGCGCGGGGCGCCCCACGAAGCGCGAGCGGCGCGAGATCGACCGCTTCCGCGGACGCGACTGACCCGACCGCGGCAGCGCCGGCTCAGATCAGGTCGAGCAGCCAGCGCGTGCCGCGCACGGTCGCACCCACCTCGGCGCTGCGGCCGGAGAGTTCGCGGTCGCTCGTGACCACGGTCACGGTGCGACCCGCGTGGGCGAGGCGGCGCGCCTCCGCGACGATCGCGTCGTCGCCGGATGCCTCGGCCCGCACCACATGCACGTCGGCATCCGTCGCGGTCACCGCCTTCGCCTGGCCCTCGACCACCACCGAGATCTCAGGGAACCACGTGCTCCCGGGCAAGCCCACCTGGGCGCCATCCACCCCGCCCGTCGTCAGCTCGGCGACGCGCGCGATCAGCCGCTCGGCCGCGCCCGCGCGGTCGCGCCACCAGCCGTCCGGCACCGACCCGACGATGTTCGCGGCGTCCACCACGATCGCGGGGCGCACATCGAGGAGACCTCGCAGCAGATCCCACGAGCCCGCGAAGCCGGGGTGCAGCGGGCGATCGGTGATCTCATCGAGCGGCACCCATGCCAGCTCACGGCTCTCCGGGTCGCTGATCGTGGGCTCGAACGGAGCGATCACGTCGCCGACGAGCGTCGCATAGGTCCAGACGTCCAGGTCGAGCACGCTCAGCAGGCGCGGGCGGATGGCGCCGTCCGGCACGCCCGCCTCCTCCTTCGCCTCGCGCAGTGCGCCGTCGCAGGCCGACTCGCCCTCGTGGCGCGCGCCACCCGGAAGGGCCCACGTGTCGCCGAAGTGGCTCCACGACACGCGGTGCTGCAGCAGCACGCCGCGAGTGGGGTCCAGGGCGAGGAGTCCCGCCGCACCGAACCGTCCCCAGTACCGCTCGCCCGACGGTGCGACCACCCATGCGTCGCCGGGATCCCTCGGCCCGAGAGGCCGGCGGGGCTCGCCCGGGGGCGGGTACTCGATCGTCACCCGTCCAGCCTGTCACACCCGCTCGCCCGCACGTCCGTCCCATGAAACACGGCGATGCGGAGCGGCCGAGGCCACCGACCCTGATGTGGCCCGCCGCCCGACGTCCGTCGGCCCGGAAGAATCAGCCCATGGACTTCGAGCTCGACGACGATCCCGCCCGCATCCAGAACGATGCCGTGTGGCGTTGGCTCTCGACCGAGGCGTACTGGGGCCGCTGGCGCACGCGTGCCGACCTCGACGCCCAGATCGCGGGCGCGTGGCGCGTCGTCGGCGTCTACCGCACCGACACGGGAGAACAGGTCGGCTTCGCCCGCGCCGTCTCCGACGGTGTCGCGTTCGCTTATCTCGCCGACGTCTACGTCCTCGACGCCCACCGCGGTCACGGCCTCGGCAAGGCCCTCGTCCGCCGGATGATCGACGAGGGTCCGGGCAGCCACTTCCGGTGGACCCTCTTCACGGGCGACGCGCACGGACTCTACGCCGGGTTCGGTTTCGTCGAGCCCGACGCGACGGCCATGGTGCGTCCGGCGGCGCCGCAGCTCCGCTGAACCGCCGTCCTCAGCGCTGGCGCTTCTCCCGCACGCGCATGTTGATGACGATCGGCGTCCCCTCGAAGCCGTACAGCTCGCGCAGCCGGCGCTGGATGTACCGCCGGTACCCCGGGTCGAGGAAGCCCGTCGTGAACAGCACGAACGTCGGCGGTCGCGTGCCCGCCTGCGTGCCGAACAGGATGCGCGGCTGCTTGCCGCCGCGCACGGGGTGGGGGTGCTCGGCGACGAGCTCCGACAGGAAGGCGTTGAACTTGCCGGTCGAGATGCGGGTGTCCCACGACTCCAGCGCGGTCTCCAGCGCCGGGACGAGCTTGTCGAGGTGACGGCCGGTGCGCGCGGAGATGTTCACGCGCGGAGCCCACGCGACGTGCGCGAGGTCCTGCTCGATCTCGCGCTCCAGGTAGCGCCGGCGCTCCTTGTCCTCGAACTCCGGCGTGTTCATCAGGTCCCACTTGTTGTAGGCGAGGACGAGCGCGCGTCCGGACTCGAGCACCATGTCGATGATGCGCACGTCCTGCTCGCTGATCGTCTCCGAGACGTCCAGCACGACGACGGCGACCTCCGCCTTCTCCAACGCGGCCGACGTGCGCAGTGACGCATAGAAGTCGGCGCCCTGCTGCAGGTGGACGCGGCGGCGGATGCCGGCGGTGTCCACGAGACGCCAGAGCTTCCCGCCGAGCTCGACGATCTCGTCCACCGGGTCGCGGGTGGTGCCGGCGAGCTCGTTCACCACGACGCGCTCCTCGCCCGCCGCCTTGTTCAGGAGCGACGACTTGCCCACGTTCGGACGGCCGAGGATCGCGACGCGGCGCGGGCCGCCGATCTCCTGCTTCGCGACGGCGGAGATCTCGGGCAGGACCTTCATGATGTTGTCGAGCAGATCGGCGACGCCGCGCCCGTGGATCGCGGAGACCGGATACGGCTCACCGAGACCGAGGTTCCACAGCGCCGCGGCCTCCGGCTCCTGCCGGGCGTCGTCGATCTTGTTGGCGACGAGGAAGACGGGCTTGCCGCTCTTGCGCAGGAGCTTGACGACGTGCTCGTCCGTCGAGGTGGCGCCGACCATGGCGTCCACGACGAACAGCACGACGTCAGAGAGATCGATCGCGACCTCGGCCTGCGCGGCGACGGAGCGGTCGATGCCGCGCGCGTCGGGCTCCCAGCCCCCCGTGTCGACGATGGTGAACCGGCGCCCCAGCCACTCGGCCTTGTACGTCACGCGGTCGCGGGTGACCCCGGGGGTGTCCTCCACGACGGCCTCGCGACGGCCGAGGATGCGGTTGACGAGCGCCGACTTGCCGACGTTCGGCCGCCCGACGATGGCAACGACCGGGAGGGCCGGGGAGAACTCGATGCCGTCCTCGCCGAGCTCGACGCCGGCCAGGAGCGCGGCATCCTCGTCCTCGAGCTCGTAGTCCGCGAGGGACGCCCGCAGCGCGGTCGCGCGCTGTTCGGCGAGCTCGTCGTCGATGTCGGCGAGCTTCTCCTCGAGGTTGTCGGGGGCGGCTTCGTACTCGTCGTCAGCGGCCATGGGTCGCCTCCTCGCTCTGCGCGGACAGCGTCCGCTCGATCACGGACAGGACCGCCTCAACGGTCTCATCGAAGTTCAGTGCCGTCGAGTCCACGACC
>Ga0209930_1005486_pt1 | contig 10281 bp, 5 predicted proteins | sample ThiBiot_500_biof_2_FD_183948 | JGI IMG/M metagenome (GOLD analysis project Ga0209930, IMG submission 183948) | Wastewater bioreactor microbial communities from Cape Town, South Africa - Thiocy_cont_500_biof (SPAdes) | ecosystem: Engineered > Bioreactor > Thiocyanate-remediating >... | reverse complement strand
GGTTGCTTCCGTTGTAGTTGTTGTAATCTCAGTTGTAGTAGTTGTGTCTATTGTGGCTGTTTCCGTTATGGTGATTTCCGTAGTGATTATTGTACTTTCGGTTGTAGTAGTGGTTTCTGTTGTGGTTTCAGTTGTAATAGTGGTGTCTGTAGTGGTAGTTGTTTCTGTTGTGATGGTTTCCGTTGTTGTTGTGGTAGTTGTGTCTATTGTGGTAGTTTCCGTTGTGGTTGTTGTACTTTCGGTTGTAGTAGTGGTGTCTGTTGTGGTTGTTGTTTCTGTTGTTGTAGTCGTTTCTGCAGTTGTTGTTGAAGTTTCGGTAGTGGTAGTTGTTTCTGTTGTGGTGATTTCCGTTGTTGTTGTGGTAGTTGTGTCTATTGTGGTTGTTTCCGTTGTGGTAATGGTTTCTGTTGTGGTTCCTTCCGTTGTGGCTTCTTCTGTTGTGGTAATGGTTTCTGTTGTAGTAGTCGTTTCTGCGGTTGTTGTTGAAGTTTCAGTTGGAGTAGTTGTTTCTATTGTGGTTGTTGTAGTTTCAGTAATGATAGTGGTTTCTGTTGTGGTTGTTTCAGTAGTGGCTTCTGTTGTGGTAATTTCCGTAGTGATTATTGTACTTTCGGTTGTAGTAGTTGTGTCTATTGTGGTTGTTTCCGTTGTGGTGACTTCCGTAATGGTTGTTGTACTTTCGGTTGTAGTAGTGGTTTCTGTTGTGATTGTTTCAGTAGTGGTAGTTGTTTCTATTGTGGTTTCAGTTGTGGTTGTTGTAGTCTCTGTTGCAGTAGTGCTTTCTGCAGTTGTTGTTGTAGTCTCAGTTGTTGCTGAAGTTTCAGTTGTGGTAGTTGCTTCGGTAGTGGTAGTAGTGTCTGTTGTTGATGTCGTTTCAGTTGTAGTGGTTGTTTCTGTTGTCGTAGTTTCTGTTGTTGTACTCATAGCTGTTGTGGTTGTACTCTCTGTTATAGTGGTTGTTTCTGTTGTGATTGTTGTACTTTCGGTTGTAGTAGTTGTGTCTATTGTGATTGTTTCTGTTATGGTGATTTCCGTAGTGATTATTGTACTTTCGGTTGTAGTAGTTGTGTCTATTGTGATTGTTTCTGTTATGGTGATTTCCGTAGTGATTATTGTACTTTCGGTTGTAGTAGTGGTTTCAGTTGTAATAGTGGTGTCTGTAGTGGTAGTTGTTTCTGTTGTGATGGTTTCCGTTGTTGTTGTGGTAGTTGTGTCTATTGTGGTAGTTTCGGTTGTAGTAGTGGTTTCTGTTGTGGTTGTTTCAGTAGTGGCTTCTGTTGTCGTAATTTCCGTAATGATTATTGTACTTTCGGTTGTAGTAGTTGTGTCTGTACTGGTTGTTGTTTCTGTTGTTGTTTCTGTTGTTGTACTTGTTTCTGCAGTTGTTGTTGAAGTTTCGGTAGTGGTAGTTGTTTCTGTTGTGGTGATTTCCGTTGTTGTTGTGGTAGTTGTGTCTATTGTGGATGTTTCCGTTGTGGTTGTTATACTTTCTGTTGTAATAGTGGTTTCTGTTGTGGTTGTTTCTGCTGTAGTAGTTGTCTCTGTTGTGGTTGTTGTTGTCTCTATTGTGGTTGTTTCCGTTGTGGTAGTGGTTTCTGTTGTGGTTCCTTCCGTTGTGGCTCCTTCCGTTGTGGTAATAGTTTCTGTTGTAGTAGTCGTTTCTGCAGTTGTTGTTGAAGTATCAGTAGTGGTAGTGGTTTCTGTTGTGATTGTTTCCGTTGTAGTTGTTGTAGTTTCAGTTGTGGTTGTAGCTTCAGTTGTAGTAGTTATTTCTGTTTCTGTTTCAGCTGTTGTAATTGTTTCTGTTGTGATTGTTGTAGTCTCTGTTGTAGTGGTTGTTTCGGCAATGGTAGTACTTTCTGTTGTTGTTGTTGATGCTTCAGTTGTAATAGTGGTTTCTGTTGTGGTGGTTTCCGTTGTAGTAGTGGTTTCTGCACTTGTTGTTGTCATTTCAGTTATTGTTGAAGCTTCAGTTGTAGTGGTGGTTTTTGTTGTTGAAGTTTCAGTTATAGTGGTTGTTTCCGTTGTAGTCTCAGTTGTAGTAGTAGCTTCTGTTGTTGTTGTTGTTAATACTTTAGTTGTGGTGGTTGTTTCTGTTGTTGTAGTCTCAGTTGTAGTGCTTGTTTCTGTTGCAGTTTCAGTTGTAGTGGTTGCTTCAGTTGTTGTTGTTTCTGTTTCTGTTTCCGCTGTTGCTGTTGTAATTGTTTCTGTTGTTGTTGTTGTTGATGATGCTGCAGTTGTAATAGTGGCTTCGGTTGTAGTGGTTTCCGTTGTAGTAGTGGTTTCTGCACTTGTTGTTGTCGTTTCAGTTATTGTTGAAGTTTCAGTTGTAGTGGTTACTTCAATGGTGGTTGTTGTAGTCTCAATTGTAGCGGTTATTTCAGTTGTTGTTGTAGTTTCAATTGGGGTAGTTGTTTCTATTGTTGTTGATGTTTCAGTTGTAGTGGTTGCTTCAGTTGTTGTTGTAGTCTCTGTTGTCGTAGTGGTTTCTGTTGTACTTGTTGTACTCTCAGTTATAGTAGTGGTCTCTGTTGTTGTTTCAATTGTAGTGGTCGTTTCGGTGACAGTTTCAGTTGTAGTGGTTTCTTCTGTGGTCGTTGTTGTAGCTTCAATTGTAGTGGCTGTTTCTGGTGCAGTCTCAGTTGTAGTGCTTGTTTCCGTTGTGGCGGTCTCTGTTGTTGCTATTGTCGCACTTATAGTGATTGTTTCTGTTGTAGTAGTTGTACTATCAGTTGTCGTACTAACATTGATAGTTGACTCAGTTGTTGTGCTATCGCTGGTTGTTGTAGGTTCGGCAGTCGTGTTATCATCGGTACTTGTTGTAGATTCCGTTGTTGCGCTACCATCAGTAGTTGTTGATTCAGTTATTGTAGATTCCGTACTTGTGGTTGTGGTAGATTCAGTAGTTGTGCTACCATCGATAATTGTTGATTCGGTTGTTGTGCTGTCACTGGTAGTTGTTGATTCAGTTGTCGTGCTATCGCTGGTTGTAGATTCCGTACTTGCGGTAGTTGTTGATTCGGTAGTTGTGCCGTCACTGGTTATGGTAGATTCAGTTGTCGTGCTACCATCAGTAGTTGTCGTAGATTCCGTGGTTGCGCCACCAACAGTAGTTGTTGATTCGGTTATTGTAGATTCCGTACTTGTGGTTGTGGTAGATTCGGTCGTTGTGCTACCATCGGTAGTTGTTGATTCGGTTGTTGTACTGTCACTGGTAGTTGTTGATTCAGTTGTCGTGCTATCGCTGGTTGTAGATTCCGTACTTGTGGTTGTCGTTGATTCGGTTGCTGTACTACCATCGGTAGTTGTAGATTCCGTTGTTATGCTATCGCCGGTTGTTGTAGATTCTGTTGTTGTTGATTCGATTGTTGTGCTATCGCTGGTTGTTGTAGATTCGGTAGTTGTGCTGTCACTCGTTGTGGTAGATTCGGATGTCGTACTACCATCGGTTGTTGTACTATCGCTGATTGTGGTAGATTCGGTTGTTGTACTGTCACTGCTAGTTGTTGATTCAGTTGTCGTGCTATCGCTGGTTGTTGTAGATTCCGTACTTGTGCTAGCTGTTGATTCGGTAGTTGTGCTGTCACTAGTTGTGGTAGATTCTGTTGTTATGGTTGTTGCACTACCATCGGTAGTTGTTGATTCTGTTGTTGTGCTGTCACTTGTTGTGCTATCACTGGTTGTTGTAGATTCGGTTGTTGTGCTACCATCAATAGTTGTTGATTCAGTTGTTGTACTATCACTGCTTGTGGTAGATCCCGTTGTTGTGCTGTCACTTGTTGTGCTATCACTGGTTGTTGTAGATTCGGTTGTTGTGCTACCATCAATAGTTGTTGATTCAGTTGTTGTACTATCACTGCTTGTGGTAGATCCCGTTGTTGTGCTACCATCGATAGTTGTTGATTCAGTTGTTGTACTGTCACTAGTTGTTGTTGATTCAGTTGTTGTGCTGTCACTTGTTGTGGTAGATTCGATTGTTGTACTATCACTGGTTGTTGTAGATTCAGTTGTTGTGCTACCATCAATAGTTGCTGATTCAGTTGTTGTACTATCACTGGTTGTTGTAGATCCCGTTGTTGTGCTACCATCAATAGTTGTTGATTCAGTTGTTGTGCTGTCGGTAGTTGTAGTAGATTCGGTTGTTGTATTGTCACTGGTTGTTGTTGATTCAGTTGTTGTGCTATCGCTGGTTGTTGTAGATTCCGTACTTGTGGTAGTTGTTGATTGAGTTGTTGTGCTGTCGCTGATTGTTGTAGATTCGGCACTTGTGGTAGTTGTTGATTCACTTGTTGTTGACGCTGTTGTTGCAGTAGTAGTGAATGTTGTTGATTCTGTTGTTGTAGTTATACTAGTAGTACTGGTTGTTGTTTCCGTTGTTGTGGTTACACTGGTAGTACTGGATGTAGTGGATGTTGTTGCTGTTGTTGTAGTGACACTAGTAGTACTGGATGTTGTTGCCGTTGTTGTTGACTGTGTTGTTTCGCTGGTTGTAGTGGATGTGGTATCAGTGGTAGTAGTTGGTGTCGAACTATCAGTTGCTGTGCTATTGGCAGTAGAACTATTTGTCGTTGTAGTAGTTGCTAGAAGAATTTAGATATTATGGAATATTGAAGGAGAAAAAATGATTTACTTGTAACGGTGGTATATTTATTATGAGTGACAAGTATTGGAACAAGCAGTGCCGTTAGAAATAATGTAATACCAATCGTTGCTGCAGTTGCTGTGATGATTGTAATTCTCTTTCGCCTAAAAGAATTAATGAAAAAAGAATTAAAAATGTTTCGTGAGGCGAAGGCTGTTGTATTACCGTCTAAGTTCATGTGAAACTGGAGTCCAACCTGATTGTGTAGGTTGAGCCATGATTTATTGTGTGTTGTACGATTATGTTGTGTTCTAAGAAACAAAATGAAACGAATTCATTGTAACAGCTGATGAGGTATGGAGTGAGAATAGATTTACGTTAGCTTAATTTGAATTCACACTGCCCGAGTAATAATTATATTATCTAGAAGAGAGGAAATGATAGTTAGTTGATTTTGAAATATTATATCGCATTCACAATATTTATCTATTCACTTGTTGTCATGCATATAGAATTACGAAAGATGATTTCAAAGAAATGAGTAGCTTATTTAGATAATAAGTTTAAAAGGAGGAGCGGCTTATTTATGCGACCTTTTATTGGATAGCAACACTTAAAATGTCGTTGTCACATAAGTCCGTCAACTGTCGGGAGAAAATATTTCTCTCAACGATCACTAGTAGCTTTTAATAGAAATACTCGAATGAGTTGAAGTGTTTCTGTTTCTCTTTCTTTTTTTTAAAAACTGAACAGCAATAAAAAAAAAGGATGAAACAATATTCTCTCTCATGCGTATGATGCAAAGCAGACGGAAATTTGAATTTTTTTTTAAAGAAAAAGAATACTCATGATCAATTCACTTTGTTTGAATATAGTCTCTTCGCAGGTATGACGTTGTTGTAAATTAAAGGAAAAGAAAAATGAAAAAACTTTTTTTTCTGCTAGAATTGTTTAGTATGTAGTTCCTTTTGTTTTATTAACTGCTAAGAAACAATAGTTTTTTTTACTCTCAGTGAAAGAGAAAACATCACGGAGACTTGATATCATGTTATATACAGAAAAGAAATTGTTAACTACATAAGGTAAATGGTCTTTGCATGAATGAATATTGAATGCAAGAAGCTAAAAAAACATCAAAGAAAAAAAATGAAATGAACGACCGGGACAAACACGACGATGATGATGATGATGATTTTGGAGAAAACGGGGAGGGCCTGTTTCCTTTTCTGTCAGTTTTGTATCGATGTAGAAAAAAAAACAATTTTTTTTGTTTAATGGTTAAAATTTTATTTTTTCCATTGGAAGAAAAGAAAAAAAGACGCAATGGTCTACTATATACTGAGTAAATTTAACATGTAATTGATTGTCAAAAAGGAAATTATCAGAGTTGACGTCACGAGTTATTTCCATTTAAAAAAAAAAGCAATCAATAATTTTCTTCACTTGTTGCGAAACAATATTGACGTCAGTTTAACCGGTGCAAAATATATTTGTTCTACAAGATCGATTTTCTATTATGATTTTTTTCCTGATTAAATAAAAAAAATTTCCAGGAAAAAATATGTTAAAATATATATTTATTTATTGATAATTGAGAACAAAAATGTGGATATCATAGAAATAAAATAGAAAAGAAAGGTTTATTTTTTTTTGAAAAGGAAAAATATGAAATGTTCAATTTTATTGTATTTTTAATATCCATAAAGATCAACTTCACTGTAGGATACGTGCGCACTGTTACCCTTTTTCGCAGTTATCAGAAAACGATAACCAGTAAATGTTTGAGGAGAGGTTATATTTTGAAAGTCTCCGTAGGTGGCACGAGTTGTAATTGAATCTAATCCGGTTGTACCATTGTAAAGAAGTATCCATGATGTACAATCCATTAAATCAGCACAGTTTGTTCCTTCGATTGTTACCATTGTTGGATCATAATTATTGTTAGTGGTATCCTGTGAAATAGTTGCAAATCGAAATTGCACAAGTGTTGGTTGACATTGTGCAATTGAAACATGGAAACCAGTGTTAAGACCTGCATACGTATTCGATGTTGTATTACCACGAGAATAATATCTTGTCGTTGTTTTATTGTCGAATAATTTCTCAGGGCCATTATTATTATTATAAGAATATGTACCATCACCTCCAGTTCCGGCTGTAGCAAGCGTACTATTACCACCAGCCCATGTATTCCATATTCCTTCAATTGATCCTGATTGAATGATCAATGGGCCCACGGAACCTATAACACAAAACATGATCATTCATTTCACAAAATTCATGAACTATTCTACTTGACGATGTATTGACATTTGCTGATGTTTGATTTGAATAACCGAATAATTGCACTTCATTGTAACTAACATAATTGCTCGTACTTCGTTTTGATGTTACCAAAAATCGATAACTCTTATATATATCACTATTTGTAATAGCTTGATAATCGCCATAGTTAGCAACTTCGCTTCCAGTATCAAGACCAGTCGAACCATTATATAATAACATCCAACTAGTACATAATTCAACATCTGAACAATCTGTTCCTTCGATAGTGACTGTTAATGGATCACGTTCTGGATATTGATAAGAATATGCAAATCGAAATCCAATTAGGACAGGATTACATTGAGCGAGTGTAACATAGAATCCAGTATTGAGACCAGCATAATAATTACTACCGCCCGTCGAATTACCTGAACTTGAAAATCTTGACGTCAGTGAGCCATCAAACAAATTCGTTGGTGGGTCTGCAGTACGATAAATCCCTACATCAATAGTAGCTGATGCTGATGCCAGTGTATTACTTCCACCAGCAAATGTGTTATACACTGCGTAAACAGTACCCGACATTATCTCAAGCATCGATGGTAATGCTAAAACATCAATCGATCCTTCTCTCGCTCTCAACATTAATAGTCTCAACTTACCCGATGTTGTCGTACTAGTAGTGGTAGTTGTCGTTTCTTCTGTAGTTTCAGCTGCAGTACTGGTGTCTATTGTGGTGATTTCCGTTATTATAGTTGTCGTTTCCATTGTAGTAGTGATATCTGTTGTTGTAGTTTCAGTTATAGTAGTTGTGTCTATTGTGGTTGTTGTAGTCTCTGTTGTAGTAGTGGTTTCTGCAGTTGTTGTTGAAGTTTCAGTTGGAGTAGTGGTTTCTGTTCTTGTGGTTGTCGTAGTTTCGGTAGTGGTACTGGTTTCTGTTGTGGTGATTTCCATAGTGGTGGCTGTTTCAGCTGTGGTAGTTGCAGTCTCTGTTGTTGTTGAAGTTTCAGTTGGAGTAGTGGTTTCTGTTGTGGTTCCTTCCGTTGTGGTAATGGTTTCTGCTGTGGTTGCTTCCGTTGTAGTTGTTGTAGTTTCCGTTGTGGTGATTTCCGTAGTGGTGGTTGTTTCAGCTATGGTAGTTGTAGTCTCTGTTGTTGTTGAAGTTTCAGTTGGAGTAGTGGTTTCTGTCATGATTGTTGCAGTTTCAGTAATGGTAGTAGCTTCTGTTGTGGTGGTTTCCGTTGTGGTTGTCGTACTTTCGGTAGTGGTAGTGGTTTCTGTTGTGGTCGCTTCCGTTGTAGTTGTAGTTGTTGTAGTTTCAGTTGTAGTAGTTGTGTCTATTGTGGTTGTTGTACTTTCGGTTGTAGTAGTGGTTTCTGTTGTGGTTTCAGTTGTAATAGTGGTGTCTGTAGTGGTAGTTGTTTCTGTTGTGATGGTTTCCGTTGTTGTTGTTGTACTTTCGGTTGTAGTAGTGGTGTCTGTTGTGGTTGTTGTTTCTGTTGTTGTTGAAGTTTCGGTAGTGGTAGTTGTTTCTATTGTGGTGATTTCCGTTGTTGTTGTGGTAGTTGTGTCTATTGTGGTTGTTATACTTTCTGTTGTAATAGTGGTTTCTGTTGTAGTAGTCGTTTCTGCAGTTGTTGTTGAAGTTTCAATTGGAGTAGTTGTTTCTATTGTGGTTGTTGTAGTTTCTGTTGTAGTAGTGGTTTCTATTGTGGTTGTTGTAGTTTCTGTTGTAGTAGTGGTTTCTGTTGTAGTAGTCGTTTCTGCGGTTGTTGTTGAAGTTTCAGTTGGAGTAGTTGTTTCTATTGTGGTTGTTGTAGTTTCAGTAATGATAGTGGCTTCTGTTGTGGTTGTTTCAGCAGTGATTATTGTACTTTCGGTTGTAGTAGTTGTGTCTATTGTGGTTGTTTCCGTTGTGGTGATTTCCGTAGTGATTGTTGTACTTTCGGTTGTAGTAGTGGTTTCTGTTGTGATCGTTTCAGTAGTGGTAGTTGTTTCTATTGTGGTTTCAGTTGTGGTTGTTGTAGTCTCAGTTGGAGTAGTGGTTTCTGTTGTGATTGTTTCAGTAGTGGTAGTTGTTTCTATTGTGGTTTCTGTAGTTGTTGTTGTAGTCTCAGTTGGAGTAGTGGTTTCTGTTGTGGTTGTTATATCTGTTGTTGTAGTCGTTTCTGCAGTTGTTGTTGAGGTTTCAGCAGTGGTAGTGGCTTCTGTTGTGGTTGCTTCCGTTGTTGTTGTGGTAGTTGTTTCAGTAGTTGTTATTGTCGGTTCAGTTGTTGCTGAAGTTTCAGTTGTGGTAGTTGTTTCGATAGTAGTAGTAGTTTCTGTTGTTGATGTCGTTTCAGTTGTAGTGGTTGTTTCTGTTGTCGTAGTTTCTGTTGTTGTACTCATAGCTGTTGTGGTTGTACTCTCTGTTATAGTGGTTGTTTCTGTTGTGATTGTTGTACTTTCGGTTGTAGTAGTTGTGTCTATTGTGATTGTTTCTGTTATGGTGATTTCCGTAGTGATTATTGTACTTTCGGTTGTAGTAGTTGTGTCTATTGTGATTGTTTCTGTTATGGTGATTTCCGTAGTGATTATTGTACTTTCGGTTGTAGTAGTGGTTTCAGTTGTAATAGTGGTGTCTGTAGTGGTAGTTGTTTCTGTTGTGATGGTTTCCGTTGTTGTTGTGGTAGTTGTGTCTATTGTGGTAGTTTCGGTTGTAGTAGTGGTTTCTGTTGTGGTTGTTTCAGTAGTGGCTTCTGTTGTCGTAATTTCCGTAATGATTATTGTACTTTCGGTTGTAGTAGTTGTGTCTGTACTGGTTGTTGTTTCTGTTGTTGTTTCTGTTGTTGTACTTGTTTCTGCAGTTGTTGTTGAAGTTTCGGTAGTGGTAGTTGTTTCTGTTGTGGTGATTTCCGTTGTTGTTGTGGTAGTTGTGTCTATTGTGGATGTTTCCGTTGTGGTTGTTATACTTTCTGTTGTAATAGTGGTTTCTGTTGTGGTTGTTTCTGCTGTAGTAGTTGTCTCTGTTGTGGTTGTTGTTGTCTCTATTGTGGTTGTTTCCGTTGTGGTAGTGGTTTCTGTTGTGGTTCCTTCCGTTGTGGCTCCTTCCGTTGTGGTAATAGTTTCTGTTGTAGTAGTCGTTTCTGCAGTTGTTGTTGAAGTATCAGTAGTGGTAGTGGTTTCTGTTGTGATTGTTTCCGTTGTAGTTGTTGTAGTTTCAGTTGTGGTTGTAGCTTCAGTTGTAGTAGTTATTTCTGTTTCTGTTTCAGCTGTTGTAATTGTTTCTGTTGTGATTGTTGTAGTCTCTGTTGTAGTGGTTGTTTCGACAATGGTAGTACTTTCTGTTGTTGTTGTTGATGCTTCAGTTGTAATAGTGGTTTCTGTTGTGGTGGTTTCCGTTGTAGTAGTGGTTTCTGCACTTGTTGTTGTCATTTCAGTTATTGTTGAAGCTT
>Ga0209930_1005485_pt1 | contig 10283 bp, 12 predicted proteins | sample ThiBiot_500_biof_2_FD_183948 | JGI IMG/M metagenome (GOLD analysis project Ga0209930, IMG submission 183948) | Wastewater bioreactor microbial communities from Cape Town, South Africa - Thiocy_cont_500_biof (SPAdes) | ecosystem: Engineered > Bioreactor > Thiocyanate-remediating >... | reverse complement strand
TATTCCGCATTTAACATCACGAACAAGAACAATCACCTTGGATAATGATGGTGTTTTCGATGGTAATGGCAAACATGCATCGACTCGATTGGGGATGTTTAACTCTATGGCATATAATGGATATCCAGAAATTTTGCTAGAAAATTGATAGTAGTCAATCAGATAGGAAAAACTTGTCTTTGCTCCGGCTTGAACCGTATATTGTCCTTGATATCCAACAGTCGGGATACCCACACTGTCAATTGATGCTACAGCAATAGCGCCTATTGCACTGGATCCTGTTCCACCATAAAATGCACCTATTCAATCGATATTTCGTATCTTTACTGTAAAATGTTTTTTAGTCTTACCATTTTCACCATCATTACCAGCAGAAATAATACAAGTAACACCTGATTTGACAATTCTACTGATGACTATTGCCCATGGTTCATCTGTCCATCCTGATGGAGCACCTATTGAAGCCGTGATAATATGTGCTAGATAGACGAAGTGAATTATTATTCATTTGCATGAAAAAGAAATATAGAATATTTACCACCGGATTGTTTAGCAGCGCTATACGCAGCAATCAGAATATCGTTAGAGGTACCACCTTCACAACCAAAAACACGATACATACCTAATGTGGCGTCTGGAGCAACTCCGAAGAATAAAGGACCATTGGCGCCTATCGTACCACTTACATGAGTACCATGTCCCCCACAATCGAAAGGATAAGGATCAGATTTTGGTGTATTCCCTCCATTATAATTATCTCCAACAAAGTCATGTCCAAATCGAAACTTGTATCGAGGACCGAAGCCTCCTCCCAATGCTGGATGCCTGCAAAATTCGATTTATATGAAATAAAATGATAGTAGAACATTTTCTTACAAATAGTCGACACCACTGTCTACAATGGCTATGACAACACCTTTGCCAGTATATCCTAACGCATGTAATTTGTCTACACCACCCATGATATTCGGAGTGAACATATCATTTTTGAGTCCTTGTGTATTTGTACTTGTACTTGTGAGCTTGAGTTTAGAGACATTGAATGCTTTATTTATACGCACAACAGGTCTAGGGTAAAGTCTGACAGGCCAGATATTTTCTATCAATCCCGTTGCCTTAATAGTAGATATGTTGTCTCTGTTGTCTAGATAGAATGAAGCGCCAGTAAATACAGAAGATGACAAATTCATACGTGGAGTAGCATGCATCCTATTGTTGGCCATTTGTTGATAAAATACATTATACTTTAAAGAAAAAATTGTGCTATTAAAAATAGATTATTCTTTAGTTTTACATGGTTTATGTTTGGTCGTCTAGTAAAGTCTGCTTTGAATTCAACAATATATGCGCCAGGTACTATTTCTAGTTTTGTTCTTGTTTTTGTTCTGTTTTTATTTCCCATTGTTTTCATTTGATCAACAGCACAAAAAAATCCATTGAGGAACAATAGAAGATTGAGCAACATTATGTAGGAGACCATGGTAAATAATCTTGACGAAAACAAAATAAAGGAAGTGATACTAACGTAAACAAAATCGATTTAATCGATGAAAACAAATATAATACGTATATATGCTTATTGAAGCGCTCTTCCTTTTTCTTTTTCTCCTATTAAAACCGTTTTTATTTTTCCAATAAAAGGCGTAAATTAATCGAGCGTGAAAACGGTTTTCTCCTTCTTAAGTCATGCATACAAACAATATTGTATTACTTGCTTGATCTGTTTAATACTCCCTATAGTGTATAAGCTTTTTATTATTAATCAGCGATATTTTCTAACGTTTTATTTTTTTCAATGATTTGGATAATGAACTGCAAAGGAAACTTTTCGTTGAGTTCTTGCATTCAGTGTTAGATCTATCAAAGGACATATATGCCGTTCAACAAGAAACGGAATTGATTGAAAAGGCTGTTCTATCGTAGAAGATTGGGCAGGATCAATGTTCATTTTTGCTTCGGCATAGATCTTCAAAATCTTCAGATTTGTCCATGCAGATAAAAGTTGAAACCAATTTTGAGCATTAATATATGACGGATCTCCAAAAGCTGGAGAATAATCCAATTGTAAATCTTCAAGATTTGGAGTACATTGTGCTAGTAAATATAGATGTTCGAGACTTCCTCTGCGGATTTTTAGATTGATTTTCGACAAACAAATCAGTTGGCCGATAGGTTTTTCATAGATTGTCTTTTGTATACCATTATAACAAGACAAAAATACTTTTAAATATCGCAGAGCAAATAAACGTGGTAAAACATGTGAACAAAAATAGAAGAATGATAGACCAGATTTGGAATCGATATCAAGACCTTCTAAACTCGATGGTAATTGTTCTGCATTCGTCTTGTAATCGGGCACACTAAGTGTTACTCGACCACGTGACTGAGACATTCGAACTTGACAATATTTTAGTTGTGGAATTGCTAAAATAAAGTCAATTATAGTTTCTTCATGTATATTTGTAGCATATTTGAATACAACTAATGTATGCAGACATGAAAATTGATTTGGATCCTGGAATTGTATTAAATGATAATCGTAACATTTCAATGATTTCATTTGTTGTAACGAAATGGTCGATAGAAGAAAATCAACATAATTCTGCTCGTCAATCAATGAACAATGTAGTAATAAGTGATGATTACATAATAATGTTTTGAAATATTGATTTAGATTAAAAAATGATTCAACTATTTCATTTAAATTCAAATAATCGAATATAGAAATATGTACTTCACTACATAAATCTTCGAATTTTGTTCGTTGTAAACAAGCCATATTATGACACAGTGCAAGATATATGACAAGCTTTTACATTTCTTTAGTCTATTTCGCAATAACATGTTCTCTTAAAACGAATAACATTTGATTGTAAAATAGGAGTGGTAGATGCCGCTTTTAGCTGTTCGATATCACTCTTCTGGTAGAAACAGAATTTCAAAACTATAAACTACAAAAAATATAAGATACGAGTATATTAGTAGCGCAAAAATTTTTGTATTCGATGATTGTTTGCATCTGCTATATACAAATTCAATTGAGTATCAAGTCGGATACCTAGAGGCTTATTTAATTTTGTTGCATTATCATTGCCAAGTCCAGAGAAACCAGCAATCGTGATACCATCCGATCCATCACGATCAAAAAACTGAATACGATTGTTACCTGTATCAATCACATAAATATGACCCATCGGATCCATAGTTAAATTGCTCGGCTCGTTCAAACTTGTTGAAGTTGCACCTGCTGAACCATTGGTATTACCAGCAACATGTGTATATGAATCTGCCCCAATCACATATCGAATAACTATATTGCCATCTTCCATCGAAGCAATTAAACTATTCGAAACATAATCAAAGTGTACACCTTGAGGTGAAGATAGCTGAGTTCTATTAGGCCCAGGTCCATTACTTCCTCCAAGAGCAATAGTACCATTCGACCAAATAGACTTAAAAGACATAATTTTATAATTATAACGACTGGCTACATAGATTGTATTTGATATTGGATCAACTGATATTCCATAAGGTAAGTTCATCGTGTTACTAGGATTTGGAATAGAACCTACAAAGACTCATAAGCTATTAATTCTAATCGAAAGAAATATGCATACCACCAATTCTTATGCCGAAAGTGGCTCCTTGTGACCAGTATACAGCACGATAATTATATGAATCACTTATGTAAATATTTTGATTGGAATCCACTGCTACTCCTGATGGATAATACAGTTGTGCTGGAGTTGAATCTGCAGTAGTATTTCCTGCAATAGTCTGACCCATAAGACTTCCAAACAAAAATTTTTGTATACGATTATTGTGACGATCCGCCACATAGAGATTATTTGCATAGTCCAATGCAACATCGAAGGGATTAAAAAGTGTATTATTGGCAGGGCCTGCTTTATTCAGAATGCCTGCTACAGTGATACCTGTTATATTCCATCGAAGAACCGGAGCCGGTTTCATTGTCGTTGAATATGTGCCCTTTCGAATTAACAATAGTGGTAAGATCACAGCTAGACTGAATAGAATAAGTAGACTTATGACGAACGTAACTATAAAAACTCGTCGTTTGTGTCGATATTTTTTCCTTGATTTCAAAGTTCTATGATAATCAATTGTCTATAGAGAATTATTATACCACAAAAACATTTTCGACTCGAAATAAATACGATTACTTGATTTTTATCTTTTTTGTCGTTTAAAGAAGAATATGCAGATTGAATTTCTGAATGGTTCTTAACTGGTGTTTGTAAACTGTTTTCAGATAATGATTGTTGAAATACACTTTTCCGTGAGTTTGATATGCTAACCGAATATATGCGATGTTGTCTAATAGTGACACGAATAACTTTGTTCGATCGTTTCTTTTTCATTTTAGCCATAGCTGTCTGCCTTTTCTTTCTCATATGAAATTAATAATGTAGGGCACTATGTGCAAACTTTTTCTTTTCATTTCGGACGAGAAGACATAAAAGTAAATGAAGAAAAAAACTTGTTTATTGTTTGCTGATTTATTATTCAACAATGAATCAGCATAGAACGGTTTCCCCAAACCAAGATTAATTAATGAACAGATGGAGTATTTTTGAATGATTATTAGTTTAGAAAACATTTTTATTAGATTTGATAAATCTGTAGAAGTTTTTATTAAAATTTAGATAAATATTGATAAAAAAAACATTGTTGCTTTTTTCCTGATATTTATTTTCTAAGTTAGACAAAAGAAAAGAGACATTTCACAAATATCCGACTGGAAATAGGTACCGGTAGCGTAAAAAGATAAAACACGCACTAGCTCTATCCATATGGATTCATCAAATAATCCTGTAAAAGAACAAACAGAAGGTAATCAAGTTGTAACGCATCCACCACCGCCGCCTTACACCGATATAAATACGGCTGATGTTCCAAACTTGCATCAACCTCAACCAATAAGCTTTATGACTGTTGGGCCGAACATTGATCATCGAATGGTACAACAAACAGCTTATATTTCAGATTATAGATCTTGGTCAATTTTCAATATTCTTTTTTGCTGTTTTATACTTGGTATTTTAGCGTGCTTGAAATCTCAAGAGACAGAACGTCGAAAACGGCTTGGAGATCTACAAGGTGCATTAAATTCATCAAAATCGGCTAAAAGCTTCAATATTTGTGCTACAGTTATTGGTATTGGTATATTTACTACTTTTGGTATTCTTCGTGCTACTAATGTAATTCAAGATCAGTCATCGTCTTATTATTAGAATTATATGGAAAAACAAGTTCCTTTTTTGCCTTTTGCTTGCCTCTTGTCTCATATAACAATAAACGCTAGCATTAAAATCATCTATTATATTATAACATCTGATTGTATAGGATAAATCATTGCATGTGATCATAGGTAACCCATTCGAAGAAAAACAATTAATGTAATTTTGATCCAATTAAAATTGTGTGAATTTAATCAGCGATCGATATTATTTTCATTTTACAAGAAAAAAAATTAAAAAAAGATACTAACAATCTTTCTTGATGATTGAAGTATTCAAACAAATATACTACTTTCATAAGAAAAATGTTAAAAAGTGAAATTTGTCAGGAATGGGGATCGAACCCATGCTCACATTTGTGAATTAGACCCTTAATCTAACGCCTTAACCGCTCGGCCATCCTGACGTGATTTTAAATTATGTATAATTAGTTGAAATGTTCTTTCGAAAGAAAACAACTGTACTCATTACATCATTCGATGACGTAATAACTTCTCTCAAAGCATTGTGGATTGCGACGATATGTTGCAATATTCTAACAGTAATATCTATTTTCTGCGTGATATCGGCTTTCGCAATAGCAAAAGTGGTTATTGGGATTACTCATCACGATGACTGCATAATAAGACCATCTATACCCATTTACATAATTATATCTGGCGTGATTGAAATACTAATTATGAGTTTTATGATTCTACCAGTACAAAGAATAATATATAATTACTAGTTAGATCATGAATCAAATACGATAGTCTTGCTTATTTTTAGGGAAGTATGATAACAAATAGATGCTGATTTTCAATAGGTTGAAGACTTAGAAATTGGAATAAATAGATCATTGATTAAAATATTTTATTTTCGTCACGAAAATCAATCAATGACATGAAGAAGGAATTTGGAATATAGTTGGATCAGCAATATCCTCAAGAATATCAAAATTTGTTGATGAACTAGTAATTCCTAAAATCAAAATAAATAGTGGAACCATTGATCGATAATCGATTTTTAAAAAATACCTTGACTGGGCATACTAAAACCGGATTCCAATGGTAAACAATCATCACCTCGAACTTTTTGGTAAGAAATATGGTTGTTATTCTGAGTTATCCATGTGTCAACCAGAGTTGTTTTTCCATCATAAACATCTATTGACGAATTCGCATATATTGCCGTTTCTGAGAAGAAGAAGAAGAAAAAAAACAAAACTTATTTTTCATAAACTCCGAAAACGAAAAAACAACATTAACCTCGAATACAACGTTCTTGTTGAGGACTATTAGTATCTTTTACACAACTGTTTTTTGTAACATCGATCGAATAGTAATCTCCATTTTTAATATCATAAATCGACCAAAAACTTCTTTCGGCAATATCTTTTTCAGATTTCATCGTTCCTCTGGTTGCCACGAATCCACGTTCAGCATCATATGCAAAATTGGATTTCGTCTATTAGAAATCACGTATTTCCAAAGGAAAAAGATTGTTTATCGAAAATACTCACATGAATTACTGAAATTGTACCATCTGGTAATGTTTGTCGATGATCGGAACCCGTTTTGTAACTATATCGTTTAGGAAAACAACAACGAGCAGGTGAATTGGTAATTGGATTGGTCAAAGCATTTGCAACAATCACCAAAATAATGAATACGTTGTAATGCAACATGTTTGATTGATGAGTGTAGACTATTTTTCTTCTATATATATATATATAGATAGATGATAGAAATCAAAAGATTAGTTTCGAAAATAGGTCTTCGTTTTGATGCAAATACGTCGAAATATGTCTTTTTTTTTCTTTTAAGACGACGATATTCGATATTGAATATTGCAATTATAATCTAGACGTCACGACTATTTGATAAGATTAAGAAAATATTGCTCTGATTTTTTTCTACGTCTAGCTTTGTATCTATTTTAGAGGGTAAGATTTTGAAACGTCGTTCTTCATAAAATAGAGAAGCAACAGACTTTTCTGTATCCCGTCCCGCGAAAGCTCTTTTCAATTTGTTTCTTTTGGAACGAGTGCAAAAAAGTTTAGTATTGATTTTTAGATCTGTTATTTTAAAATAAAAAATAACACCTGACATAATAAACTTGATAATTGGCGTCTAAGCCAAGTAATCGAAGACTCTCCAGTAACTACGCACATGAAAATTCAGTCAGAAAATTAAAAACCTTTTTATTTTTTCGATTACACTGGTTGCTAGTATTGACTGTGCGAAAATCTATTAGATCAATGAATAAATTTTGTTTTCTATAATTTTAGTACATCTTTTCATGCTGAATCTTGTAAGGAAAAATTCAGAGTTTTGTTTTTTTCTTACGTCTAAAATTGAATAAAAATAAAAATGTCGCAAAAACTTTTGCATCACCCGATATTCGAAATCGACAAGTATGGATGGATAGTCATTTAATTAATGCAGCTGTTTGAAGTACAGATATTGATTCATCATGGAATGAATTACTCAAACAAATTAAAGCTTGACAAAATAAATGTTGGTTTGAACGATACAGAATTCCAAGAATCAATTTTAAAGTCTATTAAAGATTTTTAGGTTGCATAATAACTATTTTTACGATTATTACATTTAGTGAGATCAGTTTGTTTCTTATCTCCAAGTTTCAATTCCATAAGAGCGGATGCTATTCATTTGATGTTTATTAGATCTACCTTCTTTCTCTCGCAAAACATTTTTGTTGACTTTATTTCGATTTTTACTGTTATGTATGACAAAATACTCCTGTACAGTCATACTCACATATACTATACATTCTATAGCCCAAGAGCAGAAAAAACAAAATCAATTCATTTCGAAATCAAAGCCAATTTCTCCTACCGATTCGTTTATAAATTCGATAAACAATCGAGTTTTACGAATTCAATTCAAGTCGATTAAAGTTATTTTAGTTTTATGATTGATAATCAACAAACAGTTGGCCATCGATTGCTGATCTTTGGTTTAGAACAAGAGACTTCAAATATCTCAGAATACGAATATCGGGTCTATTCGTCGGGTTGTTATTATTTGAATAAAGAAAACGAATGGAAAGGAGATGGATTACGAGTTGGTCCAAAAACGAATCTTTCTCAAACTCATTGTTATTCAACTCATTTAACTTAATTCACTGCAAGCCTTACAATATTTTCTTCAATTTTTTGCTTTGCTTTGAAAAACTTTTATTGTAAAATAAATATTGTTAATTAACGTAATGAAATCGATGAATCACTTGGTCGATGTTTTCTTTTTCGAGCTTTTTCTTCCAAAAACGTATTTGAGTACGTCCATCAAAACAACAAAACCAATGACAATAAGTTAAACATAGAATTGCAATATAACCAAAAGATTTCGAAACAATTTCACAATAATTTATCATTTTCTCACAAAATTCATCTATCCAACCGTTTTTATATGAACATTCGGATGTTGTTTCATTACATTTTCCACTATTCCAACAAGTTGTTGGTATTCAGAACCATTCAAATCTTTTAAACAATTGTAAAAATAGCCAAAATCACTTGCATTTTGATCGTAATTTTTTATCTATTTGACCAAATATAAATAGAGAGAAAGTACATGCATATCACTCCACAGTTAAATGATAGATAAGAAACACTCTATTTAAAAAAAAATTGTTCTTATCATTAAAGAAATTCATTTTCATTGCCTACGTTGACATTATAGAGAACGATGTTTTTCAAATACAAATTATTATTGTTCATCATTGTAAATATTCATTGTTTATTTCCATCGATTCGAGCAAAAACTTTTTTTGTTTCTAATTATGGTGCTTATTCCAATGATAATATTGATGATTCCAAAGCTATTCAAGAAACAATTCAAGCTGCTATCAACTATGGATTTAGTAGCACAATTAGTTTTGGTTCGGGCATATATAATTTATCATCAACTATTCAAATAACTAATGCAACTAATTTAACCATAACTGGACAAGGTATGGATCAAACAATTTTAATTGGAAACAAACCAATGACATTATTTGCCGTTGAGTATTGTAACGGATTAATAATTCGTTCATTAGCCATTGATTTTGACCCATTACCATTTACGGCTGGTACTATTGTGAATGTTAATGATTCTTATATTGATATTCGAGTCCAACCACCACATCGAACTGATATCGGCCGACAAGTTCAAAATATTTTCCGTTTTGATCCCATAGCAATGAGACCAGCCTATGGTCCAAATACATTCGATATGTATCAACTACCACCAACGAATGCCAATACAAGTATTGTTACTCCTGGTGTTCTTCGTATTCCAATGGCATATCGAACAAAACTTGCTGTAGACGAAACCATTGTACTTGTTTATGCTCCTCGGCTACATGCCGTTCTTGTTCATGATTCAATTGATCTTACGATTCAATCTGTAACTTTACACACACCATGGTATATGGGTTTATATACAAAACGAGTTCGACGTATAAATATTATTGATTATCATGCTAAACCAAATTTGAATCATTGGCTAAGTCTCAATGCTGATTGTATGCATTTATCGGATTCTCGAGAATCTATTCATATCTATGATAGTAAATGTGAATTACAAGGAGATGACGGACTGAATGTTCATGCTGAATATTTTATTGTCACTGAAATAGTTAATTCAAGTGCAATAATTTTGTCAGCATTCAATTGGACTGGTCAATTAAATATCGAAAATGGAATAGATCTTGAATTTAGTAGTCATAATCAACCGTTTACGAGTTATACAACGGGAAAAATAGCTTCATCTTCATTCGATTCTTCGATGTCACAGCTATTTGTTTTTACGAATTCAATCAATGTTAGTATAGGAGATTATGCATGTGTTGCAGATACACCTTCACTTACTATACGAAATTTTACTGTTGAACGTAATCGAGCTCGTGGTATTTTAGTTGAAACAAGAAATGTTGATATAAGAAATTCAATATTTAATCATACAAGTGGAGCCGCATTTCTTTTTCAACCTTCACTTTATTATCACGAAGGTCCTACAGGTCGAAATGTGACAT
>Ga0209930_1005477_pt1 | contig 10297 bp, 14 predicted proteins | sample ThiBiot_500_biof_2_FD_183948 | JGI IMG/M metagenome (GOLD analysis project Ga0209930, IMG submission 183948) | Wastewater bioreactor microbial communities from Cape Town, South Africa - Thiocy_cont_500_biof (SPAdes) | ecosystem: Engineered > Bioreactor > Thiocyanate-remediating >... | reverse complement strand
CCAGCATATTGAGCAAATTCATTATTCTAAACATGAATAAATACTTTATGTTTGATTAAAACTAATATTACAATATCAATGTTTTTCAACATGGATTTCCAATTATCTTGAATATCAGCTGTTGTTCTCCAACTGTTACCTACGGCTGGAGCCCATGTAGCCGGTGTATCGACGCCCCATTCTGAAATCTAATTATTTCAAACCGAGACGAAATTCAGAGTTAGAATCTCACCACACATCGAGAAAAAGATGGGTCTTCCACTAGCATTCAAAGCATCTCGCATTGGTGGATATCGAACTTCTGGCTTGGTTCCATCATCATAGCAATTGTCATATTTCAAGTAATCTACTTTCCATGATGCATATGTGTTAGCATCCTTAGTTTCATAATGTAATGAACCAGGACGACCATCACATGTTTTCGTTCCCGAATCTAATTGTGAATTAAGAATTCTACATATTGTATTTGACTGATGCGTATACCTGAGTAGAGACCAAATTTAAGATTTTTCGAATGAACATAATCAGCTAGAGCAGCAATGCCACTTGGAAAGTCTTTGGGATCAGGTTGAATAATACCATCTGCATCTCGACTTACTTGCCAACAATCGTCCATATTAACTTTAATAGAAAAATAATTCTAAACGATCGTTAGAAAGGAGTAAACTAACCATATTCGTAACCAGCAGCAGCCAAACCCGATGACACAATAATATCAGCAGTTTGTTGAATCAGATTTTCGTTTATGTTACATGCATAATGATTCCAACTATTCCATCCTTTATTACACAAAAAAAACTACAGTCAATAGGTGCACAAACAGTTAACAGATTTGACATACCCATTTGTGGAGTTAAACCTAACCCATTATTGAGAGAATAACTCGTTGGTATCAAACAAGCAGCTAGAATTAAGATGAGAATCGACATATTGTCGAAAATATTAATGAAACGGTTAACAAGAAAGTGTGAAAGTTTTAACTTGTATAGTTAAACTATGTGAGAATCAGCATATGATACGCGAGTGTATTGATGAGAGAGCAAAAAAGGTGTGCGTCCTTCAAACCTTGATAGTGTTGTTTTTTTTGTAAGAAGAAAAAAAGAACATGTTTAGATAGTTTCTGTAATTATACTATTCGGTCTATTTTGATGGTGTAATTTTAAGCATTTGAACAGCATGTGCATTGATTGAGGGTGAAGTATAACTGCCTGTAAAAGTTCCGACATCGTTATGTTGCCATAAGTCTCGAACAAGAGCTTGTTGAGTAGCTGAAAAGCCAATATCTGTCCATTGAACAGTAATAGGTGAACTGCCTGAATCGACACGGTTGAACAAGAGAACGGCTTGTGAACCATCTGATAATGGGCCAGCCCATATTTCTAATTGTGGTTTATAGGTTAAGAATTTTTCTGCTGATTTTGATAGAAGTGTTTGATCTGCAGAATTCCAGGTCCATACTTGATTAGGACCGCCATTACAAGGATATGCCTCCACATTTGGCCCAGTAAAATTATGAACGTCTAAGCTAAATAAGCACAAGCAAAAAATTAATTTTGGCAACAACAAGTAATGAACTCACCATTTTCCATCGAGTTTTGAAACAATTGTTTGAGCGGTTGCATCATATGTCCATTGTTGATTTTTACCTTGACATTTAGCTTGTGGATCATTGATTTCACAGGGAAGAACCATGGTACCAACAGCATCACCTGTATTACAATCTGGAATTGATAAACAGAAGTCATTGAATGCCGAACGAATTGATCCATCTTGGGCATTGAATGCCCATTGAAATTGTTTGGGATTAACACCCGGTGTAGAAGCTGAATAGTTAGCAATAATCATATAAGCTGTTGCATTCGGGGATTGTGATGTTCGAAAAGCTACTTTCTTTCCTTGTACACCGAGTTTATCTTGACTGACAGCGATAACTTCTTTATTTGTAAGAATATTCAGTGTATCATTACTCATTTTACTAACATCACAACCAATCAACAATGGTGCTTTACTAATAGCCCAAAGTGAAAAATGACTAATGTATTCTTCAGTAGTCATTCCTCCATTTCCAACTTCCAACACTATAACGAGATTTCATAATAAGATTGTTTCATAAGTTGTAGAAGTAAACTTACTATCCGGATCGTTCCAACCACCTGGACCGGCATATTGAGCAAATCGATCGTTCTAAATGTATGAAAATCATTTATATGAAAAATTCGAGTTTTTTTTTATTCTTACGATATCAATATTGCCTAACATAGATTTCCAATTATCGGAAATATCACCTGTTGTTCGCCAACTGTTACCTACGCTAGCTGACCAGAGAGCTGGATCATCGACACCCCATTCTAAAATCGAATTATTTTAAACCGAGACGAAATTCAGAGTCATAACCTCACCACACATCGAGAAAAAGATGGGTCGTCCACTAGCATTCAAAGCATCTCGCATTGGTGGATATCGAACTTCTGGTTTACTTCCATCGGTATTACAATTATCATATTTCAAATAGTCGACTTTCCATGATGCATATGTGTTAGCGTCTTTTGTTTCATAATGAAGCGAAGCAGGTCGACCACCACACGTTTTATATCCGGCATCTGACAACACGATGCTATTGATTATTCATAGAACAATTAACATGAATGATTTACCTGAGTAGAGACCGAATTTAAGATTTTTCGAATGAACATAATCAGCCAACGCAGCGATACCACTTGGAAAAGCCTTAGGATCAGCTTGAATGGTACCATCTGCATCTCGACTTACTTGCCAACAGTCATCCATATTAACTTTAATTAGAAAAATAATTCTAAATCATTGTTAGAAATAAGTGAACAAACCATATTCATAACCAGCATCACGTAAACCCGATGAAGCAATAATATCAGCAGTTTGTTTGATTAAATTTTCATTGATATTACATCCAAAATGATTCCAACTGTTCCAACCTTTTGCACATAAAACAGAACTAATAATTCTACGAAAAAAAATACTAAAAGGTCATTTGTACCCATTTGTGGTGTTAAACCAAGTCCATTGTTGAGTTGTTGTGTAGTATGAATGAGAAATGCTGTGAGAAATACTCTCAGAAGCAACATCGTACCGAAATCTCAAAATGTTTTATTGAAATGATGAAATAAACGATGCATTTATCTTGAGGGTTGGTTATTGTGAGAAACGGCAGATGACCGACTATTTTCATGAGAGCAAATAGGTAGTGTCAGCAGATGATAACTAAGAGGGACAACCTTGAGAAAGAACAACATGTTTATTTAACTTATATACTAAGTATTTATTTTGGTTTAATTTTCAACATCATAACTGAATGAAATTTGATATTCGGTGAAGTATAACTCTCCTTGAATGTTCCTAAATCCTTTCGAGCCCATAAATCTCTAACAAGTGCTTGTTGAGCGGCTGAAAAGCCGATATCAGTCCATTGAACAGTGATAGGTTCTGCTCCAGAATCGACACGATTGAATAGAAGAACAGCTTGTGAACCGTCTGATAATGGTCCAGCCCATACTTCTATCTGTGGTTTCAATGTTAAATAGAGACCATTCTGTTTGCTTCGAAGAGTTCCTGTCGTAGAATCCCATAACCACGCTTGATTAGCACCTCCATTACATGTAAATGCATCGACTGCTGGTCCATTAAAATTTAAGACATCCAAACTACAAGAAAATAGATCATAATCATACAAGAATGATATTTTTTTCTTACCATTTTCCATCAAGTTTTGAAACAATTCTTTGATCGGCTGTATTATAGGTCCATTGCTGGTTTTTACCTTGACATTTAGCTTGTGGATGATTGATTTCACAGGGTGCTATGATTATATTCGCTGCTTCAGCAGTATTACAATCGACGATTGTTAAACAATAGTTATTATGCTTTGAACGAATCGAACTGTCTTGAGCATTGTATGTCCATTGAAATCGTGTCGGTTCAGCATCAGATACGAACGATGATGAATAATTGGCAACAATGACATCGGCTGTAACATTTATTAATTTCGATGGTAGGAGAGCGACTTTCTCTCCTTGTACACCGAGTTTATCTTGATTGACAGCAATAACTTCAGGATTCGAGAGAATTTTCAGAGTAGCACTACTCATATTTCGAACGTCACAACCAATAATAAGTGGTGCTTTGCTAATAGCCCATAGTGAAAAATGTGAAAGATCTTCATCTTCCGTTAATACTCCATTACCAACTTCTAATACTAAATAAATAAATGTTTAATTATTGAAACATAGAATGATAACAGTCAGTATAAACGTACTATCCGGATCATTCCACCCACCAGGTCCAGCATATTTCGCATATTCATTATTCTAAATGTTTTATTGAAATTATGTTTATCACGAAAATGAAATTATTTATCTTACATAATCAATGTTTTTCAGTACACTTTTCCAATTGTTTTGAATATCATCTGTTGTTCTCCAACTATTTCCAACATTTGCTGCCCATAATGCCGGATCGTCAATGCCCCATTCTGCTTGCATACAACAATCATCTTTCAATCACAAATATGCAACAATATTACCACACATTGCAAAAAATATCGGTCGTCCAGTTGCATTCAGTGCATCTCTCATTGGAGGATATCGTTCTTCGGGTTTTATACCTTCATCATGACAGTTATCGTATTTTAAATAATCTACTCCCCAATGTGCGTACGTTGTTGCATCTTTCGTTTCATAATGAAGAGAACCTGGCCATCCACCACAAGTTTGTGATCCAGCATCTTAATATGCGTTTACTTTTGAAATAGCAAATCAAAATACGTGTAATACCTGAGTAAAGGCCAAATTTAAGATGTTTCGAATGAACGTATTCGATCAATGCAGGCATACCATTAGGAAATCGTTTTGGATCGGGTTGAATCGTACCATCTGCATTTCGACTAATCTGCCAAGCATCATCAATCGTTACTATTATATCTATGTATGAAATAGAGATTTAAAAAAGAATGAAAATAAACCGTATTCATAGCCAAGAGCTGCTAAACCAGTGGATACAATTGCATCAGCAGTTTCTCGAACTAATTGTTCATTGGCATTCGAGCCAAAATGATTATAATTATTCCAGCCTGTCGAATATCAAAGAATGGCTATGATGATGATGATGATTAGCAAGATAGATTTATACCCATTTGAGGAGTTCGACCAAGACCATTGTTAAGTTGATATGAAGCACATATGAATGTAGTAGCGAACAATATTCTCCAAGCAATCATTTTTCTGGTATAAAATGTGTCGAAGAAAAGGAAGATTTTTATAAAGAAAAATATAGTGATGAGAAATTATCCGTATGACAGTAAAATGTGCTTAATATCATCAATTTCTAATCAAATCTGATTTATTTATTTCAAATGAAAGAATTACAAGACGAAATCGATAGTTCTATTTGCTTGGTGTAATTTTTAACATCATTACTGAATGAGAATCAATATTTGGAGATGTATATTTGCCAGTAAATGTTCCTAAATCTTGACGAGTCCAAAGATTTCGAACCACTGCTGATTGACCTACAGGAAAACCTATGTCACCCCATTGAACAGTGATTGGCTCACTACCATTATCAGCTCTATTTAATAATACAACGGCTTGTGAACCATCCGATAGTGGACCAGCCCAAACCTCTAATTCTTGACGAACAGCTAAGCATGGACCGTCTTGTTTTGCACGAATTGTTCCATCTTCAGAATACCAATGGAATGATTGACCAATTTGTCCACTACATGTTAAGACATCAAGATCGGGTCCATAGGTATTATATAATTCTAAACTAAATCATTTGATTTAATGAAAAAGAGATATATATGAGTGTGAGAAAATAGATCAAATACCATTTTCCATCTAATTGAGTTGTAATTGTGCGATTTGTTAAATTTAAAGTCCATTGTTGATTTTTTCCTTGACATGTCGATTGTGGATCGTTGATTTGACAATCATTGAGTAATACCAATGCTCTTTCCATTTTTCGACAATTATCTACTGATAAACATCGACCATCGAATGCTGATCGAAATGATCCATCTTGAGCATTGAATGTCCATTGATAACGTTTTGGATCAATGCTGGATGAAGAACAATTGGTCATTGCAACATTTTGTGATTTAGCAGATATTTTTGATGATGCAAAAGCAACTTTTCTTCCTTGAATACCAAGTTTATCTTGATTAACAGCAATGACTTCAGGATTCGAAAGAATAGCCAATGTCGTATTACTCATCTTACTGACATCACAACCAATTAACAATGGTGCTTTACTAATGGCCCATAACGAGAAATGTGTATAATATTCTGCATCTGTCATACCACCATTACCTACTTCCAACACTACAACGAGATTTCATAATGAGAATCTTCTAAACATTTTTGACGAAAGACGTACTATCTGGATCATTCCAACCACCGGGACCAGCAAGATCTGCCCATTCGTTATTCTAAAACAATAAGAATATTTGATGAATGAATGAATCAATTATCTGATTACATAATCGATGTTATTAATCATAGATTGCCATTCATCTCGAATATCATGTGTAGTACGCCAACTATTTCCTACTTTTCCAGCCCAAAGAGAAACTAAATCTGTACCTTGTTCTATTAAAATTAAAATTTGTATTTTCCTTTCTTGTTTTTTTCTTCAAAACTTACCGCACAATGAATAGAAAATAGGTCGTCCACTAGCATTCAATGCATCGCCCATAGGTGGAAATCGTATTTCAGGCACAGTACCATCGGTATAACAATTATCATATTTCAAATAATCAACTTTCCATGCTGCATATGTATTCGCATCCTTGGTTTCATAATGTAACGAAGCTGGACGACCAGCACATGTTTTAAATCCAGCATCTAACAAAATGATGTTATTGATGATTCATAGAATAATTTAACATCAATGATTTACCTGAGTAGAGACCAAATTTAAGATTTTTCGAATGCATATAATCAGCTAGAGCAGGAATACCACTTGGAAAAGCTTGAGGATCAGCTTGAATCGTGCCATTGGCATCTCGGCTCACTTGCCAACAATCATCCAAGTTAACTTTAATAGAAAAATAATTCTAAACAACCAGTAGAAATGAATGAACTAACTATATTCGTAACCAACAGCAGCCAAGCCCGATGAAACAATGATATCAGCAGTTTGTTTAATTAAATCTTCATGGATATGACATGCAAAATGATTCCAACTATTCCAACCTAGTGTGTTTTTTTCGACAAAATAGAATCAATAATTTATATAAAAACAAATGAACTTTTTGTACCCATTTGAGGTTTTAAGCCTAGCCCATTATTAACTTGATAGGATTGTTCGATGAAGAACAGAAAGAGAACAAGAGTTTTTAAAATCATTTCTGTTTGTTAGTAATGTGCACAATACGAAAAGAAAAATATTCAAATGATCGTTTATCTATAGTTGATAAAATAAGGTACACTCTATCATATTCGTTTTATCTATAGTAAAATAGAAGAAAAAGAAAAGAAAAAGAAGTAGTTTTTAACTTGGTTTTAGTTTATGTCTGACAAACAACATCAGATAGTTGTGTTTTCGGTATAGCTTCATTGAATGGTTTGCTTTTTTTTCGATTTAATGTTGCTTGCTCATAACTATAAGCTAGTTCAATCAATTTCGCTTCACTATAAGCAGTTCCAATGAAAGAAATACCAAATGGAAAATTAGGTGCTGGCCATATTGGTAATTCGAATGGAAAAGTTTCATTGGTCGTAGTCACTTCGGTTGTATTAGGTAAAAATCCTAGTGGAACTGTAATCATTGGATAACCAGCAATAGCAGCTGGTGACGTAGCATATGCTACAGATAGTGTAATAAGAGCATCGAGATTGTATTTTTTGAGAGTAGCATCAATTCCTAGATTTCCACCAAGGCTTTTAGTTAGATTTAAAGCTGTAATATAGGATGGATCTGATAAGTTGGTAGTATTTTGTGCCAGGAGAAACACATTTTGATCGTCACGTTTTGGTGGTAATTCTTGAGAAGAATGATTAAAATTATAATCAATTAAATCTTGAAGATTTGTCACATTTGTAGGAATACTTGTCAATTGTGACAAATAACTATTAATTCCATGTTTGAAATCATGAAGTAATACAGTCAATTCATTGGTCAAATTCATGATTTGTTTTACAGTATCTAGATCAGCAGAATCGATTATCTCTGCGCCAAGAGGTTTAAAAATTTCTTCAACTGTTTTATTGAATTCTGCAGCAATATATTCTGGATATTCGCTAAACTCAGGATCCAGAAAAAAGCTTCGCATAACACCAATACGTGCTCCATTGAGACCATCTTTCTTTAAATGTTGTGTATAATCAGGAACAATCGCAGATTGCAAAAATGTATAATTATCTGCAGTGTCACGACCTGCAATAATCGATAGGATAGCAGCAGCATCGGCAACTGATCGACACATTGGACCGACAGTATCTTGATTGTGTGATATTGGAATAACAAGATTTCGAGAAGTAAGACCCACTGTTGGTTTAATTCCAACGACATTGTTTCGATCACTTGGACATATGATACTTCCATCGGTTTCAGTGCCTAATGTACCAGCAGCAAGTCCAATCGACATCGCTATACCACTGCCAGTTGATGATCCACAAGCATCTCCTTGAGGATAGAATGCACTTGTCGCTTGTCCATTACGTCCTGTCCAACCATTAGTCATGCTCTCGCTACGAAAATTTGCCCACTCACTGAGTGTCGTTTTGCCAAGAATAATCGCACCTGCTTCGCGCAATTTCTTGACTACCGTTGCATCACTTGGAGGAATGCTACCGACGAGCGCATAAGACCCAGCAGTTGTATTCATACCGTCTTCATGACGTGTTGCTATATTATCTTTCAATAAAATCGGAATACCATGAAGACGAGAACGAACTATGCCTTTCTGTCGTAAGATATCAGATTCATTCGCTGCTTGCAATGCTGTTGGTGAGATTTCTAATACTGCTCGTAATTTCGGACCTTTAAAATTAACTTCTTCAATACGAGCAATGTATGTTTTGACAAGATCTACAGATGTAAAATGATTTTTTTCAAGACCATTCTGTAATTCTTCGATGCTCGTTTCGAACAGGTCGTACTTTTTGCTATTCGAACATCTTTCGGCATTCGAATCCGAAGTTGCCGATAGGATACTGAACGAACATAGAACAGATTGAGTGATTATTTCTATATCATTATTGAAACGTAATCGAAGGTCAAATTGATTTGTTTGATACGTGCGAATCGATTGAATGACATTATTGAAAAGATTTACTTTACAAGTATTAATAGAACCGCAACGGTCATAATTGATGGATGCGTTCATAGTGAGTTTTGAGTTGCTACTATTGAATTGAGCACAATCAAGTTGAGTAGCTCGTGTTTGACTTTGATCGAAATTAGCAGAAGTAATAATTAAAGATTTTCGACGTAAACGAAATACTGATTGAAGCTAAAATATTAATGAATGTACTACAGTCTACAACGAAATTTCGTATTACTTGTTTGGTAATCTCATCAGTATTCGTAATTGTCGATCGATCAAGAACAGTTGCAAGCTCATCATTAATATCAGTACTAAATTTCAATAATAGACCATGTGATAACACTACGAATAAAAAATTAAATACTCTTAGTAAGTAGAGAAGGAAATAGAGAATGTTGTTTCACTAGAAGCATTGCCTGCGCTATCATTGATATTGTTAAAAGGAAGATATATTGGAATTAGAGAAATAATTATGACAAATGCAACAACAAAAAGAATACCAGCACATAACAATGTACGAATATAGAAGTTTTGACTAAATGAACAAATTCAAATGTAAAATTACGAATAAATAAAAAACTTACAAAATAAAATGCATTTGAATAGAATTTGTTGATTAAAAACAAATGATTTCTGCTACTTTAGTTGTCAGTTAAATGTTAAAAAGACGGAATGACATGAGAATTTAAATTTCCGATGACAATAAGTCGGATTATCGAAGTTTAGTATTTTCTCTTCAACTGTCAATATTGTCACTGTATTTCAAATTAATTTATGTTTCGAAGTTTTTGTCATTTTCTCCTTCGATCAAAATAGATAGAATCATTATATCACCTTGTATAAATGTCCTTCGATAAGAATCAAACTAAACATTATATCGAATGCATTTCTGTTTATCAATGTACATATTCACACATTAGCTATAAATCAAGTTTGATTGAAAAATAAGATTTGTTATTACGATCATTTTTGCAAATATTTTTCAAAACAACACAA